>Ga0247611_10001674_pt1 | contig 38904 bp, 31 predicted proteins | sample 177DNAGHGhighgp2_FD_192422 | JGI IMG/M metagenome (GOLD analysis project Ga0247611, IMG submission 192422) | Sheep rumen microbial communities from Palmerston North, Manawatu-Wanganui, New Zealand - 1770 DNA GHGhigh gp2 | ecosystem: Host-associated > Mammals > Digestive system > Stomach > Rumen... | reverse complement strand
TAAAAAATACATTTTTTCGGACGACCAACGGGGCAAAAACTACATTTTTCCGGACGAATGGGATGCCCAGACAAATAAAAAAGAGGGTTTGCACTTCGGTGTGCAAACCCTCTTTGTACATATTTGACAGCATCAACCCAAGGCGGCAATCTGGGCCTTGAGAGCGGCTATCTTGCTTTCGGCATCGGCTTTCTTCTGACGCTCGACGGCGACAACTTTCTCGGGGGCTCCGTTGACGAACTTCTCGTTGGAGAGTTTCTTCATGACGGAGGCGAGGAAGCCTTCGGCGTATTTGAGCTCGTCGTTGAGTTTCTGGAGTTCGGCCTCCTTGTCGATATTGAGGCTGACGGGCACGAAACACTCGGTGGTGCCGACCATGAAACTGAGGGCACCCTCGACTTTGTCGGAGACGGCCTCTATCTTGGAGACGCTGGCCAGTTTGCAGATAATGCCGTTGAACATGGCTGGGCACTGGCCTTTGATATAGAGGTCGAGCTGCTCTTTGGGCGAGAGGCCTTTGCTGTTGCGGAGGTTGCGGACACCGGCAATGATGTCGCGGGCCAGCGTGAAGTCGTCGAGCATACGCTGGTCGAAGAAGACACTGTGGGGCATGTGCTGCACCATGATGCTGACACCTTCGGGACGTTCGGAGAGGGCGTGCCATATCTCCTCGGTGACGAAGGGCATGAAGGGATGCAGGATGCGCATGAGGCGGTCGAAGATGGCGATGGTGGAATCGTAGGTGTCACGGTCGATGGGTGTGCCGTAGGCGGGTTTGATCATTTCGAGGTACCAGGAGCAGAAGTCGTCCCAGACGAGTTTGTAGCTCTTCATGAGGGCCTCGCTGAGGCGGAAGTCGTCGAAGTCGCGTTCGATTTCTTCCAGCACCTGTGCCATACGCATCTCCATCCACTGGACACTGACGGCGTTGTCGTAGCTCTGCTTGAGGTCGTCGCCCACTTCCCAGCCCTTGACAAGACGGAGGGCGTTCCAAATCTTGTTGGAGAAATTGCGGCCTTGCTCGCAGATGCTCTCGTCGAAGGGGATGTCGTTGCCCGCCGGAGCGGTGAGGAGCATACCCATACGCACGCCATCGGCACCGTATTTGTTGATAAGCTCGATGGGGTCGGGGCTGTTGCCAAGGCTCTTGGACATCTTGCGACCCAGTTTGTCGCGGACGATACCGGTGAAGTAGACGTGGTGGAAAGGCACCTCGTGGCGGTATTCCTCGCCGGCCATAATCATACGGGCCACCCAGAAGAAGATGATGTCGGGGGCTGTGATGAGGGTGTCGGTGGGATAGTAGTATTTAATCTCGTCGTTGTCGGGATTGCGGATGCCGTCAAAAAGGCTGATGGGCCAAAGCCAGCTGCTGAACCAGGTGTCGAGAACGTCCTCGTCCTGACGGAGCTGGTCGGGGGTGGAGAGCGCACCGGGGTGCTTGGCATTGGCCAGAGTGTAGGCCTCGTCGCGGGAGGTGGCCACGACGACTTCGGTCTTGCCGTCGACATCATAATAATAAGCCGGGATGCGGTGACCCCACCAGAGCTGGCGGCTGATGCACCAGTCCTTGATATTCTCTAACCAGTGGCGGTAGGTGTTTTTGAATTTGGCGGGATGGAACTGGATGGTGTCATCCTCCACCACTTCGAGGGCCTTCTTGGCCACATCGGACATGCGCATGAACCACTGCGTAGAGAGTTTGGGCTCGATGACGGCGTCAGTACGCTCGGAGTGGCCCACCTTGTTGGTGTAGTCTTCAATCTTCTCGATAAGGCCTGCCTCTTCGAGGTCTTTGACAATCTGTTTGCGGCAGGCGAAACGGTCCATACCGGCATACTGCATTCCTTTGTCGTTGAGGGTGCCGTTGTCGTTGAAGATGTCGATGGTGTCGAGGTTGTATTTGAGGCCGAGATTGTAGTCGTTGATGTCGTGGGCAGGGGTGATTTTCAGCGCACCTGTGCCGAACTCGCGGTCGACATACTCGTCCATGATAATCTGCACACTGCGCCCCACACCGGGGACGACGACACGCTGGCCTTTGAGGGCTGCGTAACGGGGGTCGTCGGGATGGACACAGACGGCGGTATCGCCGAGGATGGTCTCAGGACGGGTGGTGGCCACAACGATGTACTGCCCTTTCTCATTCTGCTTGATGCCGCTCTCCTCGCCTGTGGGGAGTGCGGGGCCATCGATATAATAGCGCAGGTAGAAGAGCTTGCCATGGCTTTCCTTGTAGATTACCTCCTCGTCGCTGACGGCGGTGAGGGCTTTGGGGTCCCAGTTGACCATGCGCACACCGCGATAGATAAGCCCCTTGTTGTAGAGGTCGACAAAGACACGGATGACGCTCTCGTAGCGGATGTCGTCCATGGTGAAGGCGGTGCGGTCCCAGTCGCAGGAGGCTCCCAGTTTGCGGAGCTGCTTGAGGATGATGCCGCCATATTTCTCTTTCCACTCCCATGCATACTTCATATACTCGTCGCGGGAGAGGTCACGCTTGTCGATGCCGCGCTCTTTGAGCATGGCCACCACCTTGGCCTCGGTGGATATGGAGGCGTGGTCCGTGCCCGGCACCCAGCAGGCATTCAACCCGAGCATACGTGCACGGCGGATGAGGACATCCTGGATGGTGTTGTTGAGCATGTGGCCCATGTGCAGCACACCCGTCACATTGGGCGGGGGAATGACGATGGTGTACGGCCTGCGGTGGTCGGGTTCAGAATGGAACAATTTCTTTTCCAGCCAGAAGGAGTACCATTTCTCCTCTACAATGCTGGGGTCGTATTTCGGTGCAAGACTCATTGATTAATTATATGTTTAAAGAAAACGGAAAAGTGTAGAATGTCGTGGGTGCGCACACCCATGTGATGGCATTCTACACTTTTTCAATCAGATATTACACTTCCCAAGTGTCGCCGGAGTTGAGCAGGTCATCCACGCATTTGTATTTGCAGTTGGCCATGCAGTCGTCCATCTGGCGCTCGTAGAGCTGAGTGTAGGAGGGTTTCTTGACGTTGCGGATCACACCAAGAGCCACGGGGAGGTCGCCACCCATGTGGGCCAGCATCATGTGGATGCCGGTGTCCTCGGTGGTCTCGTCGTGAACCATGATGTCGTCGATCGTAATGCCGTTCTCGCCGATGGTGACAGCCTCGAGCTGACGGCCATTGAAACGCAGGCCCTTGTTCTTCTCTTTGCCGAAGATCATAGGTTTGCCATGTTCGAGGACGATGGTACGGTCGTCGCGCACAGCGCGGTCGGTGATGGCGGCATGGGTTTTGTCGTTAAAGATCATGCAGTTTTGCAGCACCTCAATGACTGATGTGCCATCGTGTTCGGCAGCGCGCACCATGATGTCGGTGGTCAGTGTGGGCACACAGTCAAGCGTGCGGGCGAAGAAAGTGCCCTGAGCACCCATCACCAGCTCGCCGGGGTTGAAGGGATAGTCGATGGTGCCGAACGGCGAGGTCTTGGTCACCTGACCGAACTTGGTGGTGGGGCTGTACTGCCCTTTGGTCAGGCCGTAGATCTCGTTGTTGAAGATGGTGATGTCGAGGTCCTGATTGCGGCGGACGGCATGGATAAGGTGGTTGCCACCGATGGCCATCGAGTCGCCATCGCCCATGCTGACCCAAACACTCAGTTCGGGGTTGGCCAGTTTCACACCGGTTGCAATGGCGCAGGCGCGGCCGTGGATGCCGTGGAAACCGTAGGTGTCGACATAATAAGGAATACGAGAGGAGCATCCGATGCCGGACACCATGCAGATGTTCTCCTTCTTGTCGTGCAATTTGGGGAATGCCGCCAACAGAGAAGCAAGGATGGCGTGGTCGCCGCAGCCGGGACACCATTTTACCATCTGGTCGCTGGTAAAATCTATTTTTGTATATTCAGCGTCTGTCTTAGGGACGAAATGTCTTTCCATAATAATAACTGTTTTAAAAGGTATTGTTTAAGAGCTTGATGGACTACAATTACTTTACTTCTCAAGCAGTCTTTCGAACTCGGCTTTCAACTCACCCACCTCGAAGGGCAGTCCCATCACTTTGTTATACTGGGTCATGGTGCATTCGGGGAACTGAGTGCGCAGGTAACCGGCAAACTGGCCGTTATTAAGTTCGCAGACAACAATCTTTTTATATTTGCGGAGGATGTCGCCCGTGTTCTTGGGCAGGGGGCAAATATAATTGAAGTGGGTGTAGGCCACCTTTTTGCCTTCATTGTTCATCTCCTCAACCGCAAGGGTGAGAGCACCGGCGGTGCCGCCCCAGCCAACAACAAGCAGGTCGGCGTCGGGGTTGCCCTTCACTTCCTGATCGGGGATATAGTTGGCCACGCGGTTCACCTTCTCCTGACGGTTATACACCATGAGGGCGTGGTTTTCGGGGTCGGTGCTGAGAGGGCCGTCAGGACACTTCTCCAGACCGCCTACGCGGTGGCGAAGACCTTCCATGCCGGGCAGAGCCCACTCACGAGCAAAGGTTTCGGGGTCGCGGCGGAAAGGACGATAGTCGGGATCGTTGGGCTTGGCCAGACGAGGTGTGATGCTGGGGAGGTCGGCGACCTTCGGGATGCGGAAAAGCTGTGAGCCGTTGCCCAGATAGCCGTCGGTGAGAAGGATGACGGGGGTCATGTGTTCCAAAGCCAGCTTGGCGGCATTGTAAGCCCAGTAGAAACAGTTGGCACTGCTCGACGCAGCCACAACGATAAGGGGAGCCTCACCATTGCGGCCATAGAGAGCCTGATTGAGGTCGCTCTGCTCAGTCTTGGTGGGCAGACCTGTTGAGGGGCCGCCACGCTGCACATCTACAACCACCAGGGGCAGCTCCGTCATCACGGCCAGACCCAGAGCCTCGCTCTTCAGCGAAAGGCCGGGGCCCGAAGTGCTGGTGCAAGCCAGAGCACCGGCGTAGCTGGCTCCGATAGCAGAACAGATACCGGCAATCTCGTCCTCGGCCTGGAACACACGTGCGCCAAGACCTTTGTGCTTTGACAGCTCAACCATCACATCCGTAGCAGGGGTGATAGGATAGCTGCCCAGGAACAGACGGCGTCCGCTGCGCTCGCTGGCAGCCAGAAGGCCCCAAGCGGTGGCCACGTTGCCGGTGATATTGCGGTAACGGCCCTTGGGCATTTCGGCCTTGGCAACTTCGACTATCTTGGAATGAATCAGTTCGAGCTTTTCGGCATACTCATAACCTTCGGTAAGGACAGCCTTGTTCAGCTTCACCACATCGGGTTTCTTGGCGAATTTGCGCTCCAGATAGGCAAAGGTCTTTTCAAGCGTCTTGTTCGTGAGGAAGAAAATCATGCCGAGAGCGAACATGTTGCGGCTCTTGTCGGCAGTCTTCTTGTCGGCTCCTTGATCCTGGCCGATACGCTGTGTGAAAGAGGTGATAGGGGCACGCACAATGGTGTAGGCACGCTCAAATTCCTCTGTGAAAGGATCCTCTTTATATCCTGCTTTTTCCAAAGCCTCGGGAGTGAAAGTGTCGGCATCCACGATGACGGTGGCACCCTTCTTGGCCCATTTCAGCTGCGACTTGAACGAGGCCGGATTCATGGCCACGAGAATATCGCACTTGTCGCCTGAGCTGTAGATGTGCGAACCCACATGCACCTGATAGCCCGACACACCAGCCACTGTATTATGGGGGGCACGGATTTCGGCGGGATAGTCAGGGAACGTGGCGATGTCGTTTCCTGTCAGGGCGGCAGCATCGGAGAACAAAGTTCCCGACAACTGCATGCCGTCGCCGGAATCACCGGCAAATCGGACGACGAGGTCATCCTTATTAACTATCTGTTCTTTTGACATTTTAGAAAGGTTTAAATAAACAATGCATTACAAATTGATAGTGCAAAAATACAAAAAAATATCAATATAACGCCTTTATATTTTAAAAAGAAAAAAAAGAGCATTTGTTAATACCAAAGGAAATCACTATAAAACCGACAGTTGCGCCGTTATAAACAGACATCAGCGCATCCAAGCACCCACAAATCGAAGCCCACCCCGACGCCGCGCCGCCCGCCTACAAAACTGCCCAGTTCCGACATCGTTTGCATAATCAAAAGTCTTAATAGAGGCCTTTTTTTAAAAGAAAAAAATATCAGATTACTTTTTTTTTGTACCTTTGCAAAAAAATAATGGCCTGTGAAAAGGGGAAAAGCAACATATTGGATTGGAGAGATTGGGTTGGTTTACAGTCAATTCGTCTTAGGCCGAGCATTACCCCTCGCCGAAGGGGTGAGGGCTGAGGCTTGTCACGGCCCTTCCGATAGTCTGCCGCAGCCACACGACGGCAACTTCCGGTCCCTCCCCCATGCCCAAAGCCACAGACACGCGACCGAACCCGAGCCCAAAAAAGAAACACACCCAAGCCTTTGCCGCAAACAATCACAACATGGGCAAGGGGGGCGAAACCGTGTAAACATAGTAGCCAGGACGGTTTCGCGGCCTTACGGACAACCCGATAGGCGGACGCCTGTGCGGTGAACCGATTGTTATTGTCCATTTATTCGACATAAACACAAGATTTTTTTTCTTCTTTAGAATAAAACAAGAAATAAAACAGAATAGAAAAACAAAATAAACACAATATAAAACAACAAACACTCTATACAACACATCTTATGCGCAAAACAATCATTATCATGGGCATATTGCTTGCCGCCGTGCAAGCTTTTGGACAGAACGCCAACCTCAGTGTGGGTTGCAAGAGCGATGGTGTGACCAAAGCAAAACTGGCACACCTGACACAATCCAAATCCGGCGCCGACCAGATCCGTCTGCTGGCAAAAGTCACCCCTGACTTTGACGCCCGAAAGCTCAAAGAGAAAGGCATAACCGTCGGCACGAAAGCGGGCGACATCATCACATTGCGGCTCGCGCTGAGTCAGCTCCACGTCATCGACGCCGACCCCACTATACTGCAGTACAGCACTTCCGAGCGCGTATTCCCCACCATGGACCGCACCCGTTTCGACACCCGCACCGACAGCGTCCAGGCCGGACTCGGTCTGCCCCAAGCCTACACGGGCAAAGATGTGCTTATCGGCATCACCGACTGGGGATTCGACTACAGACACCCCAACTACAACAACAATGGCGCCGACAACCGCCGGCTGCTGAGAGCGTGGGACCAGTTCAGACTCCAAGGGCCTGCCCCCAGTGGATATGATTACGGCACCGAGATCGTGGGCCGCCACGACTTGCTTCAGGCCCAGGGCGACACTGCGGGCCTCTATGGCTATGCCACTCATGGCACCCACGTGGCTGGCATCTGCGCCGGTCGTGGCATTGACGGCAAATACACCGGCCAGGCGCCCTACGCCAACCTGATTTTTGCCTCGTTCTATCTCGACCTCGCATCGTGGATTGACGCCGTGGGCTGGATGAAATACGTGGCTAAAGAGGAGGGCAAACGCCTGGTGGTGAACAACAGTTGGGGCATGTACACATTGGGCCCCATCGATGGCACCTCGCTGGCAAGCCAGGCCATCAACAACCTTTCCGACAGTGGCATCGTGTTTGTCACCAGTGGCGGCAACTGCGGCGACGACCTCTTCCATATTTCCCGCTCGTTCTCGCCCGCCACGACGGACACCCTCCGCACCATTGCCACTTACTATGACTATAAAGAAATAGGCGAAGCCATCACCCTGTGGGGCGAACCCGGAAAACATTTCGACATGTCGTTCGCTATGGTAAAGGGCTCCGACTCGATATGCATGCCCTGGGTCTCCACCATCAGCAGCGCAGCCCATCCCCAGATGAACTTCGTGGACGGCACCTACTACCTGGACAGCACCATGGTGGCCCCCAACGGCGACCAACTGCATTTTGAGTTAATCGTGGAAACCAGCAATATATACAACGGACGGCCTCACATAGTGCTGAATGTCGACAAGGTGCGTGGCTACTCCATCCACCTTGCCGTTACGGCCAATGAGGGAACCGTGCATGCCTGGAATGTCTGCATACTTGAAAACGGAGCCGGCAACATGGGGGCAGCCTTCTCGAAAGGCACACTCACCAACTACACCAAAGGCGACAACTTCTACGGAATCGGCGAGCCTGCTTGCGCCGAAAGCTGCATTGCCGTTGCCGCTCACTCGGCCGACTACCTGAGCTATAACGGCCAAATGGAATACGGCAGACTGGCTGAATTCTCGAGCAAAGGCCCCACCATTGACGGCCGTCACAAACCCGAAGTCTCCGCTCCCGGCGCCAACGTTGTGTCATCCATCAGCTCCCGCACCACCGAGTACTACAACCCCGTCATGACATATGAATATGCCAGCACCAACTATACTTGGGCCCGCATGTCGGGTACCTCCATGTCGGGTCCTGCCGTCACCGGCATCGTGGCCCTCATGCTTGAGGCCAACCCCACCCTCTCCCCGGCCCAGGTAAAAGACATCCTCTGCACTACTGCCCGTAACGACACCATGACGGGCCCCTTGCACGCCCGCGATAGTGTGAGCAACGCGTGGGGATGGGGCAAAGCTGACGCCCTCAAGGCCGTAAACGAAGCCTTGGCACGAGTTGACATCAACCAGGCCAATGCCGAATGGTTTGAGAAATCGCTGCAAGTGTTCCCCAATCCCGCTGCCGAGAGAATACATATACTCACCGGCCGCCACACCCCAGAGCGCATCGACATCTATGCCATCAACGGCATGATGATGACCAGCCAGGTTATCGAAATGGAAGGCACTATCGACATCTCGGCCCTGCCGCGCGGAGTGTACATCATCAAATGCGGCGCCCGCACAGCAAGAATTGTCCGTCAATAACCCCCAAACGCTCCCTTCGCAACTCAACGCCTAAACAGTAATAGCATAACACCCATGCTCAAATCCTTCAGGAACAACAACATCATAGTACAAATAATCACCGTCCTGGCAGTGGCGGGGATGATGTGGGGCAACAGTTTTGCCCATCCCAATGCCCACATGCCCTCTGGCGGAGGCAGCCTGTTCTATTGGCTCACCAGCGCCCTCAGTCCGCTGATGGCCACAATCATTGCCTTCGTCTTGATGTTGGTTGAAGGCGTTCTGTTGACAAGCATTCTCTATCGGCACAAACTCATCGGGCAAGGCAACCTCTTTCCCCTCCTCTTTTTCGTCATAGCCTTCAGCTCCGGCCGCCCCACCCTCACCCCCATCTTGCTCGGCACCCTTTTCCTGATTCTGGCCATCGAGCAACTACTGCTCACCACCACACTCCTCTCCATTGGATTGGACCGCACCTTCGGCGCCGCAGCCTGTGTCGGCATGGCCACCATCCTCTGCCCCACGATGGTCGTCTTCACCATCCCCGTCATCATCAGCATGTTCAACTACAGTCTCTACAACTGGCGCGACTGGGCCATGTTCATCCTGGGATTCCTGGCTCCCTGGATTCTGGTCGAGACCTACTACTGGGTAAATGACGAACTCTTCTATCGCAACTACCTGCTCCTCTACACCATCACCGACTTCCATCTCCGCATAGGGGGGTCGTTCTTGCAGTGGGTCGTCAGCATTGTCTTCCTGCTGTTCATAGTATGGGGCATAATGAAAGTTGTCGGCATGAGCCGCAATCGCAACATCAATTTCAACAAGAACGTCACCACACTCCTCCTCTTCTCCATCGGGAGCCTGCTTCTGGCCGGCTACAGCCAGCTCTTTCCCGTGGCCACGGCCAACTTTGCCATCCCCTTTGCCTGCTGCGCCACCTACATCTTCATGGACAATGGCACGTCAGGCTTCAGCAAACAGCGCAACGAGCTGTGGCTAAACCTTTTCTTCATTGCCACCATCCTGTTCTTCGTACTCACCAACTGGTTCGTAAAACTCACCTGACCACCCCTTTCACCCACTGCGCCATGCTCAAAAGCCAATACACACCCGACCTGATTGAATGCGGCTGCGACGAAGCCGGTCGCGGCTGTTTGGCAGGTGCCGTCTATGCTGCCGCTGTGGTGCTGCCCAAAGACTACTGCAACGAAGCATTGAACGACTCCAAGCAGCTGACAGAGCGACAACGTTACGCCCTCCGCGAACAGATCCAGCGCGACGCCCTGGCCTGGGCCGTGGCCAGCGTGACCGCCGAAGAGATTGACCGCACCAACATCCTGCGGGCATCCATGCACGCCATGAACCTCGCCGTCTCTCAGCTCTCCGTTGCGCCAGAACTGCTGCTCATCGACGGCAACCGCTTTTACAACGAAAGCCTCATCCCCTACCTCACAATTGTCAAGGGCGACGGCAAATACCTCTCCATCGCGGCGGCCTCTATCCTGGCCAAGACCTACCGCGACGACTATATGAACCAGCTTCACAGCCAGTACCCCCACTACGGCTGGGACAGAAACAAAGGCTACCCCACGGCAGCCCACTACCAAGCGTTGGCCCAATATGGAGCCACCCCTCTGCACCGTCAGTCGTTCAAACTGACCAAGACGGCCTCCCCCTCCCGCACGCAAGCCCCCGCCGCAAGCCCCGCCATACCCTCAGAATCCTCCCACCATCACAAACCCACCCGACAATGAGCGTAGTCGACAAAATACGAGAACAATACAAAACCAACCTCATGCAAGAGCTGGTCGCCAAGCCTCACCGCCGTCGCATCACGCATCTCGACGAGGTTCGGAACATTGGTATCATAGCCCGCGAACTCTCCGACTCCGAACAAATCACCCTGAGCCAATTCACCCACCACATGACAAACCGCGGAAGCATGGTCCGCAAAATCGAACTCCCCCACAACTCCGGTGAACTCCTGGACAAATACGGGCTGCCCCGACCCGAATTCACGCAACTTTTCACCAGCTACCATTACGACGTGCTGATAGACACCACCACCGGCAGCGACCCCTATGGCCCCTTCGTGACCCTCAGCGCCTCCTCAAGCCTCCGCGTAGGCTACGGCGGCACACCCCCTCTTCCCCAAACCGACAATCCCAAATACCCCGACCCCGCCGCCCAGCCCAAATGCTACCTCAACATCTACGACCTGATTATTCTGGGCAACTCTCCTTTCGATTTATCCACCTATTTGACCAACATTCTGCAATATCTTATTCAGATCAGAAAAACAAAACGCTAATTAAATACAAAACAAGAACTACTGAAAAAACAATCAAGACTACTATGAAACATCCATTTGTAGGCACAGGAGTGGCGCTCGTCACCCCTTTCCGAAAACAAGAAACCATCGACTTTAGCCGCTTGGAGAAACTGATAGACGACATTATCGGTGGCGGCGTGGACTATATCGTAGCCCTTGGCACCACAAGCGAGGCTGCCACAATGACCGACACCGAACGTCATGCCTTGCAGGACTTCATCGTGGAATGCGTAGGCGGCCGCTGCCCCATCATGTTGGGACTTGGCGGCAACAACACCCTCGCCGTGAGAGACGCCATTGCCAACACCAATTTCGAAGGCATCAGCGGCATCCTTTCCGTCGCGCCATTCTATAACAAACCCAATCAACGTGGCCTGGCCCAGCACTTCAAACAGGTGGCCGAAGCCTCGCCTGTGCCCGTGGTCATTTATAACGTCCCCGGCCGGACGGGGGTCAACATCACGGCCGAAACCACGCTCTCCCTTGCCAAGGAATGCCCCAACATCATCGGCATAAAGGAAGCCTCCGGCAATATGGCACAAGTGATGCAGATACTGCAAGCAAAACCGGAAGGTTTCATGGTAATTTCAGGCGACGACAGCCTCACCCTTCCCATGGTGCTGTTGGGCGCGCAGGGGGTGATATCCGTCATTGCCAACGCCTTGCCCAACGAGATGAGCACCATGGTCAAGTACGGACTGAAGGGCGATGTGAAAAAGGCCTTGCCCTTGCATTTCCGCATGCTGCCTTTGATGAATGCCATTTTCGAAGAGGGGAACCCCTCCGGCATCAAGGCCCTCATGGAGCAGCAAGGCAAAATAGGCAACACCCTGCGCCTGCCGCTTGTCAAGGTGAGCAAGCCTCTCTACAACAAGATTTCTTCACTCTATGACGAATTTAACGCATAAGGCACGCCAAGTCTTTGGCCACGACATCTACGCCACCGAAACCACCGGAGTGGTGATAGAAGCCGTCGAGCAGCAGTTTGCCCGTTGCAGTCTGACCATCGGGCCCGGACTGCGCAACGCCATGGGAGCTGTGATGGGAGGCGTCATGTTCACGCTGGCCGACCTCGCCTTCGCGGCCGCCGCCAACAGCATCTGCCTCGAACAGGACAAGCCCATCGCCTGGGTCACCACCGGCAGCAGCATTGAGTTTCTCTCCCAGCCCAAAGACAACACCCTTATCGCCGAAACAGAATGTATAAAACAGGGACGGACCTCCTGTCTTTTCCTCGTCCACATCACCGATGGACAGAATCGGCGAGTGGCCGTGGTGACAGCCAGGGGCTCCTATCTTGGCCAATGACGGAAACCTTGAGCCAAAGCCCGAAAACAACAACATAAGACTAACAACTAAAATGACTATTAACGAGATACGGTCAACTATCCACACCGAGTTCCTCGCTTTCAGAGAGGAATATGACCGTTACACCCGTGGGGAGGGAGGCAGCAATAGCATCCGCTTGCTCAACGAGGTAGAGGAATACTTGGGGCAACACCAAGGCAAACAACTGCGGCCGACACTGGTGCTGCTGGCCGCCAAAGCATGCGGCCACGTCCAGCAGGGGCACATCCTGCTGGCAACCGCCATGGAACTGCTGCACAACGCCACCTTGATGCACGACGATGTGGTCGACGAGTCCGACCGCCGCAGGGGTGACGATTCGGTCCGCAAACGCTGGAGCAACCAAGTGGCAGTGCTGTGCGGCGATTTTTATCTGGCACAGGTCATGCAACTCCTCCACACTGTTGGCGACAACCAAGCCTCGCAGATGGTTGCACAAGTCGTCTCCACCATGTGCCGCGGCGAACTGGCTCAGCTCTACTGGACTTCGGGCAAGAGTGTAACTCAGGATGTCTACCTCGATGTCATAGGCTCTAAGACGGCCTCGCTGATGGCCGTCTGCTGCGAACTTGGAGCCATGCCCCTTTCTTCCTCCGCCCCCGCTCCCTATCGTCAGGCTCTGCACGACTTCGGGTACCACTATGGCATAGTGTTCCAGATACTCGACGACCTGGCCGACAGCCAGACCATCCACGACATACAGATGCCGGGCACGTCGAATGCCGACGACCTTATCCAGCACCATCGGCAACTGGCCACGGACGCACTGCTCCCGCTGCCCCAAAGCCCATCCCGCCAGGCACTGGAGTCGCTGCTCCGACTGCAATGACAAGTTTTTTATAGACAATACAATAATCAAACCCAATTAAGTACATAATAAAATAAACAACATCAAAATCCATCTTATCATGAAAAGATTCTTTTTATCTGTGATTTGTCTGACCCTCGGAGGCATAGCCCTGGCTCAGAACGCAACCCTGCCACAAAACATCACCCTCAAGGCCCTCGACGGCTCCTCTGTTCAAACCTCTGCCATACAGAACGATGGCAAACCCATTATCGTCAACTTCTGGGCCACATGGTGCAAACCTTGCAACCGCGAGCTCAATACCATCAAAGAGCTCTACCCTGAATGGCAGGAAGAGACCGGCGTGAAGATTGTAGCCATCTCAATCGACGACGCCCGCAGTGCTTCGCGCGTGAAGCCCCACGTCGACGGGAACGGCTGGGAATATGAAGTCTACATCGACCAAAATCAGGACTTCAAACGTGCCATGAATGTGGTCAATCCCCCTCACACATTTGTCATCAACGGCAAAGGCGAAATTGTTTGGCAACATGCCTCCTACGTTGAAGGCGACGAGGAAGAACTGATCGAAGTGGTCAGAAAAGTGGCAGCAGAATCGGAGAAATAAATCACTAAGGTCAACCATCCATACACCCCTTCTACAGAAATGACAAACATCAGGAAAACCATACCCCTGTTGGCCTTGATGATGCTTGCAACCCCTGCAACCATGGCCCAAGGCATCATGGGAGGCCACGTCACCGGAAACATACAGATAGATGGCCAGATATCCCATGCCGACTCTCTCATCGGTGCCTCCGATGTGCCAGAGCGTTTGCTCACAAACAGCCGCGCCGACATTCTTTACACCAACGGAAACTTCAGTGCCGGCTTGCGTTTCGAGGCTTATCTGAACCCCATGCTGGGCTTCAATGCCCGCTATCAGGGCATGGGTGTCCCCAATTTCTTTGCCAGCTATCAGAACGACCTCATCAGCGTCACGGCAGGCAACTTCTACGAACAATTCGGCAGCGGCATGATTCTGCGTGCCTACGAGGACCGATACCTTGGACTTGACAACTCCTTGCGCGGTTTGAACGTGGCCCTGCGTCCCTTCCCGGGTGTCACCATCAAAGCACTCACCGGGGTACAACGCATCTACTGGAACTACAACACCCAAGGCCTTGTGCGTGGTGTCGATGGCGAAGTGAACCTCAATAGTATCATCACCCCCATGGCCGAGAGCAAATTCCGCATGACCCTCGGTGCAGGGTTTGTCAGCAAATATGAACCCGACGAATTCATCAGCAGCCCCGAACCCGGCTACAAACTCAATCTCCCCCTCAACGTCGGAGCCGGAGCCGTCCGCATGGACATGAACTACGGCAACTGGAGCCTCCAAGCCGAATATGCCCACAAAGGGCAGGACCCCAGCGTCATGAACAACTACATCTATCGTGAGGGCGAAGCCCTTATGCTGAACGCCGTCTACTCGATGAAAGGTTTTAGCGCCAACCTCCAGGCCAAGCGCGTAGACAACATGTGCTTCAAATCGGCCCGCAACGAAAGTGGCGAGATGCTATACATCAACTACATCCCCGCCATCACCAAGCAGCACACCTACGCCTTCCTCAACATGTATCCCTACGCCACACAGACCACCGGCGAGATGGGCCTGCAGGGCGACGTGATGTACAAAATCAAGAAAGGCACCCTCCTGGGTGGCAAATACGGCACCGACATCCACATCAACGGCGCCGTCATCACTGGCCTCGACACAACCACCATCGGTGGCGCAGGCACCGACGGCTACACCTCCTCTTGGTTCAAGACCGGCGACCTCTACTACACCGACCTCTCCATCGAAGTGGCCAAGAAACTCAGCTCCGCCCTCAAACTCACCTGCACCTACGGCTATCAAATCTTCAACCCCATCGTCGAGGGACACCACGGCGACCTCCACCACAACCATGTGGCCGTAGCCGACCTGACATGGAAAATCAACAAAAAGAACGTCCTCCGATTCGAAGCCGAATGGATGGGCAGCGACAGTAAATACAATCCCGACGTCGACGACAAACGTTGTGGCGACTGGATTATGGGACTTGTCGAATACAACTTCTCCAGCGCTTGGTTCATCTCTCTCAGCGACCAATACAGCTATCACGATGGCAACAAAGCCAACTACTACAACGTAAGCCTCGGCTACAACCATGGCGCCACCCGCCTGCAACTCGGCTACGGCAAACAGCGCGAAGGCCTTCTCTGCATCGGTGGTGTCTGCCGTCAGGTCCCTGCCAGCAACGGTTTGACATTCAGCCTCACCACCTCATTCTAATCACTTTCATATCCAGCAACTGCGGACACCTCTCCGCATAATAATAACAGACAATGAAAAAAACAATCTTCACCGCACTCGTTTGTGCACTCGTGTTTCTGACCGCCTCCTGCGACAAGATAGAGCAGGACCGCTACACCGTTCCCGCCGGTGCCACCGGACAATGGTTCCCAAGCCACGAGAATATCCCAAACATACAACGCGCCATGATTGAGAAATACACCGGCGTCCGTTGTGTCAATTGCCCCGATGCCGACGAGGTCATCCACGCCTCGCTCGACCACTACGGCGACAACCTCGTGGCCGTGGCCATCCATTCCGGCGCCTTTGGCCGTCCGCTAGGCTCCGACCCCGACCTCCGCACTGAGGGCGGCACCGTATGGTACGAGACCCTTGTGGGCACCAGCACCGGCCTCCCGGCCGCCATGGTCAACCGGGGCGACCTTTTCAACCCCCTCTCCGGCATCAACGACAAAGTGGATCAAATCCTCGCTTACCCGCCCTCCGTCTCCATGCTCATGTCCAGTACCTCAAACAACGACCTACTCATGGCCGAAATCCACATCGGATTCCTCCAATCCTTCTCCCAACCCCTCAACCTCACCCTCCTGCTGACCGAGGACAACATCCTCACCACACAGACTCATGTCGGTGGCGACATCCACGACTACGCCCAGAACCACGTCCTCCGTACCATCTACACCGACGCCTGGGGGTTCCCCATCGATGTTGACAAAACCGAAGGCAGCAAATATTTCATCAATCTCCCCATCAACCTCCCTGAACAATGTGTTGCTGGCAACTGCCATCTTGTGGCCTTCATCTCCGACCAAGAAAGCCGCAAGATTCTTAACGTTGTCCAGTGCGACCTCGTTCCATGAACCGACGCATCCTCTCGCTGGCCCTGCCCAACATCATCACCAACATCACCGTGCCCCTGCTTGGCATGGTCGACATGGCCATTGTTGGGCGGCTCAGCGCCAGCCATATCGGTGCCATAGCCATTGGCACCCAAATCTTCAACCTCATCTATTGGAACTTCGGCTTCCTCCGCATGGGCACCAGCGGCTTCACCGCCCAAGCCTACGGAGCCAACAACTTCGACGAGGCCGTCCGCATCTTCGTCCGTGCCATCACCATAGCCCTGAGCGTGGCCCTTGCCCTCATCCTGCTCCAATGGCCCATCAGCCGTCTCACGCTCCTCATTTTCAAGGGGGGACCTGAAGTGTTGCAACTGGCCATGGCCTACTTCTTTGTCAGGATATGGGCCGCCCCCGCCACCCTTGGCCTCTACGCGGTGAAAGGATGGTTTATCGGCATGCAAAACTCGCGCCTGCCCATGTGGATTGCCATCTTCCTCAACTGCGTCAACATCGCCTCCAGCCTTGTTTTCGTGCTGCTACTCCATTGGGGCATACGAGGCGTAGCCCTCGGCACCGTCATAGCGCAATATAGCGGCTTCGCCGTCGGTCTCGGCTTCCTCTATCGCGAAATGAAACGCATCAAACCCCGCACCACCCTCTCCTTCCGTCTGCTCCCGCTCCTCAAAGAGTCGCTGCCCTGGCACAGCCTCAAACCCTTCTTCCAAGTCAACGGCGACATCTTCCTCCGCACCGTGTGCCTGGCCACCGTCTTCACCTTCATCACCGCCGCCAGCAGCCGCATCAGCCCCCAAGTGCTGGCCATCGACGCCCTCCTCATGCAATTCTTCACCCTCTTCAGCTACATCATGGACGGCTTTGCCTACGCCGGCGAGTCGCTGGTGGGACGTTACATCGGAGCCCGCGACAGCCATTCCCTCCGCCTCACCGTCAAACTACTCATGCGCTGGGGCCTGGCGCTCACCATCCTCTTCACCGCCGCCTATGCCATCGGTGGCGAATGGATTCTGCGCCTTTTCAGCGACCAACCCGACGTCATCAACGGCACCATGCAATACCTCTTCTGGACACTCATCATACCCATCTGCGGCTTCGCGGCATTCCTTTTCGATGGCATCTATGTCGGCGCCACAGCCTCGCGCACCATGCTCATCTGCATGATCATCGCCTCCCTCTCCTTCTTCGGCGTATACTACCTCGGCAAACTCCTCCTGCCCATCCACACCACCGACCCCTTCATCTGGAACAACATCCTCTGGACCGCCTTCATGGTATATCTCGCCCTCCGTGGCATCCTCCAGGCTCTATATCTCAAGAAATCAATATACAGTAGAATATAAAAAATAATCCCAACACATCAGTTTATGAAATTACCAATCCGAATCCTCCTGTTGGCAGCCATGATTCTTGGCTGCTTCAACGCCCACGCCGTCTACGTCGAAAGAATGGCTGTCTACAAAATCCAGCCCAATGGCGACACAGCCCACTTCTTCGTAACCGGCGACGAATGCTATCACCGTTTCCATGATGCACAAAACTACACCATCGTCCAGGCCCACAGCGGCTGGTGGGTCTATGCCATCCCCGCCTCCGACCAAGGCATCCAGCCCTCAACCCACCCCGTGGGCACCGTCGACCCCGCCCAACTCGGCATCAAACCCGGCCTCGACATCACCTACGACCAATGGCTCCAACGCCGCAAATACTGGGATATACCCGAACAATTCCGCATTGAAAAGCCCAAGACCAGTGGCCGCAACCATGGCGACTTCTGCAACCTCGTCATCTTCATCCGCTTTGCCGACGACACACCCTACTCACGCTCCCTCTCCAACGTCGACCACATGTTCTCCGACTCCTCATCCGAAAACTCCGTCTCCGTCTACAACTACTTCCGCCACGCCTCCTACGGCATAATCTCCATCCGCACCCACTATGCCCCAGCCCCCAACGGCGACAGCATCCGCTCCTACCGTTGCCCCCATCCGCGCGACTACTTCATGCCCTACACCGAATACAACACCATCGGCTACTCCACCAACGACGAGCGCCGCGACCGCGAATTCGAACTCATCGTCGGAGCCATCAACTGGATTAACGACTCCGCACCCGTACCCTCCAACGTGAATCTCGACTGCGACAACGACGGCTACATCGACAACGTCAACGTCGTGGTCAAAGGCCCCGCCGCCGACTGGAGCGACCTCCTCTGGCCCCACAAATGGCAACTCTACGGCCAGGAAGTCACCATCAACAACAAACGGGTCAACACCTTCAACCTCGCCCTCGAAGGCGCCGGCAGCAGCTACTTCGGCACCAGCACCTTCTGCCACGAAATGTTCCACTCACTCGGCGCCCCCGACCTCTACCGCTACAACCGCGGCACCGACATCACACCCGTCGGCTCCTGGGACCTCATGGCCAACAACGGCAACCCTCCCCAACACATGGGAGCCTACCTCAAATACAAATACGGCAACTGGCTCGACAGCATCCCCCTCATCACCACCCCCGGCACCTACGCCGTCCACTCCATCGGCGACAGCACTCCCGGCAACGTCGCCTACCGCTTCCCCAGCGCCCACCCCGACCAGTTCTACGTAGTTGAATTCCGCGACAACTCCGAGACCTTCGAAACCGCTCTTCCCGGCTCCGGACTCCTCATCTACCGCGTCGACACACGCTATGAAGGCAACGCCGGCTACAACGGCCGCGACTACTTCGACGAGGTGTGGCTTTTCCGTCCCAACTCCAACAGCAACAGAGAAAACGGCCTCATCAGCAACGCCTACTTCTCACCCCGCCGCTCACGCTCCCAATTCACCCCATCCTCCACCAACTACCCCTACCTCACCGACGGCACCCCCGACGTAACCTTCTCCATCACCAAAATCTCCAACCCCGGCGACTCCGTCACCTTCTACTACAACAACCACCCCAAACCCTCCCACCTCCAAGTGTTGCGCACCACCACCTCCACCATCACCCTCTCCTGGCTCGGCAACTTCGACACCTACGCCCTCCGCTACCGCCCCGAAGGCTCCTCCCAAGCCTTCACCTACAAGCGGGTCAACTCCTCCACTGCCACCCTCTCCAACCTCCAACCCCGCACCACCTACGAAATCCAGTTGCTCGGTCTCTACAACCTCGAAGCCGACAACTTCCGCGACTCCTCTGAGCGCGTCTACACCTCAGTCACCACCCAATCGTGCAACAACCCCTCGACATTCGAAATCAACAACGGCGAAAGCGAATCACGTGTCGGTATCCCCTACGCCAACGTACAGGACTACAACTACTCCCAGCAAATCTTCCTCGCCGACGAGATGCAAGGCCCCATGACCATCAACTCCATCAGTCTCTACTACGCCAACTCCAACTCGCTCTCCAAAAAGAAATGCACCATTTACATGGCCAACACCACCCTCGCCAACTTCAACGACTCCACACCCCTCATGCCCGTCAGCCAACTCACACACGTGTTCGAAGGCAAAGTCCAATACGAAGAAGGATGGAACGAAATCTTGCTCCAGACACCCTTCTACTACAACGGCACCGACAACCTCCTCATAGCCATCGACGACAACTCCGGCACACGCTCCTACATCAACGACAAATTCCTCACCCACAACACATCCGACAGACTGTCAATCATCTACTCCAGCACCTCCGTCAACCCCGACCCCTTCGCCGACACCATCCAGGGCACACAAGCACGCAACCGCTTCCGCAACAACATAACCTTCACCGGCTGCCCCGACAACAACGGCAAGTACTACATCTGCGTCATCCCCGACAATGACGAACGCGGACGCGCAACCGGCCAAGGCCTCTACAACCCCAACGAGACCATCACCCTCCACGCCTACCCCCGTCCCGGCTACCGCTTCCAGGCATGGCAAGACAACAACACCGACAACCCCCGCACCCTCACCGTCACCCAAGACTCCGTCTTCGTGGCCTACTTCCGCACACCCCTCGGCATCGACGACAATAACACCGACGGCGGCTACCTCATCCTCACCCGCCACCTCAGCCTCACCATTCAAGGCATCCACGGCCAGCCCGTGGCCATCTACGACCTCATGGGCCGCACCATCGCCACCGCCGGCAGCCAACACGACGGCAACCCCACCTTCCGTCTCCCCCAGCCCGGCATCTACCTCGTGCGCGTCGGCAACGACAAACCTGTCAAAGTGTTCGTCCACTAATAGCTCTACCAACGAGCCTAACACCAGCGAGTGACGCGCCTACGGCGCGTCACTCGTTTTTTTCCGCCCCCAAACTCAGGCTCCCCCAACGCCCAGCCCTCAATTCTTAGACACAATTTAATCAACTCAAATACTGTACAATAACACTCTTCAATAGAATATATAGAAACAAAGAAGAAAATAAATATAAAATAAATAACGGACCCAGAGCGGTGACAGTATTATCTTGCGGTTTACAACCGTCACACCTATGGCTGCTCTCCGCTGACGGCAGGCCGCAGAGGCTGCCGCCTATGCCGCAGCCAACTTCCACCCAGCACCGCCCAGACGGTCGCCATAAATCGGCTCCGCAATGGCCCATTCCGCAGCCCTGTCCCTTACCAAAAAGGCGTCGCAACGCCCGCCGAGAAAAAAAATAAGGATTTATTCAAAAAAAAAGTGTATATTTGTAAGTTCAACAAAGAGAAGAATAATTTTATAAATAATAATAAATCAAACAATTAATATAATGAAGACAACCCCTTACACAGACCTCCACATCTCACTTGGAGCCAAGATGGCCGAATTTGCGGGCTATAATATGCCCATCCAGTACACCGGCCTGGTCGAAGAACACAACAATGTGCGCAACAACGTAGGTGTGTTCGATGTGAGCCACATGGGCGAATTCCGCGCCAAGGGACCCGTGGCCAAACATTTCATGCAGTATGTCACCGTCAACGACGTTGAGGCCCTCACCGACGGCAAAGTGCAGTACACCTGCCTTCCCAACGGCCAAGGCGGCATCGTGGACGACATGCTGGTATACCGCGTGAAGGACGACGAGTATTTCATGGTGCCCAACGCAGCCAACATCGACAAAGACTGGGCTTGGATGAGCCAGATTGCTGATAAGATGGGCATGAAACTGGGCGAGGATTTCGTGAACGAGAGCGAACAGTGGGCACAGCTTGCCGTGCAAGGTCCCAACGCCCTCAAGGCCATGCAGAAGCTGACCAGCGAGAACATCGTCGACATGGAATACTACACTTTCAAGATCCTGACCTTTGCTGGCGTTGAGAACATCATCCTCTCCACCACTGGCTACACCGGAGCTGGCGGATGCGAAATCTACATCCCCGCTGCCAAGGCCATCGACGTGTGGAACGCCGTGTTCGAAGCTGGCAAGGAGTATGGCATTATGCCTGCCGGTCTCGGCTGCCGCGACACCCTCCGTCTGGAGAAAGGTTTCTGCCTCTATGGCCACGAGATGGACGACACCATCAGCCCCCTCGAGGCTCCGCTGGCATGGATCACCAAGCTGAAAGCCGAGAATAACTCTTTTATCAACAAGGAGCTTTTCCTGGCCCAGAAGGCCGCCGGCGTGAAACGCAAAATTGCCGGATTTGAAATGATCGACCGCGGTATCGCCCGCAACGGTTATGAGGTGTGCAACGCTGAAGGCAAGTGCATTGGCGAGGTGCGCAGCGGCAGCCCCAGCCCCAGCACTGGCAAGAACATCGGCACCGCCCTGCTCTGCGCCGAGTATGCCAAGACTGGCACGGAGATCTACATCAAAATCCGCGAGAAACTGGTGAAAGCCATCACCGTGAAGATGCCTTTCTACGAGGGTTAAACCCTTGCCAACTATAAATGGCAGACTATCGAGAGCCGACACCGACGGGTGCCGGCTCTCTTCTTATTCTGGCCTACGGCCCAGCCGAAGACGACGCATTCCGCCCGTTGTTGGGCGGCATGCGTCATGAAGGTTGGAGGCGTGTGTGCCTTCGGGGCTATTTGTAGCAGTCGGCTATGCCTCGGTCCTTGCCGAACTGAGGGGCATCGGCACCGGCGCCGGTATTGATCTCAACCACGACGGGTCCATCGGTCGTACAGGCCACATCAAACCCTACGCTGCTGTAGTAGGGCAGCATCTGGCTGGTGCGCTCGACGAGCGACACGATTTCTTTCCAGAAGGGTACTTCCACGTCTTTGAAGGCCACGTGGGTGTCGGGGTGTTCGTAGTATTTAACGGGGTCGTATTTGCGCATTCCGTAGGCGCCCAACAGGCCGGTGGCCATATCGACACTCACCACCACTCCGCCTTTCGAACAGTTGTCCACAAACGAACCACTGCGGCCAAAGCGGGCTCCGCAAGCAATGGCGCGGTTGCGATAAGTGACGACACGGAAGGTATTGACCGAGTCGGGGTTGAACTGGGCCATGACGGGATGCTGCTTGATTTGACGCTCGAATATATACTGGCTGTTGGCAAAATGATGGCGGATGGAGGCCGCCGTGAGTTTGACACCTGCGGCAGTATAGTATCCGTCTTCTCTGCGATTGGCGGTGTGCACACCGCTGCCCATGCCGCACATGTTGCGCTTAAGGAAAATGCGGGCATCGGTGGCTTGCGACAGTATGTCGTCAACTTCGGCATCGCTGAGCAACCTGCCATTGGCCTTGAACATGCCGTAGCTGTAGGAGAAGTAACGCTCGGGAACAGGGAGGCCATAGCACCTCATAATGTCGTGGAAAAGGATTTTGTCGTCGATGAGAATCTGGTAGGTGGGGTTTTTGTTGACACAGTGGCGAGCGTATGCTTTTTGGGGCACGTATGTCTTCAGCACCTCCATATCGGTGTATTCCTTTTTGAAATGGGCAAACATGAAGTAGGTTTCGGGAAAGCATTTCCAGTGCTTGGCAAGGGTGTTGACTTCGCGCAGAACCTGGCAGGAGCTTTTTTTGTCGTCGCCATGATAGTTCTTGTACATCACCCAGCTGTCGTAGAAAGCTGTGCTGCGAAAGGATTTGTGTCTAAGCAGATAGGCCAACCATGTTCTCAAAAAATAATAAAGCAGTGTCATAGAACCTGTAAAATTGAATGGTACTTATCGGGGATTGGGGGATGAGACCTTGACCGAGAAGAGAGCAACGGCAAAGGGGATTGCGGCACCAACGGAATAAAGAGCTTTTGCCGGAATCCCCCTTTCGGATGCCCTGCTTCGGATGCCGGGCAGCTAAGGTCAATCGTCGACGTGAGTCACACGGCCCTGCAAGTCGAACTGGATTTCGAGGCCATTGGTGAGTTTCACTTCGTACCCTCTGATCATCTTTTCACATTCGATAATGAGTTGTTTGGGGTAGCGGTTCACCACATAGCGGGTGATGTAGCCAGGCACCAGCGTGACGGGCAGGCCGTCGATGCACTTCATTTCTTTCCAGACGCCTTTGCTGTCGAACTCGATGAGTGTGCCGTCGCTGAGGAGGACTTCATACTCTCTGCCGTCGATGAAGGCGTGGTCGATGACACATGAGGGCCAGTGTTTCTGGATGAGTTCAGTGGCGGCCTTGGGCAGGCGTTCGGGATCGATGGTACGTTTGTCGGTGCTGGCCCAAAGGCTGCTGCCCATCATGACAATTGTCAAGAGTGCAAGGATGATTTTTTTCATATTGTTTGTTGTATTGAAGGGATTATTACGTGTATTAATGTTATAGGGTTGATGTTTTCTATGACGGGTGCGGAACGTGACTCCAGAGTGGGTTGTTGCTATTTATTGAACTTGAGTGGCATGGCAGTGCTTTGGGCGGCGGGCATGCCGTTGAGGAAGACATGGCGCAGCCGTGTGTGGAGGGTTTGCCCTTCGAGGGGGCTCCAACCGCACTTGTAGAGGAGTGACTGGGGCGTTACGGTGTATTCGCCAGGTTCGAGGATGGCCAGGTCGGCCCAGTAGCCCGGACGGAGGTAGCCACGCTCGGCGATGCCGAAGATCTCAGCGGGGTTGTGACACATCTTGTAGACAAGCAGGGGTAGCCATTCGTGCAACACTTCGTCGTGGTCGGGACGCTGGGTGGCAGCCGGGTTGAAGAAACCTTCCACCATCATCTGTAGCGAGTGCTGGATGCTGGGTATGCCGCCCGGAGCATCGAAATAGCGCTGTTGCTTCTCGGCCAGCGTGTGGGGAGCATGGTCGGTGGCGATGGTGTCAAGGAGGCCGTCGAAGAGTCCGCCCCACAGGGCCAGACGGTCTTCGTTGCTTTTGATGGCGGGATTGCATTTTATGCGGTTGCCCAGCTCGGCATAGTCGCGGTCGTCGAACCACAGGTGGTTGGGGGTAACCTCGGCGGTGATCAGTTTTTGCTGCAACGGCATGTTGCTGAAGAGGGAAAGCTCGGTGGCGGTGCTGACATGGGCTATGTGCAGACGGGTGCCATACTTGCGGGCGCGCTCAACGGCTTTGTAGGTGGAGACGAAACAGGCCTCGCGGCTGCGGATTTTGGGATGGAGTGCCGCAGTTTCGCCCTCTTGGCCAGCAAACTCCATCTTGTAGTTGCGCAGGTTGGCTTGGATGATGCTCTCTTCTTCGCAATGGGCCACTATGAGTTTATGGCTTTCGGAAAAAAGTTTGTCGAGCCTTTCGGCATTGTTGACAAGCATGTTGCCCGTACTACTGCCAAGGAAGAGCTTGATGGCGGCATAGCGCAAGGGGTCGATGGCAAGCAGTTGGTCAATATTGTCGTTGGTGGCGCCTAACATGAAAGCGTAGTTCACAGCGCTACGGCTGCGGGCTATCTCTTCTTTTGCTTCGAGCTCGGCGAGGGAGGTGGTTTGCGGCGACGTGTTGGGCATATCAATCACCGAGGTCACTCCGCCGGCCAAGGCGGCACGGCTTTCAGTGGCGAAATCGGCTTTGGCCGGGAATCCGGGGTCACGGAAATGGACGTGGGTGTCAATCACGCCGGGGATGACATAGCATCCCTCGGCTTCGAAGACTTGAGGTTTGCGCAGTTTGGTGGCGTCCTGGACCAAGCGCCCTTCGTGGATGAAGAGGTCGCCTTTGGTCATGGCGCCCTCGTTCACGATGATTCCGTTCTTGATGATATAGTCCATCGGGTTGAAAAGCGATAGTTGGAAAGTGAGTGTCAGAACTTTTTCCTGGCACCCCACTGGCGGGCTGCCACATAGGCATCGGCAGAGTTGTTATAGATGGGTTTCACCACAAATTGGCCGGTGTGGTCAATACATCCCCAACGGCCCTCCTCCTTGGCCGGAGCCACGCGGTTGTTCCAAGTGTTGATGAAAGGCTTGGCATCCTCCAGACGGGGCAGGATGACCCATTCGCCTTCGAAATCGACGTAGCCCCAGTGGCCAGTTTTGGGGTCTTGAATGGGGTAGAGCCAGTGTCCCAGCTCGGCCTCTTCAATGCCTTTCTGGTTATCGTCCCACTCCTTGCCGGCTTTGGCGGCCTCACTGCTGAGGGTGAAAACGGGCTTGGAGAGCAGACGACCATCCTCATGGATGCTGGCCCAGAAGCCGTTCTCGCACTTGGCGGTGGCAAAGAGACCTGTATCGTTGGGGAAGCGCGACACCTCGAGGAAAGTGGGCTGGATGGCCCAGGTGCCGTCGGGCTTGACCCAACCCCACAGGTTGGTGTCGGTACGCATCTCGGGCAGACGCCATCCGTCAAGGTCGCGGCCATGCTCTATTTGCGAAAGAGCGTAGACGCAGTCGGACTCGCGGCTGAAGATGAAGTCGCTGATCACATTGCCATTGCGGTCGATATTGCCCCAACGGCCCCCTTTCAGGGCCTGGGTATAGATGTAGTTGTGCTCACCTGCAAACTGACGAACCATGGCATACTGTGGCTGCACCACCCAACGACCCAGATAGTTGACTATGCCCCATTGGTTCTCGTTGCGGGGGTTGGTGACGGCGATGCGCCATGTGTCGTAGTGACGACCTACAATCCATTGGTGTCCGGCCTCGGTGGCATCTTCCATGTTCTCAAAGATATTGTTGATAATCAAGATACCTTTGGCGTCGATACACCCCCAACGGCCGTCCATTTTGACGGGGGCAAAACTCATGGGGTCGGTGCCATAGTAACGTCCTGCCCCTTCGTAGGAGGGCTCGAACTTCCATTGTCCATAGTAGTTGACAAAGCCCCATTTGTGGTCGGCGGGATTCTCGGCAGGATAAATCCATTTGCCGGGTTCGTCGGCGGTATACCATTGGTCGCCAGCCTCCTGAGCCTCCTCCTGGGTGCGGAAGATGTTGCGGACAATCATGTTGCCAGCCTCATCGATGCAACCCCAACGGCCATCATATTTGACTACGGCAAATTTACGGTCTTGATGCTGAAAGGCAAAGGCCACTTGATACTTGGGGGGTATCTGCCAGATGCCATTACTGTTTTTGTAGCCATACTTCATGCCGATGTCGTCAAAGGCCAGCGTTTGTGCCAATACGTTGCCTGTCAGCATGAATGCGGTTGTTAAAATCAAGATGTATCGTTTCATATTAGTGCTATTTTCGAAATTGCAAAGATACAATTTTTTTTTTGAATATTGAAAAATATATATCACCCTGCCTGGAAGGACACTAATCCTGCCTCGTTGCGGGCTGCTGAAAAAGGAGATTTCTCCATAATATCACAAACATCAAACGACATGGTTTTTCTGTTTTTCCCATTAGTATGCGATGGAAAACAGAACTTGCAACAGGAGTGGCAAAAAGTATTATTGGTGAGCCGCCAAGGCATGGTAACGCCGCGAATACCATGTCTGCACCAAGAACACCAACCCTATCGCAACTCCGGCCATATAGGGGGCTGTCGCGAACGGTATCAGCCGGCACAGCGGTGTGACGATGAGCGGCGAGAGGAACTGGCCCAGATAGAGGGCGGCCGATATGAGGGGCATGACAGTAGTGGCGGCGTCTTTTCCTCCCTTGATGGAGGCGATAGTGTTGAGGTACGGCACCCCTACCCCATTGGCCACCCCTATCAACGCCGACCCGGCCACAAGAAAAGGCATCGCCGTGCCCAATGCCAGAATGGCATATCCCGTCATGAACCCCAGCGGGGCGATATACTTGACCCGACGGGGCATCCGTCTCATCAGAGCGCCAAAGCCCAGCCCAATGGCAAAGGCCACAACGTCGAGCCCCACCATGATGAGGGTGACTGTAGGGCTGTCGATGGTCCCGTTTTGGGAGGCGATGATGGCAAAGTTGGTGGGATAGATGAAGAAGAGAACCATGACCAGCAGCATTCCCACCACCGACGGAGCAAAACGCAGCAGCGACCTTACGGGATGCCCCTCGCGCTTGCGCGCTCGGGTCGTGCCGGTCTCACTTTCGTAATAATCGGGCGAATGGTCGCGCGACAGGTCGGTGTTGAGCCGTATATTGGGCAAAAACAGAACCACCAGCACCAATGCCGGCAGCGCCAGCAGATATACGAGGAAAGCATAATTCCACCCCATGGCGGCCAGCATGCCGCTCAGCAGTGTGGCCACCACGCCACCCATCTGATTCATTGCAGCGGAAAGACCCATGAGCCGCGCCTGCTCCTGGGGCGGGAAAAAGTAGGCCAGCAGCCCCGTGGAAAGCGGCATGACCATGCCGACACTCACACCCAGCAAGGCACGCGAGGCCAGCAGCAGCCAGATATTGTCGATAAAGAAAGCTCCCGCACCCGCCAGCACGTAGAGACACAAGCCCGCGGTGGCCAAGGTGCGGGTCTTCATCCATCGGCAGAGCCAGCTGAATGCCAGGTTGGTGGCCACGATAAACAGAGCGGGCAGACTGACAATGAGCTGTACGGTAAGACTGCCATAGGAGGCAAAATGGTTGTGGATTTCACCCAAAGCGGGTGCCATGGCTGCTCCAGCCATTACGGTCAGCAGCGAAATGGACAATACGGTGTAGGTAAGCCTACTGTTGGTTGCTTTTTTCATAGCGGTAAGTATTAAAAAAATCGGGGGAGTTGTCGGCTCTACCAAGCCGCCTAATCGCCATCAGTCCACAACACTACCGTCGGTAGGCCTTGGCAATTTTGCGCTGCAAAGATACGAAAAAAAAGCCACCTGACACTTTTTTTCTTCTCAGAAAGGGGAAAAAAAGAAAGCCCGTCGCTGGTGAAGGGACGGCAAGGTAGGGGAACAAAATAGGAGCCAACTCCAGACCACGAACCCCGTGGACAGGGAGACAAAAGGAAAGGTCTTCCACTTTTGTACAGTTGTTGTACAGTGGAAGACCTACATGTTGATTCTATTTCTTTTTCTTACGAGTGTCGAAATAGAGCATACCGGCTGTCCAAAGGGCGGCACAGATGAGTGCCCACAGCGCGCCGTTCATAGGCTGAAGAAGAGTTGACGATGACCATTCCAGTCAATCATCAGCTGACGGAAGTCGGAATAGTCGGCACGGGTGATGAGGGCCTTGCGCAGACGCAGACTGCGGGTGACGAGCAGACGGCGGCCTTTTTGCTTGACGATAATGCTGATGCTGCCCACATTGCGGTTATACTCGATGTTGACATCGCCGCCTATGAGTTTAGCCCCTTTGGGTAGTTCCATGGTGTAGTGGTAGAACTCTGTGGTGGCACGGGTCTGGAGGTCGGAAGTGCGGGAGGCGTTGAGGCGGGCGGGGTCTATCTTTATGCCGCCTTGCTCGACAGGAAGGTCTATGCGGACATAGTTGTCGACAATGGTGTCGGGCTTCCACTCGATGGTGCGGTCCACATAGATGGGGGCCGAGGCCACGGCGGCGGCATCAGCCTGCTCCCTCTCGGTGAGGAGCGGGGCTTTGTCAGTGGCGGAAAGACGATAGGTCAGCCCTTCGACCACCACCTCCACCTGTAGGGGACGGTCGCCAAAGACATTCAGGCTGTTGTCCACGATGGTGGCACGGAAACCGGCTTGGTTGAGGAGCGCGGCCAGCAGACCGGTCTTGTCAATAGCGGTGCCGCAGTTGGAGGAGAACACCTGGGCGGCGGGGGTCATGGCATAGTCTACCCGTGCCGGGTCAACGGGATTGAGGGTCACGTAGTCCACCACCCAGTCGCGGATGGCGGCGGCGTATTCCTTACTGCTGGAGCTTTGCAGCGAGGTGAGCAAGGTGGCAGCCTGGGGCAGGGATTGCTCGGCGGTATAGACGGGTTTCTGGCCAAGCTGGAACTCGACGTCATAGGCCTTCTGGGCAGGCATATAGGGGTCGTTGACGGTCTGGGCAAGGTTGTTGTGAACCTCGGTGTGCCCATCGGCATAGCGGACTTCGAACCGTTTCACCGGGCAGTCCTGATTGAGGTTGAAACGCTCAACCAAGAATGAGGAACGGCGGCGGAGGGTGTAGTCAAGCACGATGGTGCAGTTATACTCCAGCGCCGTGTGCACGATGGCCATCTCGGTGATATGGTTGAGGCGGCCGCAGTTGACACACTCCGAGGGCAGCTGCTTGATGAAAGCGTTGGCAGGGGTGTTCACCTTCGTGCCGTCAGGGCGGACGGTGTAGCACTCATTGATAGTGAGACTTTCGAAGTCGGGGTTATAGGTGATGAAGGTCTCGCCTTTGTCGGCATAGGCAGTGATGGCGCGGTTGCGCAGCAGCACTATTTCCTTGCGGAAACGCAATTCCATCACGCTGTCGCCGATGGTTCTGTAGCTACGACGGATAAGATTATACTCGGCATCGGGCTGACGGGTCTGTCCAAAGGACGCTGCGACCGTAAGCAGCATTATGGCGGAAAGAACTATTTTTTTCATAAGAAGCTCTCTTTATTTAATCATTACTTTTTTTTGTGAGGATTACAGGTGTCTGGGCCAGTTTCTTTTGGTTGGCCACGGTCTGGCGGAAGAAGGGCCAATCGTTGACATCATAGACCCGCTTGCCCAACAGGGCGCTCTCGGCAAAGGTGAGGGTGTTACCTTCCATCCAGTACTGGCAGCCGAAACTGGCAGCGGGGTTAGCCACGCCATTGACAAAGGGGAAGTGGAGCTGCTTGTACTCGGCGGGGAGAGTGATGGTCTCCTTGATTTCCACCAGGCGGGAACAAGCGTCGGCAAAGGGCTGTGTACGGGTCTCGGGAGCAGTGTCAAAACGCAGGTGCGACATGGCACGGCTGAAGAAGTTGCGAGCCGAGAGAGGTGTGAAAATGAGGGTGTGCTTGTCGATGACGGCAAAGTCGGGGATGGAGAAATGGTAGGTAATGGAGACAGGCTGTTTCAGGTAGTTGTCGTTGTCGGTGTGTTGGATTTTGGTGATGCGTGCTGCGGGGGCAATCTTGCGCAATTCGAGTTCCATGTTCCTCATCCATTCTGCTGTGCGGCAGCTGAAAACTCCGCGCACAGCGGCATCACTCTGCCCTTCAGCGGTGATGGTGATGGAGCCGCTGAGACTTCCGTCCTGTCCAATCTGGGTGTTGGCATTGATGCGGACATAGTGGTTCTCGGGTGCGGAGAGGGGCGTGTAGGCCAAATCGGCGCCTTCTGGCAGACCGATGAGGTAACCCTGTTGTTGCTCGGCACTCGACCACAATTCGCGGACATTAGGAACCCAAGTTGGGTCGAGCATCTCGAAGGTGCCGTTGCGGTGCTGGACGGCACAGACACTGTGGTTGAACTGGTCAGCGGGAATACGGTCGATGCGCTCGTGGGCCATGGTCATGGCCGCGTAGGCCTTGAAGCCGGCGGCACGGAGCATGGTGACAAGCATGCCGGCTTTGTCTTTGCAGACGCCGCAACGATCAGTGAAATTCATCTGTGCGTTATGGAGCGTGAAGCCCTCGCCGGGGCCCATGCTGATGCCGGCATAGCGGATGTTGTCCGCCACCCAGTGGGTGAGGATGGCGATGCTGTCCTGCTCGGTCTTGGCGGTTCGCACCAATTCGTTGACCTTGGCCTGCACCTCAGGGGTGGGGACGAAACTGCCGTAATCCTCGTTGACGCCGTAGAACCAAACGGACTTGGCCTGCCAGTTGGGGCTGGTGCTGAGGAGCAGCTTGGGCTGGATGTCGTTGTTGGCCAGTGCGCGGGGCTCGCGTTTAAGGGGTGTGATATTGTCCTTGGTGAAAGTGTAGACAGTGCGGTCGCCCTGCACAGTGCTGTCAATCTGCACCCCGCAATCAAGCTGAGCGCCACAGTTGTAGAGCTCGAAACGGAGATTCTTGGCCGTGAGGACACTGACTTGATAGACCTTCTTGTTGACAGGGCTGTCGCTCCAGAAGGGTACAATGTCGTAAAAATGACCACGCATGGGCGGGATGTAGCGCTCATCGTCATCGCCGCTCAACAGGGCGTAAGTGAAGCCCTTGCGATAGGTGACATATTCAATCTCATCACCGGGGTCCAGATGGCCGATATGCACCATCTTTTGGCTGGCGCCCCAATAGATGAGACGGGCCGGAGCCACATAGTCATAGACGCGCAGCAGCACATCCTCGACGTTGCCATTGGCATGATGCAGCAGCACTTGGCGGAATTCGACATAGGCCGACAAGGGGTCATAGTCGATTTTCACAGTGGCAAGCTCCTTGCAACCGGCAAAGTCGTTGGCACGTACACGCTGATGATTGATGACATGGCTTAGACCCGACTCCTCCATGACGACGGAGGTGCTGTCGTAGAGGACGGTCTTGTGCTGTGCTGTGGCAGGCAGCGCCAATGCCATCAACACAGCTGAAAAGAGTAGGTTTTTGCACTTCATATTACATGTATTTTGTTGCATATTTTGAAAATGCAAAGATACACTTTTTTTGTGAAATGCAAGATGAGAATTGTCCATTATAATAAAAAAATGTACTTTTGCATTCAGGTTATGAAACATCGTATCTTCACAATACTACTGGCATTCATGTTCTTAACCCCCTTATGGGGGCAAGAGGCCGACACGTCTTCGTTCCGCGACACCGTGGCGTCGCCTTCGACAGGCAGCAGCAACATTTTCACTTCGACATGGAAATGGTTCAGCCGTTGGCGCGACAGGGCGCAACTGAAAGGCTATGAACCAGGTTATGTGGACTACCCCAAAGGGAGGCCATGGGTTGTAGGGCTGTACGGCAAGATGGCTGTCACCAACATCATGATGCACCTGCCCGACATGACGGACGACACCTATTTTGACATCTACAACACCACGGGGCTCTCCAGCAAGCTGACCGCCGGCATCTACTATACCGGCTGGGGAGTGAGTTTCGGCCCCCGCCTTAGCAATAAGTCCGACCTCTACTTCAGCTTTTCCTCCTACGGGCGGGTCTTTGGCTTCGACATCAAACTGGACAACTTCCGGAGCATGCACAGCCGTATGGAATGGGCCAGTCTGGAGGGCGACATTCACGGCACCCAAAAGCTGAAAGGCCTGAAGGGACCCGAAATGATACTGCTGGAGATAAACACCTACTACGTTTTCAACGCGCGGAAATTCTCCTACGCCTCCGCTCTGTCACAGACAACGTGGCAGCGCCGCAGCGCCGGGAGCATGATAGCGGGCCTCTCCTACTACGCTTCCTATACGGGTTTCGATGCCGAATTCTTCGAGCAACTGAACATTCCCGTGCCCTACTACGCCGACACGCTCCACCTCCTCAACCACAACATCATCGCCGGTGTGGGCTACGCCTACAACAAGGTATGGGACGATGGCAAGTGGATGCTCCATGCCTCGCTGCTTCCCATGTTACGGTGGTCCTACTACAACAATGTCGACATCAATCCGAAGGGCAACCTCGACGACTGGCCTGAGGAATACCGCACACTCTACCAACAGAAAGTGGATTACCTGAAAAGCAACGCCGCACACCGTAGGCTTTCCTTTGCGGGAACGTTGCGCCTTGCTGGTTTTTGGAACATCAGTCCCCGCTGGGTCACTGGCACAACGCTCACCGTCTCTAACCTCTTCGGCGGTATCAACGACGGCACCAAGTTCACCCTTTCGGATGCCTTCATGCTCATCTACGGAGCCTATAGGTTTTAAACAGGACGAAAAGTGACGAGTGACAATTGAGGTGAAGTCCTCAATCCTGATTCTTAACCTTCAACTGGGCTATCAGGCGCACGGCCAACAACAGCGAGATGGGCAGCAGGGCGGCATTCAGTTGCTGCGGCAGGGGGGCAAGGGTCATCACCATGGCGGCAAGAAGCATCACAAGCTGGGCAACAACCACCCAACGATTGCTTCTCCGCAGCATGATGGCAAAATAGATGAACAGCGGTGATGCCCACAGGACATTCAGATTAATCTTTGTGCAGTAATGGTCCGTACAGAACCACAGGAACAGAGCCAACAAGGAGAGTAGCGACACCACGATGAACAGCACTCTGTCCATCCAGCCGAGGCTCCAACCCTTGCGCCACTCCATCAGCGTCAGGCACAGCACCATCACAAACAGCACCCAGAAGACCAGCGTGGGCGACAAACTGCGCGACGGCTGCTGACGCGTCTCTTGGAGCAAGATGACGGCGTGCTCAGCCACTGGTTCGCCACTGCCGACACGGGTCAGCGTGTCAAACTGCTCCATCATCTTCAAGGGCGAGAACATGTATTCATAGTTGCTGCATCGCTGGTCGCAGCGCACACCCAACGCCATGTCAATGGCCAGCCGCCACCAAAGCAGCGTCCCCTCCGTCGATTGATACAGGATATTGCGGTAGGACAGATTGGTATCCCTGCGGCATTCGGGGCTCAGCCTGTCATGGCATAGGCAGTCCCTCACCATGTCGCGCACCCGTGTGGCACAGTTGTCGCGGAAAAAGTCATACATATAGTACCTGTATTCAGGCAGATAGTTAGTCTCCAGCATCAAGTAGAGGTTGTTCACCTCCTGTTCCGACAGGCGCAAACGCTGTTCCCACACAGCACGTCCCTCGTATCTATACTCCAGCATAAAATCTTCAAAACTGCTGCGGCTCAGGCAGTAGTTCAGTTTGCCGCGAGCAAAAGTCCAGTAGAAGTGGGGGGTGTCGAAGTCGAAAGTCCCATAGTTGTAGACCATGTCCAAGCCGCAGGCCGTGTCGCACACGCGGATTGCGGTGTGGCCAAAAGAGGTGTAGAACTCGTCGCCCGCGCCGCAGGTCAGCACGGAGGCAAAAGCCGAATCGGACAGGGGGCGCTGTCCCTGCTCCTGTGCCTGCCCGGCGAAGGGCAGCAACAGCAATGCAAATATCAATACAATCCGTCGCATAATAACCTGTTATTTGCCGCTCTCCGCCAGGTGAACATCCACTTGCGGGAAGGGAATCGTGATATTGTTTTGGTAAAAGGCTTTATAAATATTCTCGCGGATGCGCATCCACACGGTCCAGTAATCCTCCGTCCGAACCCATATCCATATCGAAAGATTCACCGAGCTGTCCGCCAACTCGCTCACTGCCACCACAGGCGGCTTAGGATCGTGCAGCACAAGCGGGTCGTCGTCAACCACCTGCATCAGGACGGACTTCACCTTGTCAAGGTCGGACCCGTAGGCCACGCTGGCCACAACGTCAAGTCGTATCGTCTCGTCCCTGGTGTGGTTGATCAAACTCTTGTTCGACAGTTCGCTATTCGGAATCACAATGGTGCGGCCATTGAAGGGACGCATCAACGTGTGGAAGATTCTAATCTCCTGAATATAGCCCTTGAACGCGCCGCACTCAATGTAGTCGCCCACCTTGAAAGGCTTCATCAGCAGGATGATGACCCCACCGGCAAAGTTCTGCAGCGTGCCCTGCAACGCCATACCGATGGCCAGGCCCATGGCACCCAACAGGGCAATGAACGACGTGGCTTTAATCCCCACCACATCCATCGCCATGATGATAATCATAGCCTTCAGCAGCACATCCACCAGCGACCCCAAGAAACTCTTCAGCGACGGCTCGGCATTGCGGCGGTCCAACCCCCGCACTATCACCTTGCGCAGCAGCTTGGCCAACCTCATGCCCACCCACAAAATCAGAATGGCAATCAGAAGCTTGGGCACAAAACTCACCGTCATCTCCGTCAACGCCCTCAAACCATCTTTCACAAGCGTGTTCTCGCCCGTCACCACATCCTTCAAATCGGACAGATTCATGTTCTTCAGGCTGTCCGAAATGGTCTGCGTGATGCTGTCGGTGGCTTTCAGATTCTGGCCAAACTCATCAGGAGGCAAATCAGGGGGGGTGCCCTTGCCCATAGCGGCTGCCGTAAGCAGCGATGTCTCTTTCTCGTCTATTAGAAGCATTTTCATTACAATTTCACCGCATTAACGGCCATCCGCGCAAAAAAGTATTCCATACCAGAAAAAAACCGTATCTTTGCCACCCGAATCAAAAGCTCCCAACTATGGTTATCGATTTTGAAAACATTGAATTAAACCCGCAGCCCCACTTCAAAGGAGGCGAAGGTGTGGCCCAGATGCGCACCTATTTCGACGGAACCAACAAAATCATGCGTGGCCGCCTCGACCCCGGCTCCACCATCGGCTACCACCTCCACGACACCAGCAGCGAAATCATCTTCATCGTCAGCGGACAGGCTCGCTGCCTCTACGACGACGGCCAGGAGCTGCTCGGCCCCGGCCAGTGCCACTACTGCCCCAAAGGCCACAGCCACAGCCTTATCAACGCCTCGCCCTCCGAGCCGCTGGTGTATCTTGCCGTCGTGGCCGAACAATAACCCCAACCGCACACCACTTCAAATCCACTGCATAATGAAAAAAATCACACCCATCCTCATCGCGGCCACACTCCTCGTTGCATCCTGCCGCCAACCCCAACCCCAGCCCGAAGCACTCGCTCCGCTGCCCATCCACACCCTGCACGGGCACAGCACCTTCGAACTCACCACCCGCGACACCGTCCCCTTTGTCGGCGACACTTACCTCGATGTCGACAACGAGTTCACGCTCCAGTGGCCCTCGCTCGACTCCTTCCCGCCGGCCACCTGTCGCGCCCTGATTCGCATGGCCTTCGACGACAGCACCTCCACCACCCTGCAGGAGGCCGGCCGCCGTTTCCTGGCACGCACATGGGTGGAGGACGACGACTTCATCCAGGAGCTGGGCATCACCGCCCGCCGACCCATCGACTCGGTGCTGCACTACCCCTACAACAGCGCCATGGTCAATGCCGAAATACGTCAGGACAGCAACCTGCTCCACTTCTCCGTCCACACCGAAAACATGCTGGCCTATGCCCCCCACGGCTCCTACGCCTCCCAATCGCTCATCGTGGACCGCACCTCGGGCGCCATCGTCCAACTGCACGACCTTATCGACACCACCGGCATCGGGCGTCTGCTGCGGCGCGCCCTTGACGAGGTGCCAGCCAACCGCCAAAACGGCGACCCCACCGAGTGCCTCTTCGACGATTACCGCCAGTGCCTGCCCGCTCCCGACGGCTTCAGCATCGACAGCACCCGCTCCTCCATCACCGCCTTCTACAACATCTACAGCGTGCAGAGCTACGCCTGCGGCATGCTGTTTGTCGAGCTGCCCGTCGGCTGGCTGGCCGACCAGCAAGTGCTGACCCCCTACGGCAAAAAGGTGTTCCGCCGCGGGGAATGACGGTTTTTGACAAGTGGGCGCACACCCCAGGCGCACCCTTTGACAGCTATAAATCAACTATTTCTGCATTAGAATAACGTCACTTCCCCGTTACTTCTTCGATTAATTAACGATGAAGGAACGGGGAAGTGGCATTTTTGGAATGTGGAAAATGTTAATGAGCCAGGCGGCCGGAGTGCTTATGAATGGTATATTGATTTTTCACGCAAAAGTATGAGTCGGCCGTGAGGCGGTAGAGGAGTGCTTTGTCGGCCACGGGAGCGTTGACGTCGTCGGGGTTGGCCACGGTCACACCTATCCAGTGTTTGTGCGACATGTTGTAGGGGTCGCCGATGCAGGGGTGGCGCTCTTTCAGCTCGGCCACGAGGTCGGGATGGCTTTTGAGGGTGACGACGGTGAAGTGGTCGGTGTCGAAAAAGGAGAACATGTGGCCGCAGACATAGAAGGCCAGCACTCCGGCGGCGGCCTTGAAGGCACCGAAGGGCATTCGCTCCTCGACGTCGGGTCCTAATTGCAGACAGAATTTGCGGTATTCTTCAATATCTATCATCGAAAAAGGGATTTGCCGTCAGAGGGTTATGAAGGGGTTGTAGCAGTGGGCGTCGCAGAAGATGTAGCCTTTCTGGAAGGCGAGGGCGAGGATGTGCTTGCGGGTGACGACGGCGGTGCGGGGGTCCTGGTCGTAGCGGGCGCAGAAGTCGGGGTGCTCCAGCTGGAGGTCCTGGGCGTGGATGATGTCGCCCGCCAGCAGACAGTTGCCCACGAGGAATAGGGTGTGGCCCGGGGTATGGCCGGGCGCGGGGATGGTTTGCGCCAGTCCATCGAAGAGATTGGCGCTGTCGGCAAAGGTCACCACGCGGCCGTTGTAGGCTTGGCGCACTTGCGCCCAGAGGTCGGCCATGCGGGCGAGGGAGCCGGTGGGGGTGCAGGCGGTGTCCTCAGTGATGGAGAGATAGAGGGTGGCGTTGGGGAAGGTGGCCTGGCCGTCGGTGAGCAGACCGCCAATGTGGTCGCCATGCAGATGGGTGAGGCATACTGCGTCGACATCGGCCGGAGTGCGGCCGAGGGCTTCGAGTTTCTGCAACAGGGTGCCGCCCGCTTGTGGGCCGAGTCCGGCATCGAACAGGATGGTGCGCTTGGGGGTCAAGGCCAGGAAGGTGTTGATGGCGCTGGGGGTGCTGGCTGTGGGCATCAGCTGGAGGAGCAGCGAGTCGTCGAAGGAGCCGACAAAGAGGTCGCGCGACATCTCGTTGGCCACGTCCTGGAGGGCGGCCACTTGGAGGGTGTCGTTCACGGTGTAGATGGTCACCCCGGGTTGCAGCTCTTGGGGCTGGGCGGAGGTGGTGTCGGCAGTGGCGGTGTCGGCAGCGTGGTTGCCACAGGCTGCAAAGAGTATTGCCAGCATGGCGGCTTTTGCTTTGAGAATTTTGGTTTTCATAGGATTAATGTTACTTATTGTTCGTTTCGGTTTGTTTGTTTCGGTTTGTTTGTTTCTTGCTGCCGCTTGTTTGCCTGCTGGGGTCATAAGGCCGCGTTGTTCGAGGTCGGCGACCCGGGCAAGGTTCGCTTCGGCCAAGTGGCTGTTCTTGCGCCGGGGTGCGATGCGCCATGGTGTGGCTCTCCTCCAACCACCGACGCAGCTGCCCACGTTCGCTGTATTTCAAAAGAATGACTATCTCCATTATCGGCAGGATTCAATGTCAAAACTTGCTGCAAAGATACAACTTTTTGCTGATACAAGAGAGTTTTTTACATATTTGAGAAAAAAGTTGTATCTTTGCAGTCGCTTACATGAGTAAAGTAAGCGGTAAGCAAGAAAAGCATTGTAAATTGTCCTTACTTGTAAAATCGCCAAATTCAAGCTGGAGGATGAGCATTTATGCTTTCGCTTGGTGTGTATGCAATAGGTTCACGCCTAAGGCATATAGTCAGGCG
>Ga0247611_10001673_pt1 | contig 38907 bp, 78 predicted proteins | sample 177DNAGHGhighgp2_FD_192422 | JGI IMG/M metagenome (GOLD analysis project Ga0247611, IMG submission 192422) | Sheep rumen microbial communities from Palmerston North, Manawatu-Wanganui, New Zealand - 1770 DNA GHGhigh gp2 | ecosystem: Host-associated > Mammals > Digestive system > Stomach > Rumen... | reverse complement strand
TAAAAAGGGTTGATTAGATAGTCAAATCCACCACCTTATTTTGAGAAAACAAGGAAAACAATTAATACTTTCTAAACAAATAACTGTGAGACTTTCTGTTTCCAAGTGGCTCACTCACTCAGTTGACTTACGCAGCAATCTTATAGCTAGCAGCAACAGGAGTCATATTGACAACCTTTGCATTTATTGTTTTGTTATTTTAAGGTATAACTACCTGCATGACTTTTTATCTCTCTATGTAGGTCAAATCCACGAATGCCCCTTATAAGCAGACTTTTAAAACTATATCAAGTATAGAGACTCCATCTGCTATGTCTTTTACCACAATTCAACAAAGTTTAATTACCTAGAATTAAGTTAAGTATTTTTCCCCATATACCTCTTCTCATTTTGTATGAAGAGAGATTGGAACCTATGTTTTTACTATTAATATGTTTATGTTTTTTATCAATTGTCATCATACATACTTTGGTATCTTTACGTGATCTTAGTGATTGATACCATTTATTAATTGCAGCCTTAATAGTTCTATGAGGATTCTTCATGCAAAATAATCTAAAAGCATCTTGTAAATTTCCAGAATTCTCTGAAATAAGGTCTAATAATTGTTTTTCTTCTTTTTCTGTCCAACGAGGCATTTTTCTAGTTTCCTTTTTCATTTGATTGTTTTTTTTTAATGTTGTTAATAATAAATGAATAATAAATATTTTACTTATATATATAATAAAGTATAAGTTCATATAAAATATATATAGGCCATAATAACATAATAAGTGTTATACCTATACATACCATAGAAGAATCTTCTTCAGGACCAACTTTTGATAGTCTCTATATACCTACAAGAAAACCTATTAATAAATAAATACTAGCTATCAATTCCATTTTTATTAATTTTTTAAGATATTATCTATGATTTAATCTGTGATATTCTCTCTCCCCATTTTTATTTTTACTTTTATATGTATCTAACTAGGAATCACAATTAGGACATATCATTCTCAAGTTATCTCTTTTATTATTAGATGCATGACCATCAATGTGATCTAATATAAAGACTAAAGGTTTTCCATTCCATTCAGGAGACATACCACATATTGCACAAACACCTCCTTGTTCTTCTAATATATCTTTTTTAAAATGAGAGGGAGAGTAAGTAGCTCTCATTATAGAAGGATCTCCTTCTAGTATTTTCTAATACCTCTACTAATGATTATATTCATGCTAACATTTAAAGGAACAATAAGAATTTAGTCTACCTGCATATAACTTTACTTCTCTTCCACAATTAGGACATCTACCAATAGGTACTTTAATTATTCCTCTTCCAAAGGTTTCTTTATCATTTATTTTTCTTCTTTTAGGAAGTTCTATACCTAATCTTAAAGCAGCCTTTTTAACTGCTTCACCCGAAACTCCATACTATTTGCCTATTTTCTAATAAGAAAGATTATCTTCAAGTATGAATTTCTTAAGATTCTATTCTTCTTCTTTCCAATTTATCATATATAAAGTATTAGTACACTCGCAGGGATTCCAACCCTGATTATATCATTAGAAGTGACAGGTCCTATGCTGTTGAACGACGAGTGCAGTTATTAATATTTTCAAATTTCTGTGCAAAGATACACAATTTATTCTATATATACAAGTTATTTCTAAATATTTAACATTTTAAAAGTCCTAAAATAAAGTAATTTTAATAATTAATTGTTGTTTAATAAACAAAATTATTAATAAATTTGGATATATCAATTAATTATTGTACCTTTGCACTCAAAAGTTAATATTATGAGTGTAATAATAGATCAATTAAGAATATCCGATTAGGGAAAGACTTTATATATTAATGCTCATGTTAATCAAGCATCTGCTTTTGACTAGGTATATATAAGTAAAATTACTATATGTACAGAAGAACAAGTGTCAGAGGTAGATCCTATATCATATACTGATCATATATATCAGAAAGAATACCAAGATGAAGATTTTACAAGGGAAATAAGTCTCGTACTTTGCCCTGTAGATATGGGCTTAAACTTTATGAAGTCTACCTTCAGTAAGAATATGTTCTTTGTATTTATAGAATGTAAAGGTACTTATGATGACTGTCATACTCCTTGTGGACTAGATGAAGTTACTAAAGCTGTTACATTTGATTATGGAGTAATATATAATCAAGCTATGAACTTCACAAAAGAATTAGCAGATACTTGTAATATTCCTTAGAACTTCATTAATTATATAATGAACTATGATGCCTTAAAGTTATCAATAGAAACTGACCATTATAATCCAGCAATAAATTATTGGAAGAATATAGTAGGAGAAAAAGGCATATTTAGCAATGGAAGTAAAAATATAACCTCTAAACCTTGTGGATGTCATGGATAACTTTGTATATAATGCTTTTGATGGCTACTTTTAGGTACTTGAAAAAGTAGGATATATGAAGCAAAAGAATATAGATAGTCTATTAGTACTCAATTTCTTCTATGAACTATTATACAAAGATTATAGAGGATATATAGAAAAAGAAGACTATCATAATATAGAAAAAGCATTAAATTGCTTATATGGAACAAATTGTTTAATCCCTTATCCAGATTATTTAAAGATGGGAAGACTTAGATTAGGTGAAATGACAGAATTATCTCATAGAGTTAAAGAGATAGAAAATACTAAAGTACTCAAGGAAAAGACTTTTGTTAAAAGTGTACCTGAAGTTGATATAGAAGAATTCCTGGGTGAATAATTAAAATTTATTAATATGGCAGATATAAAAGTTATAAGAGATACCGAACTTATAGGAGGTAAAAGTAATGTTGCTGTATACCCTGTAACTATAACTCAAGCTATATATTCTCAAGATTCTGAAGGTAATATAAGAAGAAGAGATGGTAAACCTGAGAAACTTGAAGATAGACTTAAAGGATACGAATAGGAATTTCTTGACATTTTAGAATTAATAAGAGAATCCCAATCTGGAGGTGGTGGAGGAACATTAAATATAAGAATGAGTAAAGAAATTCCTGGATTAATAGAAGCTGTAACTAGTATTAAAGATCCAGATATGAGTAGATCTCATCTTGATGAGGAAACAGGTGCAGTAAATATAATTCAAGTATTTAGATAATTATTTAGAATATGAGTTTAACAACAATAAATCTCGGATATATTCCTGCTAATAGAGGGGAATATGAAGAGGGAGAAAGATATTATAAAGATAATCTGGTTCAATATAAAGGTGGAACTTATATAGCAGACCCTGTAGACTATGATGTAGATACTAATTCTCTTGCTTATGTAACAACTCCTCCTTATGATACAGATCCAGAAATAATGAATCCTGGTTGGAGAGTATTTGCTAGAGGTTATACTGCTGATTCTAGTGGTGCAGTAACAAATGTAGAATGGAATGAAAGTAGAAAAGCTATCACAAAAACTATAAATACTGTTACTACTGATGTAGTTAGTGCTAATAAGCTTAAAGATGAAATTAATCCTAAATTTGAATATAATCAATCAAGAGAAACATTAACTATTGTAAAGTAATATGGAAGGGTATGAATTTTTACAATGCGAAGATGGTATATACTTTGCAAAACCATTAAAAAATGGTAATATATCTAAAAAATCTTATAAAGTAACAGATAAAGATATAGTAAATTTATTTTTAAATTATCTTAAAAGATATTGTATGTCAAGTAATAATAATCTTTTAGAGATAACTAATGACAGAGATGAAACAATAATGGAAGCAAAACTACATGTTGCTGCCTTTTCTTAAGTAATTAATTTTTATACTATTAAATAACAATTTAAATTTTTATTAAATTATGGCTGATAAAAAGTACGTTTCGATTATTAATAACGGTAGTGTAGCACTTTATCTTAGAGATACTGAAGCACATCAAAGGATTGATGATATTAAAAGTTCTATGACAGGTGCTATGCGCTATATTGGGAAATCTATCAAACCAATAAGTGAAGGAAGTACTGAAAAGGATGTATCTAATCAAAAAGATGCTTTTGATGGTTCCATTTCTACTCCTACTGGAGGAACAGTAACTGTAGGGTATGCAAGATATCCAGAATATGATGTAAAAGAAGATGGTAGTATATCTCACTACGCTTGGAAATCTCAAAATTCTGATACTGCTGGATAGGACGAGGATGGAAATTCTATAGGCCCAGATGGTGAATATTATTATGTATATACACAATCATCAAACATTACTACAAATACTGAGATATATAGAACTTCATATGGTGATAACCCAAATGAAGGTTTAGACATTTATGATATAGATATAACTAAAGTTTATAGAGATTTAAAAAATGGAGATGTTATAATATATCAAGATAAAGAATTTGTATGGGATGGAACAAAATGGTCTGAATTTGGTTCAACAGGTTCTTTAAAAGCTCTTGCATTTAAAGATAGTGCTACTGGTTCAGTAACAGCTGCTGGTTCTAATAAGGCTTCTGCTGTAACTCTTACAGGTGGTTCTACTTCTAAGCTTGCTACAACATCTATTACTCCTGTTAGTGGTACAGAGACAGTTTCTTCTGTTACTAGTGCATCCAGTAAACTTGCTACTACAACTATTAAAGGTGTTGCTGGTACAGAAAGTGTATCTAAAGTAACAAAGACATCAAGTAAACTTGTAACAACTACAATTACTGGTGTTGGTGGTTCTTCTACAGTACATGATACACCTACTCTTACTAAGACATCTATTACTCCTGTTGGAGGTACAGGTACTGTTCATGATACTCCTACATTAAATAAGAGTTCTATTGGTTCTGCTTCTGGTTGGGGTGCTGGTAGTCTTCCTAAAATGTAGTATAATCAAGCTACTGAGACTCTTACATTCGATGCTGGTACTCTCCCAACATTAACAGTTACTTCTACAGAAGTAGGCACAGGATTAACTGCTGGAACTGAGAAAACATTTGCTACTGCTGGTACAGCTGTTCAAGTAGGTACAGGTCTTACAGCTGGTACAGAAAAGACATTTGCCACAGCTGCTTCTTCAAGTACAACTGTTGCTACAGGTTCTGCAAGTTCTGAAGGTTCTGGTGCTGACATCGTAACTGGTGTTTCTATTACAGATAAGACTGTTGCTACTGCTGCTTCATCTAATACTACAGTTGCTACTGGTGCAACTTCTGATACTGGCTCTGGTGCAGCTATTGTTACAAGTATTACTGCTACAGATAAGACTGTTGCTAAAGCAGGTACAGCTGTTACAGTTGCTACAGGTGCTGTTGCTGCTAATGGTAGTGGTGCTACTGTTGTTACTGCATCTCCTACTGGAGGTACTGCTGCTGCTCAAACCTTTACAGGTTCTGCTGTATCAGTTACTGTATCTTAATAGTAATTATAATATTAGTATAATATAGTATATGAGGAAACAGCCATCAACACATGGTATGCCCTCATATTTTTTTAACTCTAAAAATTTAATATTATGGCAGTAAAATATATAAGTAAAATAAATAATGGTACAGAAGATTTAATTATAAAAGATGCTGATGCTCATAGTTTAATAAGTGAAATTAACACTAAGATTGGAAACGTTGAAACTTTATTGTCTAATATTTAAATAATTTAATTATGAGTATAGCAACAGAAATACAGCGTTTACAAACTGCAAAAACTGATGTAAGAACATCTTTACTAAAGAAAGGAATATATATTCCAGCAGGTACTTTAGTAAGTTCTTTTAGTACTTATATAGATAGTGAAAATCCCATTCCTTGGAAAAGTAATCCTTCAAATTACTTATCCTTCTTTTTTATTGAAAATGGTAGCATAGCATGGGATGATCCCAATGAAGCTGGAGATATTCAATACTCAAAAAATGGAGGAACCACATGGACATTTTTTAATGGCAGCACATTATCTGTAAATGCTTTTGAAGAAGTATGGTTTAAAAGAAATAGAAGTGATGGTCTAGGATATAATTCTCCTGAAGATTCTTCAAGATTTATTACTACAGGTAAATTCTTTGCAGGAGGTAATATTTTATCTATTAATAATTTTAATGAAACACTCACACAATATCATTTTGCATATTTTTTTTATCAATGTTCAGGACTTAATATAGATAAAAGTAATCCATTATTATTACCTTCAACTACATTAGCAAGTTATTGTTATTCACATATGTTCGAGGGTTGTATTTCATTGAAAACACCACCAGAATTACCTGCAACAACATTATTAACTAATTGTTATTCACATATGTTCAGAGATTGTACATCATTAACATCTGCACCAACATTACCTGCAACAACATTAGCACAAAGTTGTTATGCGTATATGTTCAAGAATTGTGCTTCATTAAGAAGACCTCCTGTATTAATAGCAAGCACATTACAAAAATATTCTTATAGAGAAATGTTTAACGAATGTATAAATCTAAACTATATTATAATGTTAGCAACTACTCATAGTGCAACCGGATGTTTACAAAACTGGGTTACTGATGTATCAGAAACAGGTACATTTATTAAAAATGCAAGTACAACAACTCTTCCAACAGATAGTGTAAGTGGTATACCAACTGGATGGACTGTAATAGATGCATAACTATTACACACTATAATCTTTTATTAAATATAAATATAAAGAGAATAATTTTACGATTATTCTCTTTTTTATTTATATCTATATATATTTTACTTTATCTTTTATAATCATTTTAGTAGCAGCAATCTCTCCTTTTAGACCATTCCAATAAAATGTAAAAGAAGGAATTTCACATTGGATTACTATAAAATTAAAATTAAGATTAAAATGAGAATCTCTAGTAAAAAAGAATCTATCAAGCCTTTCTTTTTCTTCAACTGCTCTTTTATATGTTAAATAGCCATGAACTCCTTCTCCATTAACAAAATATAAAAATGGATTAAATAACCAATTTTGAGAGGCTTTTAAAACCATTCCTTCTTTAATTTTAGTACGTAGGAAAGGAGTTTTCCAAGAAAGATCACTATATTCTGCAACAACTTTATAAATAACTTTCTTTTTAAAAGAAAATTTTGGAAGTAAGTGAGTTTTATATAAACACATAATTATTTATTTTTATAAATTTTAATGAGGTATTTAAAATAATCATATCTTTCTTTTATACTTTCAGTACCCCACCAATATGTTACACAAGATATATTATTATTAGCATTAAATGATAATTGTGCAGTTTTAATATTAAACTCTGGAATTATAAGATGAATATGACTATAACTTGGATACTGTTTATATACCTTTTTAAAGCCTTCTCCTATGCAGTAACACATTCCATTAAAAATGAACCACTTTTTACGGAATTCATCATATCTAGAGCATTTAAAAAGCATATAAGTAGCATAGTATAATACTTTTAGATAACTTACTGGAGTTATATAATAAAGAATGTAATAGTAATATTTTAAAAATATATAGTTATATTTTTTCATAATTAATTTTGAAACTTAGATTTTAGAGTCTTTTAATTTAAAATTTAATTCAGCTATAGCGGCTTTATGAAAATTAATTTGTTCTGTAAAATCTGGTTTATGATAGTCTTTAAGTTTAATTTGAAATTTACCATTGACAGTCCTAACATCAATTTCCAGATTGTGTTCTATTTTCAATCTTCTTTCTGTATTTTTAACAATCATCATGTTAGACATCTTAGAGTTGTAGTGATCTATAACAGTAATCCATTCATTTGGTGTTTTAAATAAATGTTGGATACTTTCATCAACTATTCTTGTAGATCTTCCAGAAGCTCTAAAACTCCACTCTAAAATTGCTTTGTTATGTTTAAATATTTCTTCTTTTACTTCTTCTACTTTCATATCTTTCTTGTTTCATCTTTTAACCTCGTTTGTACATCATTGCATTATAGCCTCCTACTAATCTTGATGCTTCTGCCATTCGATAAAATGAAGAGCAAATGCTTTTAATTCATCATAACATGGGGCTGTGTGTAACTTTAGAATCTCTTTATTTATCTCTTTCTCCAAGTCCTCAATTACAGGCTCTTTTTGCATCGAGTCAATAAAGGAAAGAAGTTCTATGTCTTCTTCTGCCATTGCTGCAAACAAAGGATTTCCAATTGCTAAATTGTGGTCTCTTCTCTTTTCAATCTCATGTCTAATCAATTCTGCTTTATCCATATCTTTTATCTTTTAGTTGTTCACTAATTATCTTCGCTTCCTTTGCTGCTTCAGCAAAAACGTCCCTCAAAGACTCTAAGAAAAATCTAATTCTTTCTTTCTCTTTCATACCTCTTCTCCTTTCTGTTCTTATTTAATTATTGGTTGAAATATCCAATATCCCAGTCCCATTAATATAGCAATACTAACACCTACTATATCAATAAACAAGACACCATAGGTAATTTCAAGCATACCATTGTGTTTAAAACCATACCAAGACCAAGTGCTATGCTTGTATCTATACGTTTCAACAAAGAACAGTATTATATGTAGTATAATCCACACAACAATAAATCTAAATAATATAATCTCCATAAATTATTCTCCTTTCTGTGCTTTAAGACCAAGTTCAAAGAAATGTTTGGCGAACTTCAGTGCTTCCCCTCTATTTAATAATAAAGTTTCAGATTCTATAAACTGGTCTGTTGGAAATAGATTTTGAATTATATCTGCTATTTGATGCTCATCCAATTCCACCTCTTTCACTTCGAGGGTTGGCAAAAACTCTTCTTTAAAATATTCAAGTTCTTCCCATGCAATGAAATCGCTTAAAGTCTTATGGGTTTTATAACTATCATATCGCAATTTCATTCTTCTCTCTATCTCCGCTAGTAAAGCGTCTCTTGGTATATACTGTGCCATAATCTAATCTTCAAAATATATTTCCTCAACAGTTATAATTCCACTGCAATTTTCAAGAGTGTTCTCATCTTTCCATGCTTGTATATAAAAAACAATTTGGTCTTTCATTCTTATAACTTTTTGGGGTTCAATGTTTAAAGATGAATCTTTCAGATTGCACCACTCTGTTATGTCTTGTAGAATTGGTTCCATTCTATCTTCAGCCTTTTTATAAGAATGATAATAAAAAGGACCCCATGTCAGCATTTGCTTGTCGGGATAAATAATATTACCTTCTACTTTATAGTCCATGATTATTCTCCTTTCATATAGTTTTTGAAGTCCTCAAACATTTCTTCCATGCAACTAAAAGTGTTATTTTCTACTGCATAATGCAAGTTGTTGAAATAAAACTTTTCATTTAAGTATGCCAAAGCCTTCTCAATAAAGACATCAGTGCGGGTGTACTCGATATTTGTGGCATTTTTCCAATTCGGATTATCACCCTCTTTTATTGGTTTTTCATTCCATGTTCTACCAATCCAATTTCTTGATGGTAACTGAACATATATCTTCTCTGGTGCTTCGTTTGCTTTCATAACTCAATAGTTTCAATATAATCCTTCCTGAATATTAGCAGCTAACCTTTCAAGTAGTTCACATTCTCTGGCAGTCATACTTTGTATTTCTTCGAGAGTGAATGTCTCTTTCATTGCATAGTAGAAATCATACCAGTTTTCAGAGCATCCCATGCTATTGCGGGCAGTTTGTTCTTTTAGGTTTTTAATACCTTCAATAATTTCACTTGCTTTCATACCTTCATCCATTTCATTATGTTTTCTTGTTCAATCCACTCTTCAAAATAAACCTTATAATTCTGAACATTAGATACAAGAAATTTTCCATTCTCGTAAATAGCTTGGAAAATATATCCCATATCTGTCATAATTATAAGGTCATTGGCTCTATCTGGTTTAATAGTAGTAGAGTACCATTTTCTTACTTTCATAATTTTATAGTTTTTTCAATTCCACAAAGTCTTAATGCGTGTTGGAGTTGATGTAAGTACCAACATATCGGTATAGCACTATAACAAGTATTGTGGACACTTACAAAAGGTTCTTTTGATTTAAAATCAACATTAACAAACACACCCTCTGCAATATCTAACCTATAAATTCCATCATATTCCTTAAACCCATTCTTTTTAAGAATCTCTGGAGTAAGGGGAATAGGAAAAATGTTATAATCTTCCGTGTTTGCATTAGGAGTCCTTCTGAACATCTGAGGGAATATCGTAGGATATATCTGCATAGGTTTGTTAATGTTTTTGTTGTAAACCCAATCATCGACCATCAGTTCGTTTGCTTTCATAACTTTATTCTTTTTTTCTTCTCATTGTTACGTTTCTTTTAAAGTGTCTAAATCGCTTGCAAGCCTTTTTCCAAACACTTATTGCCTCATATAGTCTGCCCAAATTATTTATAGGATAGCCATGTCCCATTCGCTTAACTATTTTGCGTGCAATTCTTAGATTCATAACTATTCCTCCTTTAGTTTCTTAAAATCTCTATAAATTGAATCCAAAATATCCAAATCTACATTATAGTTTCCATCACAGATATGTCCAATCACTTTCATCTGCTCTCTACTTGGTTTCCATTGGTTGTTTTTTGCAACAAAAAATCCAACTTTATAACCATCATAAAATTTGCCAACTCTTTCTTTAAGGTCTTTGAGCCATTTGACATTAATAGTATCATATCCATCTGAGGTTTGTAATCTTTTAATACAAGATTCAAACCTTACCTCATCCTCTTCACTCCATTCTTGTTTTGGTTGTGATTGTACTCTATCTTTGAATTTATCAATCCACGAGCATAATTCATATTCATCATTGCCACTTCTATAATTACCTATTAAGCATTTGATTTCAAGTAATTTTTTCTCGTCCTCTTTACTCCATCTGGCATGTTTCTGCGCATATAGTTTCTTGATAGCGGTAATAGCACACTTATGGTCTAATATACCATCATCAGTTTGATAACCTTCTACTTTGCCAAGAGTCCTTTCAAGGATATTCTGGGCGTGCCACAGACTATCAATGCCGTAGTCTTCCCCATTAACTTCTTCTTCAAGCTTCCTCAACTCTTTCTTATCAGCATCCCATTCGTAGCCTGCTTCTTTCATTTTAGCAAAGAGAGTATCACGCTGTTCTTTAGTTGCTGGATGAATATCTATTTTATCTTGTTCTGTTAGGGAATAAAAACTATCTGTTATAAATCTTTTACCATCATAGCAACAATGATAAACAAAACCACCAAAGGTTATTTCTTGTTTAGTACAATTTTTAATATTATGCTTATATAGTGAAATTTCATCTTTATAACAAAGTGCATCACCATCTTTTGCATCTTGGATAGTCCAAAGTCTAAGGCTAGGAGTAATACCTTTGGCTTTTAAATTCTCGATAAACTTTTGAGTTATTTTCTTTTTAAACTCCTTATATTGCATAGGTTTGCCAATAACATTGTCATGCTCACAAACTATCCAATCTTCATCTTTTGTAGGTTCAAAGTATTTCTCCGTACAACTATTAGTCCATGATAAACCAAAATGTGATTCATCATCTATATACCCATTAAAGAAAGATTTATATACCTTTCCTTTAACATATAAATGGGTATTGTTTGATGAATAATAATCTTTGATGCAAGTATAATACATACCTTTTTGTGGAATCAGATGTTCTACTTCAGTCTTATCAGCAGACTTTTGTTCAACTTGCTTTTCAGCAAAAGAAACCTTAATACCAAGATAGTCCATCCATTTACTTCTATCTTTAATGTCACCTCTATAATTAAAAATGAAACTAGCAATATCTTTTCTTATTTGATAAGTTTCTTCATATTGTTTTTCTATTTCATTTTTTGTATCTGTAATACCTCTCAAGTAAGCATCATCTACATCTTTTCTGGTGAAAGTTTCACATCGCTTTTCAAGCCAAGCAATCCATCTTTTCCATTGACTGCTATCTTTCACCAATATGCTTGTCTGTCCTGTTGCGCAAGAGTTACAGAAACCTATTAACTCTTTCCTAATTCTCTCATCCTCACTCTCTTCGAGTTCAGGAAATTTCTCTTCTATAGTATCACATAAAGTTGAAAATCTATAAGCAAACTTTAAGTCTTTTAATCTTTCGATTAACCCATCATAGGCTTTTGCTTTTTCTTCTATTGATAGTTCTTTCATAATTAGTCTAAATTTGTCATTATATCATATAATTTCCTTAATGTTTCAAGAGATTTCCCACTAAGTCTATTAGTAATTTTGTCAATATAGACTTGCTTCTTTTCTTCATAGGCCATAATTACAACATTTTAAATATAATTCCATTTTAAAATCTTACAATCACACTGAAAACCATTAGGTATAATGAACTGTTCATGATAAGTATCATACTCAACAATACTTTCAACCTTTGTCCAAGTCTTAATAATTGCTTTTACTTTAACAAACCGTTCTCCGTGTTGGCTTTTTGGTTTATCCATAATCACAATAAATTTAACTCCTTGAGTTTAATAATCATTTCATAGCAAGCATCTACTGGATTTTTAGAGTAAGGAATTAATACTATGCTTTCATATTCAATATGATAGTAATATCCATCATATCCGTCCTCTGCCTTGACTTTTTCTATTTTAAGAGGTACGCCATTTATTTCTGGTAAAATGGCAAGCAATGCTGCAAGACTCCAACAAGGAATGCCATATTCTTCAAGAAAACGTTTTTGTTCTTTTCTTAATACCATTGGATATTCTGTATCAACAATATCTTTAGGATAAGTTTCATCTTCTGGTTCTTCATTATAAAACATATCCGCACTTTCAATAGGTAGTATTTCTGCTAACTTCTTTGACTGCTCTATGTCAGTATATGATTTTGTTGCCATAATTATTATATTTTATTACCAACAAATGCTTTCTTGATATGGATGTGGTAAAAGCACTGAATTATTAAATACAAATTTATAGTACCCACCACAAGCATACCTATTATTATTTCCTTCTTTATAGTCTATAAGATATATAATTATCCCATAAATAGGAGTATTATTTTCATCTACATATATACGAATTTTATCGGGTCTTAATGTACTCTTATCATAAAGTTTGTCAAAAGTATCTTTATGGGATGTTTCTGCTTCTTGCAGAATCATCTTTATGTCACGTTCAATTGCATAATGACAATCATAATGTTTACCCAAATATTCAAACCCATTATCTTTTATTGGATATGCTTCTTTCTTAATTGTTGCCATAGTTACTTATTAAGTAATTAATTAAAGATTCAATTTTACAAGCCGCACAAGGATATTTTTCTTTAACCTCATCAAGAGAAATCCACCCATAATTCCACCAGTTATGGTAAAATTCAAAATTATCTTTGTTCAATCTTACTTTTGTCAAATATCCATTAGAACCCGAACTAAAAGGAGACGCATAACTATCATTTATAGTTAAAATATGAGAAGGTAAGTTAACTTCGCTATTCCCATATAATTTTTTAAAATTATCTTTAATTGTTGCCATAGTTATATACTAAAAACATGATGTAATATTTTCAATCTCATTTCCTTACCACATTCAGAACAGTAGGCATCACCATGTATGTGCATGGTTGCAGGTTCTTCACATATAATACACTTATCTTTAATTATTGCCATAGTTATTCAAATTAAATGTTCAAGACAATATTTGATTGTTGCTTCATAAGCTTCTTCAGGGGAATTAAAAGTGTTAATAAACCTTCCAAACGGATATCTTTTGTTCAAATCCTCAACATAAGAGTGCCACTTTTCAGTCCAGTAATAGCCTTCTACACTTGGAACTACATTTACATAGAGTCTATATTTTTGTACTAGCCATTTCACTACCATTTGAATAGTAGGTATAGTCAAGAAGTTTTCTTTAGCAATACATAATTCATATTCTCTGGTAAGTTGTAAATCAGTGTTGTTAATCATGTGTCCTATAAGAGACATTCCACATCGAGGGTGATTAATGCATGCACACCTACAATCAAATCCCTTCTCTTTTAACAATTTTGCAGTTTCAAAACTAACGTAGTCTTCACTAATTGTTGCCATAGTTAAATTAAATTTTCAAGACAATATTTTAATGCTGCTTCACAAGTTCTTTCATAGGTTTCTTCTTCTTCGTCTGGTGCAATCCAATAATCTTCGGGGCACGTAAGGTTATTGTCTATTCTATCAATCTTAATACTGCAATATTTTGCTACACTCCATTTATAATAAATGAAATCCTCTTTCCGAGGGTCTCCTTTAATTTCTATGGTTATGAAGATATGATGCATTTCTCTCAACCACTTCATTGCCATTTGAAGAGTTGGTCTTTGGTATCCTTTAGCAACTCTTGTTTCAACTTCATTGAATTGAGCAATTCCATTTTCATTATAATCACTGAAAGTGAATTCGTCAAACCCTTTATCTTTCAAAAGTTTTGCTATCTCAAATGAAACATAATCCTCAGTGATCATATTAAATTTTCTTTTTTAAGTTTTTCAATCATTTCCACACAACCATCAACTAATGATTTACAATAAGGAAGCATAATTATACCTTCATATTCAAGATTATAATAATTATTATTTTCTGTCTTGAATTTTTGCATTACAAATGGAGTTCCTTTTATTTCTGGTAATAATTCTATTAATGCATTTAAAGACCAAGCTGGAACATACCTATCTACTAATTCATTATATTGATCTTTTGTAAAATAAGTAATAATAGGGTCACATTCAAGATGTGCTTTAATTGAATGAACCCCTTTATCAAAACACATATCAGCAGTTTCAGGATTTATCCCTAATTCTAAAAGTTTCTTACTTTGCTCTATAGATGTTGCTATCATATGAACTATTTCTTAGTTATTAATTTAAAATCGATTGGAGTCCAATCAAAAAAAGTTGAATATTCCATTTTATTTATGAACTATCATTATATCTGAATTTTCTACATAATCAATTACTTTATCAGAAATATACATATATCTGATATCTTTCTTAGAAGGTATAAATATTTCTACTAAACACATATATACTGAACAGATAATAATAACTGTTTTGTATTTCTTTATAAATTGTGTAATATTTTCTCTGTAATCCTCTAATAATATATAAATGAAGAGTAGTCCAACTAAACTTAAAATATATATTGCTAAAAGAACAGAATTTAAATCATGATATGATGCTAAACAAGTTAAATAATAATATGTCTTATCCATTTTAATCAAATAAAATTAATAATAAACTACCTAATGCAAGTAATGATATACACACTAGTATTTCCTTTAATATTTTCATTTTAAATTTCTTTCATGTCTTTATAAAAATTCTCAATTTGTTCTCTACCACATGATGCACTCAATAAATGAGTACCAATCCATTTAGCTGCTTTTTCTATTATATTATTTTCAGCTATTATAATTGCTCTTCTTGCTTCAGTTGGAGTTAACCAAGACTGTGTAAATTCAATACTACCATATTGAGTATTATGATGAGATATATTACTACAGTGTTTTATATGTTCTTTAATATATTGAAATGCATCTGTTTTTATTCCTTCCAGTAATTCTTCTCTAATCTCTTCCTTTGCTATCTCCACAGCCTTAAGTGCTTGTTCAGGAGTTAGCCAAGGTTTGTAAATAGGCAAGCCGTTTTTGTTCCAACCTATGATGTCAATGCTACCATCATTTGTGTTCTCTAAAATGAATTTATCTACCTTACTCATCTTTTTCCTCCTGATATGGTCTTACAAACAATGTACAAGAATTATTATCAATAACAGTGAGATGTCCAAATGAAAATACTCGCCCAACTACCTTATACCATTTTCCTTTAAGCATTAAATTTTCACCTCTATTTGGCACGACATTAAAATCATTTGTTTGAAACATTACATCCTCTGTCTCATAATCTTGAATAAATAGTGTCATACGTCAATCCTCCTTAATAACAATCACCTTAACTTTTTGCTGGTCTTTTAATCCCATACTTTTAGGAAGATATTCAGCATCTAATAGAAAATCGCCGTCACCTTCTTCTATATCTTCAATTACATTGCCATTAACAGCCTTTGCCATCATCTGCTCTTTCTGCCATTTAGCACCTTCTTTGAAAGATGTCATATTCGCTGTTTCAAGGGCAGTTGTTATTTTTCTTTCCATAACATCTTTATAGTGCATCATAGCCGCCTCTTCCAACTCCTCACTTACAGGCTCTTCTTGTACGAACTTTATATAATTCTTGATATTTTGTAGTTCCAATATACAAGCATCATCTACATCAGAACCATAACCTTTTTTCTTTTCAGTAATCAATTCATTTTGAAGTCTTTCAACTTCATTAAGAACTTTTTGTAGTTTGTCCATCGTTATTCTTCTTTCTTTATTATACAAAAATCATTCCAACATGCTCTCTTTTACCTTAGACCTCCTTCTTTTTCCAGTAATTCCATTTGATTTAGTATTTTATTTGCTCTTTCTATATAATAATTATACTTACATTTTAACAAATCTTTTGATGTAAAATCTATTTGCCACTTATCTGAATTTTCTATATTTGGAATATAGAATTTAGTAGCATCCTGTGTTAAAGTATCTAATAGTAAAACATATTGTTCATTATGAGGATGAACTCCTAGATATTCATAATAATTCATTCTATCCCCATTTATATTTACTATTTTCGTACCAACAGGTAAAGCTTTTGCATGTTCAATCTTTTTCATATAACTTTTCTAAATCTTTTAATAATTGTACAAGATCTGAATCATAGCATTTACTTGCATTCATTACATTTATAGCAGCTTTAAGAGATGCTATTTGATGTTCACTCGGCTTCCAAGTGTATCTTTCTTTGAGGGATTTGAGCCATTTTTCTACCTTTGCAGCGGTACTACAAGAGTATATAGCTGCTATAGCAATGCTAATTTTATTTATGATTTCTTCATCCTCTTCATTCCAAGAAGGGTTCGGTTCAATCTTCTTCAACTGCTTGTGTTCCGCATCCCACTCATAACCTGTTTCTTTCATCTTTTGGAACAAGAGGTCACTTTGTTCTTTAGTAGCAGGATGGACTGCTATTGAAGTTTCCCAATAATGTTCTAATCCTTCATTGAATTTAATAACACCGTCAGTTGTAAGAGCAACATAATGTTTGCAAGCACAATCAATCGTATTTTTGAAAAGAAAGATTGAGCCATCAGAAGCTACAAGCACATCACCTGCCTTTGCATCTTGGATAGTCCAAAGTCGTGCAGTTGAAAGATTTCTTTCATTGATAAGTTCTTTCTCAATTCCAAAATTAGTTATAAGTTTATTACAACCTTCTTCACGTTTTACAATTTGACAAATATCATTCTTATATACTACCCAATCACCAACCTTAAACTTTGATTTAACTCCATTATTTAACAATTTAGGATGAGCATTAAGATTTTCTTCTTTATGTTTTTCAAGCCAAGTAAGCCATTTGCCAAGTCGCTTTAATGCTTTATCATCTTCTTTATCTCTGCAATCTGGAGCGGGTATGCAATCAATTTGCTCTTTAACTTCTGCAATAAGTTCTTTCCTTATTTTCTCATCTTCAGACTCTACTATTTCAGGAAAGTGCATTTCGATAGCTTTTTTCGTAACAAGAGGTTGAGCCTTTGCCATCCTTTTGATTCTATCTACGAGATCTTCATATAGTTTCTTATAGTCTATCATATTTATTACTTATTTAATATTATATATGCCTTCTGGCGCTTCAAGAGCAAGTCCTTTTTCAATTAAACCTCTGTAGTCAAAGTGATGAGCATTGAGCCAATCCATTATTTTATACATTTCATCAAATCCAATAGAAGCACAAACTTTATCGTTTGAACATAATAGATTAAAGTCACTATTAATCCATTCAAAATAATATGGAAATGGAAATTCTTTCCTTTCTTCTTCCGTCATACTTGACATTGGACGGAGATATGGTTTAATATCTTCGATAGGACATAAAGTTGTAACATTATTATGTTCTAAACTTCTAGTATATAAACCTTCTTGAGGAATATTTAAACAATAAAGTTCTTCATCTTCATTAGGCTCTACTAAATGAATTATAACCCCATAAGGCAATCTTGCACTAAGGTCTTTTAACAATAATACTTTATCTTCTTCTTTCATTTCTTATTAAAACTTAACACTGTTAATAAATTTGTCTCATTAGCATCTTGCATATAGCAATCTACTGCAAAAGTAAGTTCTCCATTTTTATTTAAAATGTAGTGTACTTCATATTTAGATTGCCCATCATCAAAGCATACTTTAACATTATCAGGAATATGTGCAAGGTATTGTTTTAATATACCAACAGTTAATTGTGGTCCCTTATCATAAGTCATAACTATTTACTTTTAAATATTACAGTTGTATCTTTAGGTACTCCATTTACTGAAGTAATTTCAAGTACAGTATTACCTCTATATACATCTAATGCTTTAGGAGTATCTTCATCCATATATTTATAAAAAACTACTCCAAAAGAAAAGGAAGTTAGAAATAATAATAATATACCTCCTGGTAAATCTAATAATGTTACAAGCATGCTTGTAAGTACTAAAAATCCTATTATAATTAATGCTGTCATAATATTTGAATTACTTTCATTTTACTTGCTGCTATATCACCTTTTTTCCAATCCAATAAGGCGTAAAAGGGGGTATTTCAACTTTTGCTATTATTAAATAACTACGAGTTACTACTCGTTTATAAGCTTCTGGAAAAATTTTATAAGCATGAACTCCTTCTTTTTCTATTTTATATGTAAATATTCCTTTAATCCAGCAATCTTTTGCTTTTATAGTATCATTTACATATACAGGTGTACCAATAACAGGAGTTCTATACATTATCTTATCAACTATTTTTTCAAGAACTTTATAAACAGTAATAGTTTTATAACTTATTCTTGGGAACCTATGAGTTTTATATAAACACATAATTATTCTTCTAATATAAAACGACTTACATCATCATCTTCAAATGCTAAACATGGATTATCAGGCAAGGTATCACAAATAGTAGCTAAAGAACAATCTTCACAAGGGATATAACCCTTTGGAACATCTTCCCTTTCTAAATGTTGATACTTATGTCTTACACCATCTATTTCTACTACTATATTCATTTTCATTTATTATTTTTAGTATTTAATCAAAGATAGCTTTCATTATTTTACCTTCTGGAGTTTCATTATAATCATATACTGATTTAACTTTTGAAATACCAATTTGAATACATTCATTCTTTTTTACTAAATCATTTATAGCTCCATCAAGAAAATCATCAGTTATTTCATCACTTATTTCTCCATTAGGACCATACCATATTTGATCATTTTTATCAAATGCAGGTTCTTTTTTCCAAAGTTCTACAAAACCTGTGTAGTCTTTGGTTATATAAGCATAGATTGTTTCCATTATTTTATAAGTTTGTTTCTATCAATCCTTATAGGTTCTCCACATGAAGGACATTCCCCATAATATAAATCATTATTACCAGCAAAAGACCAATCTTCTGCTATTAATTGTTGTTCTTCAGTCATTAAAAAGAAGGTTGTATTATAATCTTCTATAAATCCTATAAATCCATTAATATCATATAAACTATCTTCTATTAAAGTAGCTACATGAGGAAATGTAGTAAAATTTCTGACATAAGGCTTTGCTTCTGGAAATAATACCTTTAGAATTTTATATAGTTGATAACAACCTCCTCGTGTATAAATACTCTCTATAAAGAAATCAGATTCTCTTAAAGTTTTTAAGAATATTTCTACTTTTTTAGGCTTCATTATTCTATTCTTTTACTAATGACTTTCATATGTAATTCACTAAAGTCTCCATTCATAACTAGAGAACCCCATTTAAAGGCATCTGTAATATCTTGTCCAACTTCAAGTTTTTTATAAAAATCTTTAGCTACAGGAATTTCAACTTCTATAGCATTCATACTATTTTTAATATGTTCAAAAGGGTCAAGAGTAAAAGTACCTTGTTTAATCTTAAATTTAACAATATATCTAGGTTCTCTACCTTTCTTTAAAGCATTTCTTTCCTTGAGAAGATCTTCTGTTTCTTTTTGTAGACCAGAAATATTATCTTTTAAAGATGTTATTTGCATTGAAAGATAAGTTTTTCTATTCTGTAATGCTTCACAATTAGATTGAAGTCTTTTTTCATCTTCTGATGTGTAGCATGAAATAAATAAACTCACTACAATTACTGTAAGAACTATATTTAAATATTTTCTCATTTTATTTTTAATGAATTTTAATTTAAACTTTGTTATTTTCCTTTAACCATTGCTGAAAATACCACAATTGACCACAACCTCCACCAATGTCATCTTGACCAGCAGGGTTGAATACTCTAATTGAAGCTCCTCTTTCAAGCATATACTTCTTAAACTTCTCTATCATATCAAGTTGTCTTTCAATAGAGCTAGCTACTGATTCATCTTTTTCACATATAACAGATAGAGTAGTCTCCCATATTTCAGGTTTAAAAAGTTCTGTAAGTATTACAGCATCTACTTCACTACTATTATCTTTATGAACACAATAGTTATAGAAAGGTTTTCTACCTACAAAAGCAGCCCACATCTCTCCAAGAGAGGCTATTTGTCTTAAAGTACAAGTATTTGTAGGAATAAGTTTTCTTCTATTCTCATCAAGAGTTTCATGTACTGAAAATTGTAAACCTACTTTATTAATTCCCTTACTAATACTTATGAAATCTGACATATATTTATAGCATGTAGAAGGAGCTGAAGTACTTACAAGTAGCTGAGCATTAGGATATAGACTATTTAGTTCTATAATAGATAATTTAAGATTACGATAATTCAGCATAGGTTCTCCCATAGACATAAACATTATCTGAAATTTCTTTATGTCTTTAGTTTCACAGTCAATAGTATCTAAACAAGCTTTTACCTGATTAACTATTTCAAAACTTTCAAGATTTCTTATAAAGAACTTTCCAGTACCACAAAAAGTACATCCTACAGGGCATCCACTCATTACAGAACAGCATATTACTGTTCTTTCTTTATAGCTGCCATATCTATATAGTACTGCTTCAGCAATAGCTTTAGGGCCTTCAAATTCAAATACAAATTTCTTTACATTAGTATCTGAAGATTCAAATATTTTCTGAGTCATTGTTTTTAAGTTTTTTGTTTATTAATAGAGAATAAATATTACTTTTATTCATCCCATGTTATTTCAATGGTGTCTACATAGCCTGAATCACCTTTTGCTACATCTTTTGCTTTTTCTTTTGTATCATAAATAGTATGTCCTGTTGCATGATGATATTGTCTTTTATAAACATTTATCCATCCTGTTTTCTTCATAGAAGCCATAAAAAGGTCATCGATACTATCAAAAGAAAGTGCTTTACCATATTTACCTTTTTCTGTAAACATTCCATATTCTTCCTTATCTCCTCTATCAATTAAGCCTACAATTGGATAATCTTTATCTTTCTTATCAAAACATAATATTCTTACAGGCTCTCCTCTTCTATTACATACTGGATGTCCTGCTTTTGCAAGATTTAAATCAAAAGGTTTCATAATAATTTAATTATAATTTTTAATTAATAATTTATTCTTCCCATGTTATCTTTACTGTTGCTACTTTTCCTTTAAGAGCTTCATTTTCTGCTTCTTCTTTTGTTTCAAAGACTGCCCCTGTATCATAGGTTTTTTCAGTATAACAATATACATTTACCCAACCTTCTTTCTTTACAGAAGCCATACAAAGGTCTTTAGTAGAAGGTGTTCCACTTTTATAATAGTTACCTTCTTTAGTATAATATTCTATATGGTCATCGTTTCCATCATTCCATTTAGCAACTATACTAAAATTCCTATCTTCAAAATTGAAATCCAAAATTTTTACAGGTATCCCATTTTTTGTACATACAGGCTTACCTTGTTTTGCTAATTCTAAATCAAATGGTTTCATAGCATTAAATAGTCTTTAATTAAATCTTCATTTTCTTCAAGGAATAAATCTCTTTGTTCAGCAGTATGAAAAGCAAGAAAATAATAGGTATCATAATAATAATTATATTGTATCTTGTTATTATATCTTTGTAGAACATATTTTTTTTCTCCATTCTCCCACTCTTCATCAGTTATCACACCACCAAAACGTACATCATTAGCCATTATTTGACTAATTCTTGCCATAGCAAGAGCAGATTTAGCTTGTTTTTCAGTAGCAAAGATATTAAAATTACCTTTTATATTACGTAATCTAGAGTCAATATTAACTTTTGAAATAGTACTACCAAAAGTTATACAATATCCAGTTAATATACTATTTTCATCATCCTTCCATCTTCCCTTTTTAATAGGTTTAAATTTAATACATTCAAATGTACTATTTTCTTTGTCTATTTCAAAACCTTCAGGAGGTGTAATTTTAATTTCTTTTGTTTTCATACTATTTCTTGCTTTCTGTGTTTTCTTTTTCAATTGAATCTACATACCTCGTCAATGCGTCAATACACTTATCAGGCAATTGCTTTGCCTTGTCGTTGGATTTGATATAGTCTATTGTGCCACCAACACCATAGATAAGCATTGCTTCTTTAGTGTTAGGAACAAAACATAAAAGAAATATTCCTAATAACAAACTTGGTACTGAATATTTAAAAATATGACAACACTTTTTAAAAGTATCTTCTTCTCTATCACATATTGCAAAAAGTGCGCCAAATGTAAAAAGTCCTGCAATAACAATGATTGCTATTGCAATACCTTCAATATAATCCAATCTTGTAATCCAATAAATTTCACTCATAATTTTTTTAGTTTTTTATAAATATATTATTTTTTTATTTAGTTCTTCAATAAATTCTTTTAATCCAAAATCAAAATCAACACTTCTATTTATTTACTTATTTCTATTTTTTGTTGTTTAATGTTTATATCATACTTTCCAGAATAATAACTAACAATCATTACTATTATTAATAATAATAAGTATAAGATTAAATAAATTTGTCTGCGTAAATATCTATCCATAAGCTTTATGTTTTAGTTATGTTGAAAATAAATTTAATACATCTTCTACTGAATATTCAACTAATGCTGAAAAGTCTGTTGTATTAGAGGTATCTACACCTATAATATGTTCTTTTGTTGTATTTGTTTCAGAATAATATTTTTCTCTATTAATAATATCTAATACAATATTAACATCAGAATTAATATAATTATGTAATACTGCATAATCATATAAATCTTTAACTGTTATGATATTTCTTTTTATACCTATCATATGTATTATATGTTTTTATGTTATATCTACTCAACGTAAAAAAATAAGCCTACACTACTCTTTCAAGTAATGTAGGCTCGAATCAATTCACCAATCTATCACAAAAATATGACTGTATATTTAAATTAGTGCCTCCGTAGGGACTTGAACCCTAGACCCTCAGATTAAAGGTCTGATGCTCTACCAACTGAGCTACGAAAGCTATTTATTTAAGATATTTCTTTAATAAATTTATCAAAAGATTCTTTAATTGTAAAATCAAAACGTTTAAAGTATCTTATTAATACATATCTTATTAATACATAAGTATTTATTATTGGAGTTAATATTATCATTATTGAAACAAAGCTAGGAGTTACATTCCTATCCTCATAGAATTCACCTAATAATACCATACTAATTATATATACTCCTAAACAAATTATAATAATAATTATTTCCATTTTTTATTAATATTTTTTTATAATTATTGTGCCACCAGTGAGACTCAACTTTTATAATAATTACTAATTAAAGTTTGTATAAAAATCTTGTATAAATAATTTCATACCTGTGGAATCTTCTGGAATTCCATATAATTTACACCATTTTCTAACAGCATTATCTGTTACATTATATTTCTACCCTACCTAGACAAAAGATTTAAATTTTTTAAAATCTTTTATTAACTATAATATAGGAGGTCTTTTTCCTTTAGTATCATTATGATAGCATTCAAGAGAACAATATTTTTGATATCTTCTACTATGAAATATTTTACCGCAATTCTAGCATATCTATTCCTACTATTCTATAGAAGGTTTTTTATTTTTAACTCTCTTATTATTTTTTCTAGTTTCTTCTCTTAATTGAACTTCTTCTTCTGTTAGGATCCAATCCTAAGAAGGAATATGTGTTCTGCATACTTTTATATTTTTACCTCTAAAGTTAGGAGTTTTAGCATGACAGTTTGGACATAAAATCTATAAATTTTCTAATCTATTATCACTAGGATTTCCATTTACATGATGTAATTCTAAATTTTCTGTATTACCACATACTTCACATTTTGACTCTTTAATACCTTCTTTAAGAAGTCTTTTTTTCAAATGTATAGTGTTTTTGTACATAGAGTTTTCTACTAAATATTTCTCTATTGGAATATGAGGTATCCCTCTTACTTTTTTACCTTTTTTCCAATGACTTCCTAATAAATGTCTTACATCTAATTCATGTTTAACTATAATGTTTTTCACTCTTCTATAATTTCCTCCTGTAGGTACTAAATTTAATTTTCTACAAAAATCTGCTATAGTAACACATTCATTTAATAACTTCTAATAATATTCTTTTAAATTTTCTTCCATATACACTAATTTTATTATTTTATTTGCAAAGATACTAAATATTTCGCACCCACACAACTTAATTAATAAATTAGTGTTACCAGATAAATAAATTAGTAGGGGTGAAGGGATTTGAACCCTCAATCTCACAAGGAGCATAGCTTTTTAAGAGCTATATGTATGCCAATTCCATCACACCCCCATTTAGGAAGACCCTCTTTTCCTGCTACTCTATGTTACCATAGCCAAACAATTATTCAGCATATTGCTGTTGGCGAACCTGACTGTAGAATCTCACTACAGAAATGCTATCTCTACTCAGATAGTTGCTTTATATAAGCTACCCATACTTAATTGTTTGTTGTAGTCTGGAATACATCTTTACCATATTGAAATTCTTGCAAGATATATTAATATCTTATTTCCATGCCTTAGCGGAAACTTGCATACATTAGCCTAACTGTTTGATATTAATATAAATTTCAACTTAGGTATCTCCTATATACTCTCTACACATTTATGAGAAACTCTAACATACTACTGACAGTTTTCCATATGTTATATGTTAACTAACGTCGGTACTTAAACTTCATCAGAAATGCTTCTTAGGCTAACGTCCTGATACCTCATTGTTTGTACCAAATGTCCAACATAATTTCTCAATTTAGCTCGGTATTGTCCTACCATTATTGATTAGGTTTAGTGGATGCCAGTAGCTAAATACTGTGATAAACTCCACCTGTTTAAGGATTTTCACCGAATTAGGGAGATTCTAATAAGGACTTTCGTGCCTTATCACTCAAATTTCTTAAGTCTGTCGGGTCTTCCATTCCCCCATGATGGCATTATCCTATCTATCTTCACAGACAAATAGGATTAAAAAATTAAACTATCCTTTTTACAAAACGAAAAATAATATTATAAAAAACAACATTGTGGAAGCCAATAGAATTGAACTATTGTATAAGAACCTACACAGCCCCTTCAGCTCAAGAGAACTTTTAAAGAAGCAGGACTGCTGTCTCATCTATCTTGTTATTTTTTTATACTTCTCTTGATTCAGTGTTCTTATTAATGCCTTTGCTTCCATAAAAACTCCTCTACTTTCACAAGCAAAGAAGTTAAAAATATAATCTACTAACCATCAAATATAAAATCAGACAACATTTAATTGTACTACTAGTGAGAATCGAACTCACATGGTTTTTCAACCCAGAAATATTAAAGATTATATGATAAAATTTAAATTAATACTCTAAATGTGTTAAGTTTTAAAGCTAATTTCTGATGTCTACCAATTCCATCATAGTAGTAACCACTCCTAAAGAATTTAAAGAAAAGGAGTCCTCTGTAAGAGGTTTCTTGACAATAAATAATTATGATTAAAATATAGATACTTATTGTACTTTACATTAAGAAATTTCTAGTTTCTCGCGTCTACCATTTCGCCACATTCCCATAAAGGAACGAAGGGAATCGAACCCTCATAACTATACTAATAATTTTGTAAGTATCTAAAGGTGGGGGGAGCTGGACTCGAACCAACAATTACTTATTTTCAGTTAAGTTGTTTTACCTTTTGAAATAGAAAGTTTGTAAGTAAATAAAATCTACTTATTCATTTTATAAACTTTCCCCCCATAAATAAAGTTACTTAATTTCTTTAATCACAAATTACCAATTTGTTGCTCTAACCACTGAGCTAATACCTCAAGTCTGGACAAGGTATGATGGAATTGAACCACCGCATTTTGAAATAAATTCAATTTTGTAAGTAACTTAAATGATAACATATAAAACAACAATTAAGGTATGTTATTTAACTTCCTCAAATTCCTTTTTACTATTATCTTCTGTATTTTCAGGTAATTTAGTAGTTTTATCAGTGAGACCAAAGACTTCTTTAAACTTATCTTTAAATCCGTCCTGAATAATATCAAGACCTGGTGTAAAGGTCTCAATAAAGCTCTTAGCAAATTGTGCACCTGTGCTGCTGTCTCCATATACAGTAACATTACCAAGTTGAATGTGTTCAAGCATCTTTTCTTGAGCTTCTGCAATACCTTTATATTGGTCAACCATCTTATATTGTACAAGAAGGTCTGGATTACCTCCAAATGATTGAACCATCTTTTCAAGAGCTATAGCTGGAGCCATTTCTCTCTTCTGTAATGCTTCTGCTTCTGCAAATAATAATGCTTTCTGACCTTCAGCTTCAGCAAGTTTCTTCTTCTTAATACCTTCTGCTTCAGCAGACATATTCAAGCGAATTTTCTCTGCTTCTGCTTCTGCTTCTTTAAGAACACGTTGTTTAGCAGCTTCTGCTTCGAGAATAGCTTGTTCTTTAATAGCTTCTGCATTAATAACAATCTTTTCTTTAGCTTTCTGTGCTGGTATAATTTCAGTAGCATTCAACTGTTCTTCAGTAGCTTTAGCTTGAGCTTTATTAACCTCTAACTGACGTTCCTGCTTAGTCTTTGCAACTGACATTTCAGCTTCTACCTTAGCAGTTTCAGCAACCTTCAATGAATCAGCTTCTGCTTGTCCAGCTTTAGCTCTTGCTTGTGCTACTTCAATCTTAGCCATCTGCTCAGCAACACCAGCCTTTTTGTTGGCTTCTGCTTTACGAACTTCTTTTTGAGATTCAAACTCTGCTGCTTTAGCTTCTTTCTCTTGAATATTCTTAATATTCTCAGCTTCTTTATCCTGTTGAGCTTTAACAATTCTTATTTGCTTTTTAGCTTCTTGTTCATTCTGAGTTGCTTCTGCATCTGCTTGAGCAGTAGCAACTGCTTTAATCTGGTCAGCTTCAGATTTAGCTTTATTAGATTCAGCTTCTGCTTTTTGTTTAGCAATAGCTGTAATCTGTCTTGCTTCTGCTGTTGCTTTCTTAGATTCTGCATCTGCATTTGCTTCTGCAATAGCAGCTATCTTAAGAGCATTTTGGTCTGCAATACCCTTAGATTTATCCTTTTCAATTTCTGCTAACTGAACTTCCTTAGCCTTCTGAGTTTCAGCAATCTGAGTTTCCTGTTCTTTCTGTATTTCTGCTACTCTTACTGCTTGCTCTTGTTCAGTTTGAGATACAGTAACTTCTCTTTCTTTATCAGCTGTAGCTACCTTTATCTCTTGTTCTTTCTGGATATTTGCTTTTCTAATAGCTCCATCTTTCTCTTTATCTGCTATATCAGCTTCTGCATTTGCTCTTGCTTCTGTTTCTTTCTTTTTACCAAGATTCTTAATAAAGTCAGCTTCATCAGTAATTTCCTGAATATTAATATTAGTTATGTCATAACCAACTTTAGCTAATTCATTACCTAGATTATCCTTTACTTTAGTCTTAAAGGCATCTCTATCTGAGTTAATATCCTTAATATCCATAGAAGCTATAATCAATCTGACTTCACCTTCCAGAATAGTCTGAATTTGTCTTTTAACTTCATCAACTGAAGCACTTAAGAAACGTGTTGCAGCATTCTGTTGAACAGTAGGGTCTTGTGAAATAGCAGTAGTTAAAGCTACTTTCACATGAGTTTGAATCATACCACTATCAGGACCAATAACTTCTGAATTAATTTGGAATGGTTTCATTGACATAACCTTATAATCTTGAATTACAGGCCATACAAAGACACCTCCACCTGGATAAATCTTAGCAGCAGATTGTCCACTAACTTTACCATATACAACTAGAAGTTGATCACTAGGACACTTTCTATATCTAGAAAGTAATCCAATAATTGTCAAAATTACAAGGAGGACAATTACTCCAATGATAATAAATGTAGTCATTTTAAATGATTAAATAATTAATGAATAAATTAATGATTAAATAATGTAATAAGAATTATTATAGTTTTTAATACTTACTTTATCTCCTACATTATATAATTTCTTAGATATAGCAGAAACTTCTATAGTTCCATTACCATTTCCTACAGTTATATTATAATGGTATATATCATCTCCAATAAATTTCATCTTTAGATATATTGTAGCCTCTTTTCCTATTAAATCTTTTTTTGTAGATATAACAGGTTTACTCTCTAATTTCATCATTAATTTATATGTGTAGAATAGTATAATTACAAATACTATACCCATAAAGAATGCAATTAGATAATCATACCATTCTATAGAGTGTGTAGTGAATAATTTAGTAGATAACCAAGTAAAGATTCCCATTAAGAAATGATTTATTCCCTTAAAGGAAACTAAATCTCCTAAATCTAAATCTCCATCAGCATCCATATCTAAATCAAAATCTCCTCCTACCCAACTAAGAATAAATCTAATTATAAATATTGCGTAGATTATAGCAGTAATACCATAAATAATTTGTTCCATTTTATCTTTAATTTTTAGTAAATAATGCTTTTAAAATATAACAGTGTGCTGTTTCAAATTCTATACACCAAACTGTCAAACTGTGATGTGTAGGCAGTTTCCAAACAGGGTTCTAACCTGGACTCCTCTGTTATGTATTATCTGTCTTTCCAGATTGTCATCTAATTCTACTAATTATTGTTCCATAGAGGGAATCTTCATTATCGTACTAGTAGATTACGTCCATTGCCTAACGTGGTCACACTACAATGGATGACTCCTTATCTGAATTATAAAAACTCAAGACCACCACTGAGTAATATGTAGGCAGGATTGGACTCGAACCAATAACACACGGCTCCAATAGCTATTATCTATTGATATTGTAAGTATCAAAAGATACTTAAGAAATTCGTTGCTCTACCATTGAGCTACCTGCCTTTAAAATCACAGATTTCCACTCTGTGATGTTATATAATGTTTTAGATACATTATACCTCCACCCATTTTCTTTTGAAAGGGTTTCTCAAAGTCACAACAAAACTTAGTTGATAGTATATTTCATTTCTTTTACATAGTAAAAACATACAACGACTATGAGAACATTATTTTACATCGTATTAGTTCTTTAACGATGGGATAAGGTTAATCCAAACTCTGTACAGTAAATAGTATAATATGGAGATAAAACTCTATTATATTATCCTTCACAACATGATTCAGACACTTACGATTGTCTTTCTCTTGTTGCCTAGCTTCTTCATATACTATTAGTTTGGATTAAAAATAGTGGAGGGGGTTGGACTTGAACCAACATTCTTTTTGTTATCAGCAAAACGCTTGAACCATTTGAATTAAAGAATTTGTAAGTAGCTATAATCTACTTTATTCAGTTTATTAAGCTACCCCTCCAAAGTTTGCGGGGAGTAAAAGAATCGAACTTTTACTTCTGGATTGTGTCCCAGAAAATTGTATAAAATGAGATTGTAAGTAATCGAGTATAATTACTTTAATACAATCGAGCCTAACCAATGCTCAAACTCCCCAAAAAAAGATACCTAAATTAAACTTGTTGGACTTGAACCAACTACACCCTGATTAAAAGTCAGATGCTCTATCCATATGAGCTAAAGTAAAAAATTTAATGTTATTGTAGGTATCTTGTCCTATAAGAATGAAAAAAAGTAAATTTAAATTACTGAAGTAATTTATATATTATAAAACTTTTGTTGTATAAGTAGTATAAAAAGATACTTAAAATATTAATGAAGGAATCGAACCTTCTACTTTCAGAACCAACAATCTAACGTTCTACCTAGTGAACTAATTAATAATTTTTATAATAAGATTGTAAGTATCTTAAACATATGATAAACAACAAAAGTTAAAACACTCTAAAACTAAGGAGGTTTTTACACCTCCTTAGTCACCCTAAAAACAAACTGTCAAAGAACAATTTATAATGTATTGTTTCTAACAATTTCGTACCTGTTACTCCTATGTAATGCTTGTAATGACTGATATACATCCATTACTTCCATATCCTTGAAATTAACCAAGAATTGTTCTATCTGAGCAATATTGCCTGGAATATACATGAAGTTATCTATTCCTTCAAACTTCTCAGGATGTAAATATCTTGCATTAGCTACATCTATTAATACCAAATATGGTTTAAATCCAAAAGCATTTTCACATGCATTAAAGAATTCTATAATAGAAGCTTTAGCAGAGTATGAAGAATTGATATCACCATCACTTACTATTGTCCATATAGGATAGTTCTTTAATGTATCCAACATTTCTGGATTTTCTCTAACAATAGGTACTAAATCTCTTATTACAGAGATAAGATGTGTACCTCCACCTCTGAATACAGCATCACAGAAGCTACTAATTCTCTTATAATTATCATAGAAAGATAATGTTGGATCAACTAATGGTTGTTTATTAGTTTGAGCAACAGTATTTCTAAGAAGATTATTAGAACGAGTAGAAGTTTTATCTATAAATGCATGCCAATGAGAGGAGGTATTAAAGAAACCAATTAAATTGCGAGCATCATCATCAGGATTCTTTACAAGACATACTGATGCAATGAATTTAGCAACATTAAATGATTCACCATGCATACTACCAGAGTCATCTATAATAACAAGACTATTATAAGGAAGATTTACCTTATTCTGAATGAAGGCTTCAAGTTTAAGCTTGTCTACATTACCTCTAGATATACTCTCATAAAGTTCCTTGAAGTTTACAGCACCAGTTGTTACTTTAGCTTCCTTCTTTACTTTCTCAAGTTTAACTTTATCCTCAGCAGATGCTTGACCTTGACGAACTTTCTCTTCAAGAACTCTTTGTTCCTGTTGTTTGTTCTCTTTAAAGGTTTCCCATTCCTTTAACCAAGGTTGGAATTTAGCCCATTTATAATTATTTTGAGCTCCTCCTTCAAACTCTTCCTGTTTCATAGAATAAAGAATACGATTCTTCACTCTAAATCTAGCTTGTGCTGGAAGTTGGTCAAACCACTTAAGGAATTCATCTTTAGTAAGGTCATTAATCTTTCCTGTAGTAAAGAGTACAGACTCAAGATTACCATTATACTGTTTTCTCCAGTTTCTATATCCTTTTAAGTACTCAACTTCCCAACCCATCATCTTTGAAAGTTCTACAAGAAACTCTTGCTTATACTGCATTATCTTTTTAGTTTCATCAAGCAGTTTCTTATGTCCTTTTCTCTTAGAAAGTCTAGGAATAGTTAAGAACTTAGCAACGAGCATTTTATCAAATGTACTGTTACCATTTATAATGGAATATACATAGTCAAGGAGTACCTTTGAGTATTCTTTATCTGAGAATACACTATATACTTCTAGTACATTTGTAGTATTTTTCTTTGTTGAAACTCTATTCTTAAACAGAATATCGAAACAACTATACTCATTGAATAGATGTGCATTTAGGAACTTTATGAATTGTTCTCTAGTATTTACCCAGAGCCAATTAAATATTAACTCAAAGATATGTCTTTCAGCATTTCCTCCACCATCTATCTTCTTTTTACCAAAGATATTATGTTGACGATTTGTAATATCACCAATAGAGAAAAGCAGTGAGAAGAACAATTCTCGTGCTTCCTTACTTTCTTTTACCTCAGCCCAAGCCTTATCTAACATTACTTTTGTAACATTACTTGGATTCTGTTGTAGAGTTAAACAATTTTGTAATCCTTTAAAAGGATTATTGTTACTTTTATTAAATTCTATCATAATTGGATTATTATATTAATGTTTTATTATTGTAAGTAACATCTAGAAGTTCTTATTATACTCTTCTAGATTAAATCAAAAAGACTGGCTTCGAGCGGTTTTATCTCTACTTCAATTACTCACATATTGCATACCCATACCTTGTGTTGCCACTACGCATGTTGCCCCAGTTATTGTAATCCCCGGTATTAAGCTTCAGTCTTATTATATTATAAAAGCTAGGGTAAGGTGATTAGTCTATTATTCGATCAAAAGAACGATTTCTATACCTTTTATACATAATAAGTCATCATCTTAATAGAGGTATAACAAGTTATCCTAGTTTATTTAAAACTCTTCTAACTCAGCAAGTTTAGCTTCTAGTTCCTTAATACGGTCTTCTGGAGTCTTTGTTGACTCTTTAAGCTGTTTTAAAGTCTCTTCAAGTTTAGCCTTCTTTGCTTTATTTTCAGCAATTTCCGTGTTCTTTCTCTTCCATCCAATAATAAGATTTACCAATTCCTTGGTTTCTTTCATCTTATCAAGAATAGAGTTATCTGTTTCAACCCATTCATCTCCTTCTTCTTTCTTCTGAATTTGCTTCAAAAGATTTGTACGAATATTGTTGAGTTGATTAATACTTGTTGTATGCATCAATTCAGTAATATTAAGGTACTGACCTAGAGATGTCTGAATTACAGTATTCTCCTTTAATGCTTTAATTGCAAGAGCATCAAGTTTTTCCTCATGTTCTTTTGTGAAATTAATTTTTGTTGCCATTTTGTTTTGATTTTTAAATTTATTTTTATATTGATTCTATATGTTTTAATATTAATTTATTCGATATGTATTCTTCCCTATCATTTTTGCAATAAGTAGCACCTTTTGGTATAACACCATATGCTTTTACAAGTGGATTTAAACGAAACAAAGGTATTTGATCAAGTACTAATCCTTCCATCATTATATATAAAGAAGAATTATTTAAAGACATCATTGGATGATGATTTACTAATAATAATTTAACTGAAGGACTATATGAATGTAAAGCTACATCTATTATAGATATATTATTATTAAATTCATCATTCAGAATATGAGGTGTTTTAATTAGGGATTCTGCTTCTTTATTTAAAGTGTATGTATAATACCTATATATAGAAGTTAATCTACCATCTGGTGTAGAAGATAATATCTTAAAAATTGGAATGTCTTCTTGTGCAATTTTTAATTGTAAATGTCCAATCCAACACATTGTAATGTAATTTAAAAAGAATATTCTAATATAATGCTACACTTAAGCATATTCCTCTCAGTCATTATATTAAAATATTCTAAAAGTTTTTGTAATTTTGCTAATTTACGCCGTTCTTATTCTTGGAGCAGTGCGACTCCTCAAACATTAATATTGTTATGTTAATGTTAAATTATTTATTATTATACCAATGATTCTACCTCTTTTAGTATTATTCTATTAGAGATATATTCCCCTGTATCATTCAGAGCATACGCAGAACCTTTTGGAATGATACCATTAGCTCTTACACAATTATCAATAAAAAAGTTTCCAAGCCAACCATGAGAGTCATTATGGTAAAGATGAACTCTTGTGCCTGCAATTTTTACGAAACTTGTTGACTTCGGATCATAAGAATGTAGGGCTTTAAAAACTACATCTATATTACCACTCTTCCAAGGTTCCATTTCTATTTCTGATTCTACCTCTTTATTTAATGTATAAGGAAAATCTCTATATATAGAAATAAATGTTTTTTCACTATAAAGAAGATTATTAGACTTATATAAAACTTTAAAGATAGAGATATCTTCTTGTGCAATTTTTAAGTCACATTTTCCAATCCAGCACATAATATTTTTATTATATTAATGGTACAATTTATATTAATGGTATAATTTCTTTTAATATTATACTATCTGAAACATACTCTCCTTTATCATTTATGGCATATGTAGAACCCTTTGGTATAATACCGTTGACTCTTACAAAGGGACCATCAGTAGAGAAAGCATCAAGATATTCATCTGGATGATTGAGATCATTTAGATAATAGATATACTCCCTATGGAGTATAGCGTATACTAATTCTGGAGAATACGAATGTATTGCTTTAGAAATTTCACATATATTTGCACTTCTCCAACTTTCAACTTCTATCTTTGATATTACTTTTCTATTTAATACATAAGGAAAGTCTTGGTAGACTGAAAGAAGTGTTGTTGAAGTTTTACTATATCTATATAATATTTTGAAAACAGGAATATCTTTCTCTGTTTTCTTTAGATTTTTGTAATTACCTATCCAGCACATAGTATATAAAGATATAAAAAAGGGCACTAGGAACCCTTAAGATTAGTGTTTATATGCGTAAAAATGTAAAATTATGAAAAATAACTAAAATGAAAAGAAGTAAAATCTACACCTAGTATAAGACTTTTATATATTGATATCTAATAACAGATATATATTATTAAATAAATATATAGTAAAAATACTGTTACAGATATTATCGGCAATATTAATTCTTTCATATTCTTTATTATTTGTTTTTAGGAGTTTTTATACTTTTGCTTTATTTATTATCTAATATATAGGCAACTTTATTTATCTGAATCTGTTGATTCCGTATTGTATTTTCATATGTTGCTTCTTTATATCCTATCATATACCCAATGTATACTAGTATAGATAAAAGTGTAGCAACTAGAAATATTACAAGGAAAGGTATATAATATCTCATAATGTTTTTAGGGTTTAAGGATTACTTTATTCTTTCTGCTATTTTAAATAGTTCTTCAAAGGATAAATCTCTAAGAGGTGTCCAATACTCAGTAGTATCCAAATTCATATCTGTAATATAATTATGTGCACACCAAGTATCTTCTTTTGCATCATACTCAACTGAGAGTATTTCTTCATGTAACTCGTGACTATCTCTTGGAAAAGATATTTTAATATAAGGAGAAAAGTTTAATTTAAGTCCTTCTATATTATCTTCTATCTTTTCTACAAAGATTTTCTTTAGAGCATTGTAGATTTTAAATAGTTCTTTTTTCATAATGGATATATATTTAGTTAATATTAATAATCATTACAATAAACATTATAAGCAAAAAATAAAGAGTGTACTATATTTGCATATAACACACTCTTTTTCACCTTAAAAACAATCAAATCAATCTCATCAACACGTCCATCAATTACTGTATATGTCTATTAAATATAAGTAAGTGTATAAACATATACAGTAATTTAATTTAAGATTAATATGAGTATTTGTTCAACCACTGTATAGATTTTTTATTTGCTTCCATGTTATATTTTGCAGGATTTAGTTTCATTGCTTTTAAATCGTTGCAAATTACACAGTAATATGAAGAAATATGAATAAATACAGAATTTTTTCTAATTGTGATTTTTACTCCCTCTATTGGTTTCTTTCCAAGAAAATATCTCCAATTCTGTTTTACATATCTTGTAAACCAAGGATTATCTCTTATTATAAAAGTATTCATAGTATTCCACAAATAAATAAAATTATTATTATAGGTATAAGTATAAGCATTCCTATCAGTCCTATACTTATAAGAATTATAAGAATGCTTTCACTCTTTTTGCTTCCTAATAGAGAAAGAATAGTAAGAACACTAATAATAAATAAAAGAATTGTTGTATTCATACTTCTCTATATTCATTTTTTAGTTTTCCAAGTTGTATTTTATTTGTAGTATCTCCATTCCAAGGAAACCAGTTAGTCCATAATATTGAAGGCTTTCCTTCTGAAAACCCCCAATATTGGTATCTTTTTTGAATCATGTTGCTTTTAAAATTAAATTTAGATTAAAGCATTCTTTTTTGCATAATGTAAGCGTGATAAGCCTGAAGTACACCATGTATATCATCTCTTTGTACAACAAGACCTCGTTGATTCCAAAAAGAAAAAGAACCTTTATCATAATTGACAGTTTTCTCATCAGTAGTCCAGAAGAATCCTAAGCAGTCACCGTGAACTCCTATAACATTACATTTTGTAATTTCATTAAGATGTATTTCTCTATGAGGGATATCATCATAACTAGTACAATTATTTCCTTCTATTCTACGCCATCTTATAGTAGGTACAGTAACATCTGCTTCAGTAGCATTAATTACAATAGCTTTATCAAATGCTACTTTACTTACAAGTTCACCATGAAGATACCACCAACTATTATTGTCCCATTCTGTATTAGAATTTTGTTTCTTCCAATCAATACATCTACCATTCTTCCTTATTTTCCTAAGTTTCTTTCTAAGATGTATATTATAACAAGCATCAGGGAGTATCTCTAAAGTTTTACCTGTAGTAGTAATTTTAGGCATAGGATTACTTAATAAGGTATTAATAACACTAGAAGTTAAAGGATATTCATCAATTATTTTATCCTCTGCTACCTCAAAATTCCATTCTGCATCTACATAACAAAGAGTTATTTTATCTATATCTACACGTTCATCTGATAAATAGTTCTTAGCTTCATAAGCAGCAAGCATAAGAGCTAATAGTTCAGACAATTCATCTCCTTTATAGAAATCTAAATTACCGTATAAATAAGATGTTCCATCTTTATAGAAAGTTTTTAAAGCAATAATATTCTTTTTCATTTGTTTGTTGTTTAGGGTATATTAATATATTTTATTTTAAAATGGTAAGTATAGATGCTTTACATCACCTATACTTTACCATACGCAGGTACATAATATTTATTATATTCTTCTATTGTAAGAACCATTGCTTTACCACCAAATTTAACGGTTACTGTTGATTTGCGTCTAGAATTTCTTTCTATTATTAAGAAATTTACATATTTTCTTAATTCGTCTTTTGTTATAGTCCCTTTAACAAATTTTTTATATAAAATTTCTCTTTCACTTAAATTTACAGTACCATTGGATTTAGCGTGGAATATTAAACCAGATGTTTTTGTTTTTTGCCTAGACATAATGAATTGATTTGATGTTTGATTTATTGAGGTTAATTTTTAGTCTTTTTTATATACCATTTACTATTACCAAATGTAAATTTATAGGCTAAAGCATCTGAATAGGTAGCAAACTTATGTCTGCTACCTACTCTATATCCTTTAGAATCATATATGTTATACATATTTATTGAAGTATTTCAAATAATCCTTTATTACCATCTCCACATATGGTAGCAATAATAGCTAATGACATAAAAATGGAAAATACTGTCATAAGAGTGTATGACACTATATTATTTATTAAATTATTTGTTTTCATAATCTTTAAATATTTAATAACACCAATGATATGCTTCCAACTGTTTAATATCCGTAAGTTTCTTAGTTTTATAATTACCTAGTTCCAAATCTTGGAACCATTCATGGTATGATTCCTCAATCTCTGCACCAATAGAAGGACCTGTTTGATTAAAGTCCCAATCCATAAGATATCTAATGAAATCTGCCTGTAAACAAGCAGCCTCATAATGTTTTTGACAACTATCTTTCAGTTCCTGATGAGCAACATAAAGACTATCATAGTTATAATAATATACCTCATATTCTCTTCCACCATAGAAACTAACAGCACTTACTATAACTATAATAAATGCTGAAATTAAAATCTTAATTGCTTTCATTTTATTTGATGTTTTTAGATTATATTTTTAGGTTTATAATTATTCCGATACTAAAAAATGTAATACCAATGGCTAATAGTAACTAAGTTAATATTATATTTCTCTATTTATTAGGGGATATGAATATTTTCACACTCCCAGTCGCTAAGTAAATTTTAATTTTTAATTATTCATAAATTACTTTATCAGCTTCTAATACTTCAAAAGAATTCAATCTAGCATATAGTGCTTCATGAGTAGCACCTTTTATTATAAGTGAAGGACAAATATTCCAAGGTTCGCTACTCAATTCTTGTATATTACAACCAATATGAGCAAATTCTGAAATAGCATTCAGTACTTCCTCAGTGCCAGTAATAACAATATCTACTGGTATACCATTTTCATCAAGTTCGTGTTTGAGGGTAACTATAGAAAATTCCTTGAACTCTCTATAATCATTTGTTTTGATTTTAATTTTCATATTTTAAGAGGTTTCATTATTCTTATTATTTAAAGGGTTAATATTTAGGGAACAGGAGTTTTCTACTCCCCATGAGAGTTCATTTCATTCTACCATCAATATCAGGTGCAGAAGTATCTACAGTGAGTCTATACTGTTCAATGCCCCAATGAAGTAAATCTTTATATTCTTCACCTATCTTAAGAGCAAGAGCTTTAGTTAACTGAGCAGCCCAATAGCAACCAGAATGTCCTTCTTCCTTGACACCAGCACCATATTTAGCTAACTCATAAGGAGTACCAATCAGTCCAAATTCCTCATTAATACATCTTGCATTGGAAGACCAAGTATATACTTCATTATTATGAAGAGGATCTTTCATTAGAGTAAGACCAAAAGTAGCAAGACCTTCCTTAAAGATTTTCACCCAAAGAGTTCTCTCATACTCAGTGTCCTCGTCAAAGGTCTTAAAATTACTATACACTGGAGTGCTCTTTAGCATCTTGTTGAGATTCATATCAACTTCAAAGTAGAGGTTGTCCTGGCCATTATAGTCAGCAAACTTAACATTTGAAACTTTCATAGCTTTTGTTTTTTAATTGTTAATATCATGAGTTACATCATTTGATATTTGTCATTATTATACATAAATA
>Ga0247611_10001672_pt1 | contig 38911 bp, 26 predicted proteins | sample 177DNAGHGhighgp2_FD_192422 | JGI IMG/M metagenome (GOLD analysis project Ga0247611, IMG submission 192422) | Sheep rumen microbial communities from Palmerston North, Manawatu-Wanganui, New Zealand - 1770 DNA GHGhigh gp2 | ecosystem: Host-associated > Mammals > Digestive system > Stomach > Rumen... | reverse complement strand
TCACCGATGACAGCATTTTCGGCAATGGTGACATGGGTGTTACCGGGTTTGATAGTGTCTTCGGGGTAGTCCGAAACGAGGCAAGCTCTCACGTGACCATCTTCGCCACCGCCAAACACCGATCCATACACTTTCGCGTTGCCGTTGACCAAGACCTCAGTCTCATTCACGTAGGATAGACTGGCAAAGTCTGTTCCCATGCGGCCCTTTCCTGAGCCGAACACGTTGCCGTTTTCGAGCTCGCTGGTGGAAGAACCAACGGTGGCATTGCCTGTCACGGTGACAGTGGCCTTGCCGTAGTCGTCAGGGATATTATCCCAGATGATGGTACCGTCGGAGAGGGTATCCAAGACATGTTCATAGCCTATTGAGGCCATATTTCCACCGCCAAACACCGAACCCAATACTGTTCCGTTATTAATTAAGGTGGAGGTGCTGATGCCAACGATACCAGCGGTTGAGCTTATGTTGCCACTTTCGTCGGTATCCAAGCCACGACCTCCACCATACACGTTACCGTCGATGCCCGAGGCACCCGTGGTACCGATAACGAGGCCATTGCAGGTGTAACCTCCACCGTCGCCAACGATTACATTGGAGCGCAGACGCGTGTGGCCGTCCTCGCCGGAGCCGAACACCGAGCCCTTGATTTGGGCATCGCCGGTGATTAGAACCTCAGTATTCTTCACCATGGCCAGATCCTTGTAGGCTTCGCCCGCCTTACCGTGTGCCGAGCCAAACACCATGCCATTGACGTTGGTTAAATCGGGGCTGACGCCGACGGTGCCGCCAGCGATAGTCACCTTGGCCAAACCTGTCTTGTAAACGCCATTAACGGGCTGTTCACTGGCTATGCCGACCGACGACATGTTGCCTCCGCCATACACATTGCGGGTAATGTAGCCACCCTCAATAAACACGTTGGTGTTGCCATACACCACACCAGCAGTAGTGCTATAATGGATACCCGTCGCATCGGTGTAGGTGTCCAAGCCACGACCGCCGCCGTACACGTTGCCGTGGTAACGGTCGCTGCACAGTGCAGGACTTGGGGAGTATGCTAAACCGCCAATCTGGCCGTCGCTCACGTTGACGTAGGTGTCCTTGAAGACATGGCCGTCCTCGCCGCCACCGAACACCGAACCCATGATGAAGGTTTGTTTTCCACCAGCCTCGAAGATGTTCACTTCGGTCTGCTTCACGTGCGACATGTTATTAAAGACCGAATTCTCGTCCTCGCTAGGAGCGACAACCACGCCCCGGCATCCGCCGTACACGTTGCCGCCTGTGCGACCGGTATTATCTTCGTGACCAATCGTACCGCCACTGACGTTAACCAGGGTGTAGCCATGGTCGGTGCCTTGGATGGTGTCGCCAGCATGGATGTTATTGACGATATCGTCGATGAAATACACACCGACGGAACCGCTGTTGCCGCCGCCGAACACGGAACCCAGAATGCGTCCGTCTTGAATGTCGACTTGGGTGTTGCCACTCACGGCAGCCGAACCCACGCCAGTGATTAGAGGATTCTTGCCTCGACCGGCACCGAACACGTTGCCATCGTTGCCAGTGGTGCCCGTTGTACCGATAATGCCGCCTTTCACCACCACATGCGTATTGCGGATGACGTGGCCTTCCTCGCCGCCGCCGTTCAAGCTGGACCAAATCTGGCCACCGCTCACTTCGGCGTAGGTGCTGTCAACCGTCGTCCAGGTCTTGAAGCGTTCTTGTGGTTCGCCACGGCCTGCGGCATACACATAGCCGAAGTCTGGCTTAGCCAAAATCTGTTGAGCCGTGCGTTCCCAACCCACTTCGCCGCCGCTGATCTTGACGGTGGAATGACCTACAACGTCAGTCAGACGGCCAGCGCCATAGATGTTGCCGTACACCTTACTACCATCCATCTCAACGCGGGTGTTACCTTTCACGCTACCTGCCTCAGGCAAGAAGACATAGGTGTTGCCTTGAGCGATGGAGTCGTAGCCGCAGCCGCCGCCGTACACGTCGCCACGGTGAAGCGCCATCAATTCAGAAGCCTCGCCCACTTCTGCATCACCCGTCATCCTGACAAGTGTGTTCTTATAGACGACACCCCTTTCTGAGCCGCCATACACCGACGACTTTACAAGGGCATCGCCACCCACCGTGACGGTAGTGCCTTTCACATTGCCAAGCTTGTCAACCTTGTCCTCTTCCATGATGCCACGGCCACCGCCGAACACGTAACCAGTACGCGGCATTTCGGAGCCATTGGCATAATGGCCCAAATACTGCACATAGGCATCGCCGACGACGCCGCCAGTGATGTTGATGTTGACATAGCCATGATCGCTGCCAGCGATGGTATCGATGGTGGTGTGGGCAGTGTTATAGTCCATACCGACGGAGCCGAAGCGACCGCCGCCGTACATATTGGCCATGATAGTGCCGCCGCTCATCTGGATGTCGGTGTTGCCACGCACGACACCCGTCGTGTTGTTGTAGGCATCAATGTTACGACCGCCACCAAACACGTTGCCGTCCCAAGTGGTGAGGCCAGTGGTACCGATGGTGCCGCCTTGGATGTCGGTGGAGGCATTGCCTAGCACACGACCGTTGGCACCACCGCCGAAGACAGAGCCTCGAATATCGGCACCATTCTTAATGACGACATGGGTGCTATCGACCGTAGCGTAATAAACATCGTTTATTGCTGATAGGACTTCATGGCCTTTGCCACCGCCAAACACGTTGCCGTTGCGTTGCGAGCCGTTCAATGGGCCGATGATGCCGCCACTGATGACGACCGTGGCCGAACCAGTGTTTTTGTCGTTGTCAAGTGTTGTGCCGGAGCCCACGTTGGCCAACTCGCCACCGCCATACACACTGCCGTTGACCTTGGCCGAGCCGGTGATTTCAGTGTAGGTGTTGCCCATCACCAAGGCAGCTAGTCGATAATTAACATTATCAGTACCTTGTCCACCACCAAACACACGACCGCCTTCCAGTGCACGGATTTGGTAAAGGTTCACGGTGGTGTTGTTAGGCAAGGTCTTCGTGACGGTTCCTGTGGCATTCGCCAAGGTACCCACCTCAACGCTGCCGAGAGTGAGATAAGTGTTTTTCTGCACCTGAGCCATATCGCTGCCGCCGTATATGTGTCCAAGCACATGGGCAGGGCTCTGGGTGTTGTTGGACAACGTGTCATAGACATAGGTACATCCGTGTATCTTGGCCACAGCGGTGTCGGCCAGAATGCCCATGCCACCGCCATAGACCATGCCACCAAAGAGGGTCTGGTTCGCGCCTTCTCCAACGTGGGAGCCCACCACACCGCCGTTAAGGATGACCGTCGACTGTCCCTGATTGGCTGAGTTACCCACTTTGGCGAATTCGCCGCCGCCATACATATTGTGCATCACCAAGCCGCCGCTAATGGTGGCATCGGTGCGGCCATACACACGCCCCGCAATCATCACAGGGGTCATATTGGTGCTGTCACACTGTTCAACTGTCTCAGTGCTGGTGCTACCGAAGCCGCCGCCAAAGAGGTCACGCATAAGCGTACCGCCTGATACGAATACCTTGGCCGAGTCGCGCACGGTACCAATTTCACCACCACCGAAAACATCGCCTTTGATGACCACATCGCCACTGATGTTAACTTCAGTCTGTTTCACCTTGGCCAACGAAGGCCAGCGAGGGTTCATGGTCTGCTGATCCATCATGGTCAAACCGCCCTTGGAGCCGCCATACACATTACCGCCGGTAAGGTGTTGGCCGATAGGCTCCGTCTCATGGACGTTGCCTATAATACCGCCAGTTATGTTGACGGTGGTATAACCGTGGGTTACCGTACCGGTGTTCTCCTGAAGTTGACCGTAATTCGGATCATTAAGGGCAACGAAATAGGATCCCACCGAAGCCAGACTGCCGCCGCCGTAAACAGAGCCGAGCATGATGCCACCCTCGATGTTTACTTCTGTATTGCCACCAACACTACCTGCGGTAGGGGCGCTACCCGAGAAGCCACGACCGCCGCCGTACACATTGCCTTCTAAAGAGGTGTTTCCCCAAGTGCCGATAAGGGGACTTGATATAACGTTTGATTCATTGATGGAGTCTTTTACAGTCACACAGACATTACGGAGAACGTGTCCATCTTCTCCGCCGCCAAATACCGAACCAAACACAATGCCGCCTGTGATGTACACATTAGTGCTGTCGGAGTTGGTCCACTGGTTAAAATAGGCGCGTTTGTCACCCAGACCCGAGCCAAAGAGATGGCTCGTGGTGGGAATACTTATAATATCATTATAGGTACGCGGTATGCCGATGGTACCATTCGACATCTTGATGGTACTGTTGCCCAACACGTCAGTTAACTCATTGGCACCATAGACTGCTGTGAGGATATGTCCGCCCGTGATTTCCACGAGGGTGTTACCGTTCACACGGCCTGCAGAGCGACGCCATACACCAGGAGCGATGGGATAGTAACCTGAGCCTCCGCCATATACCTTTCCAAAGAAACTGTTACCATCGGAAGCATTTAAAGAACTGCCCTCGAGTTCAGGACCTGAAGGAAAGTCTGGATCTTCAGCGAAGATGTCGTACACCAGATATTCACCGTCATCATTGCCGTAGGGCCAGGAAGCACATGGGTGGAAATTGGCAGCGTTTGAATTAATAGTTGCAGGAACGCCACTCCTAATGGCTGCTATGGCATCATTCCAATCTTGTTCATCATACGGGTCATCCCAATGGTTTATATTGTTCTCTTCGTAGTGTCCAGTTCCAATTTGTCCTCCAGCAATCTTCACATGTGTATTGCGCAAAACCATACCATTCTCGCTACCGCCGTATGCAGAAGCCGTGATGAGCGCATTACCGCTGATTTCCAAATAAGTGGTATCGACCACAGCAAGGAAATTGGCTCTTGGGTAATTGATAGAGTCGGCTTCGCCACGGCTTCCGCAGAAGACATAACCGAAATCATCATCATAGGTAGACGTTCCAGGGGCAGGCATCAATGTTTCCGTAAAGCCCACCTGTCCACCGCTAATCACAACCTTGGCCAAACCAGTACCTTCTTCACACACTTTGGGTTCACCCACGATATGGACACCATTGGCCTGTGTATAATATTCTGTGAACGTACCCACCGATCCGAACTTGCCGCCGCCGTAGAGACTGCGTTGCACGAATCCGTTGCTCATGTCGACGTACGCATTGCCTTTCACCAAGCCAGCTTTCTCTTCAGTTTCCCTACCCATGCCGCCGCCGTAGACATCGCCACCTTGGCGGATGTGGATTCCATTGTCATTATAGTCATAACCAATGTTACCATTGTCGATGTTCACCAAGGTGTTTTTCTCGACGCGGCCAATCTCGCCGCCGCCAAACACATGGCCCTTGATTACGATGGTCTTGCCAGCAGCCTCATTGATGTTCACAGTAGTCTGCTTCACCTTGCCTAGATTTTCCCAAATCGGGTTCGTCGACGTGCCATCCATCAGGGTCATTCGACCCTTCGATCCACCAAACACGTTACCGCCGATATAGTTGCCATGGCTGTCTGACTCAATCTCAAAGCGATTGCCGATGGTGCCGCCTTTAATGTTGACAATGGTGTAACCGTAAGTTCCATTCTCATCGTCTTCCACCAAATTGCCGTAATTCTGGTCATTAGGAGCAACAAAATAAGCGCCCACCGAAGCCAATCGTCCACCGCCGTAAACAGAGCCGAGCATGGTGCCGCCTTCAATGTTGACCTCGGTGTTGCCACCCACACCACCAGCGGAGAGGGCTAGGCCCGAAAAGCCGCGGCCAGCGCCGAACACGTTACCATCAAAAGTGGATTGGCCCCATGTTCCGATGAAGGGACTTGAAACGACATTGTTGTCATTGATGGAATCTTTGACGATCACGCAAACATTACGAAGCACGTGACCTTCCTCACCACCACCAAAGATGGAGCCAAAGATAGTGCCACCCGAAATATTGACATAGGTGCTGTCGACGTTGGTCCACTGGTTAAAAAGGGTGCGCGTGTCACCCATGCCAGCGCCGAAGAGGTAACAAGTGACGGGGTGTGCGGCAATGCTTTCCAAAGTGCGCGGCACACCCAAGGTGCCACCGCTCATCGTGACGGTGCTATTGCCCATAACGTCGGTGATTTCGTTGCTGCCATATACGGAGGTAAGGATATGGCCACCTATGATTTCCACACGAGTGTTACCATTCACGCGACCAGCAGTTCTCCTCCAAATGCCAGGCCTGATGGGATAATAGCCCGAGCCGCCGCCGAACACGTTGCCGAAAAACGAGTGACCGTTGGAGCCTTCAATGGAACCACCTTGGGAGTTATATTCAGGGTATTCTAAAGGGTCGGCGAAAATGTCATAAACATAATATTTCATTTCGCCATCCTCCATTATACCATAGGGCCATGCGTCGCACTCGTGGAATTGCGCAGCAATGTTATTGATGGAAGCTGGAGTTCCTTCCTTTACTGCGTTGACGGCTTCAGTCCATTTCTCCTCAGTATAGACGGAATCCCAATGGTGCACATTGCCTACCATGTAGTGTCCGACGCCAATTTGTCCGCCCGACACAAGCACATAGGTGCTGTCAAGAAGCAAACCGTTTTCGCAGCCACCGTAAGCCGAGGCGGTGATAAGTCCTCCGCTGATGTGCAAATAGGTGTCATTCACCACGCCGTGACCGATGGCATGGGGCCAACTAATGGAGTCGGTCAAGCCTTGGCTGCCGCAAAACACCCAGCCAAGTTCATCGTCGCCGGGATTGTTGGTGGTAGGCATCAAGGCCTGGTTGATCACACCTACCCTACCACCGCTGACCAAGACTCTTGCCCTGCCGGTACCCTCCTCTTTAAGACTTATGGGGACTGCTACAGTCTTCCCTGCATTGCCATTTGGATCATTCGCGGGATAAGTGACCGTATTATAATTGAAAGTGCCCACTGAGCCAAGTTGGCCACCACCGTAGATGCTGCGCACCACCGTGCCGCCTCTCATCTCAACACGGGTGTTGCCTTCCACCAAGCCAGCTTTTTCGACAAGCGTGTCGCCCAAGCCGCCACCATACACGGAGCCTTTGATGCGACCACCGTTGATGATTACTGTGGTGGAATCGATCCTCCTGACGACAACGTTGCTACCTTGATGAACAGTGTCGTTCAGTATTACGCCCTTATTTCCACCGCCATACACGTTGCCATCGATGACAACCTGTGCGTGGGCAATGCCGCCAACAAGCAGCAAAGCTGACAAGAGGAATGTCTTTCGCCTTGATTTCAAAACCATTGTGTTGTGAATATGTCTATTATATTTCATCATCATAGTATTGTTTATCGATTAGAATTCCTGTTGTTATATATAAATGTAGCAGTCAATGTGGCATCTTCATCACCCATGATAAAGTGGGTGGATGGCAATTCGGGGTCAATTACAGAAGAATCATGACCCGAAACAGTCCAGTTAACGAAACTATAATTGCTTGCAGGATTAGCCACAATCGAAACTAACGCCCCAGGGGCTACCCAAATAGGTCCGGTATACGCTGTGCCATTGACTCTGAAAGTACCTCCTCCTGCAGGGGCAGCAGCCAAAGTAAGTAGGTGAGCCTCAGCGAAATTAGCCGTCAAGGTAGCATTTCCAGTGCCCATCGTAAAATAGGTGTTGGCCAATGAAGGATTGCCTACACTAGCCCCCTCGCCAGTAACGGTCCATGATTCAAAGGCATAGTGAGGATTGGCCGTAGCAATGATGTTGATATCAACATCTCTGCCAACCTCATAGGATGAACTTGGATCATTAGTGCCCACCGTGATGGTACCTTGTGTAGAAGGAGTGACGGTCAAGGTGTGTGTGTCGGGGACGACAACCACTTCCGCACTGCCTGTAACATCGCCTTCGTTGCCGCCACCATACACGTTGCCCAAAATTCTGACGGCCTTGTTGTCTGTGCCGTCGCCAATGTTCACTTTTGGGTTGCTATAGACGTATCCTTCATTGCCACCGCCAAACACGTTGCCGGCAAACATCTCGTTCTCTTGGATTTCTCCGTCGAGGCTGAAATCATAAGGGCCACCTACAGTCGCTTTGATGATATTCACTTTGGGAGAAATGCCGTTGGGGTTTTCAGGTTCGTATGGAGTGTGGTTGCTGGCGCCATAAACATTACCAACGAAGAGTCCGCAATTGTTTTCTTCGCTTTCAACGATGACGACGATCTTGCCTTCCACATTGCCATTGGTATCGCAGCCGCCATAAAGGTTGCCAATGGCACCACCCTTCACGATGACAGTAATGTTGCCACCTTTGCCATACCAATCATTGCCTAAGTCTGCCTGGGTGATCAGGAAGTTTTTCAATTCCTGCGAATAAGCGTCAGGATTTGTATCTAGTTCCTCTTCGGTGGGGAAACGCTTCACATTGGCAGCATAATCGTTATCGCCTTGGCTGCCCCCGAAGAAAGAGCCAATTTTACCTCCCTTGATAGTGGCTGTGATGTTGCCATAGACAGTGCCCAATCGACATCCGCCATATGCGGAAAGATAACTCTTATCGTCTGAATCGTCGCAGTCAATGTTGAGCACCATTTCGCCATACTGGTCAGCCTGGTTACCACCTTGGTATAAATAGTCAATGGATAGTTCGCCACACATGCCTTGCGTTACAAGGTCTTGCACGATGTTGATGCAGTTACCCAATCGGTTGGACCCTCCAAAGCAATAGCCGACACGTCCACCTAGGATCTGACTGTAGGTGCGATGGATAATCGGGTCAACACCGACATTGGCCTCTCCATTGATACCATTGCCGCCACCGAAAATGAAGTTGAAGCGCCCGCCGTCCACGATGGTGGAAGCGCTAATCGAGTGGGCAGCGTTGCTACCGCCAAACACCTCTTCGATGGTGTTTTCGCAGCCGTGAATGTGGACATGGGCCACTCTTTCAGAGGTCTGACTACCGTCTTCAGGAGCGTAACTAGCCATATCGCCGCCGCCAAATGTCTGATGTATAGCATATTGTCTGTCAGCGGCAATATAATCGACGAAGTCTTTTTCGACGTGGTTGGTCTGATAAACATCCACATACACATCGGCTTGAGGTGAGCCGTTGAGGTTGTTGCAACCAAAAATGGAAGTGTTGTCGAATGAAGCTTTGCCATAATAGGTGGGAATTGCTTCACCATCCGTACCACCAACATAGACATGCACCACGCCAAACACCTTGGCGGCCACATCTGTATGACCTTGGCCAAGGTCGGCTTTGTCACCCAAGCCACCGCCGTAGACGTTGCCGTGGATGGTACCATTGTCAATATGAATGGTCGTGGTATTGCTTGGACTGCTGTTGACATTACCCAAAGCCGAGCCACCATATAGGTCGCCGTACAGATTCAAGTTCTCATTATGGATTCCTAATGTGTCAACACCAAAGATAATAAGGACATCGCCCGCAACTGTGGTAGGTTGTCCATATCCGCCGCCATGGATGTTGGCCCTTTGGCTACTAGTACCAATGGTGCCACCCATGAAATACATTTCCACATTACCCCCAATTTCGCCTTGGGCGTTGCAGCCGCCATACACGCCTGCGCCTACAAAACCGCCACTCATATCGACAATGCTGTTGCCCGAGAAGTTCTGAGTTATTTCCGGATCGGGATCCAAATCCGCAGTGGTAAGGCCAGCCTCGTTGCCGCCTCCGAAAACGCTTCCACCCACCGTACCGTCAGTAATCGTCACATAGGTTTCGCCACACAAGCCGGCATAGCCACCGCCAAATGCGTTTCCATTCACCGTGCCTTCATTAATCGTCACTTGGGTTCCGCCACAAGGTCCAGCCAAGCCGCCGCCAAAGACATTGTTCGTGCAAGTGCCGCCCAACACTTCAACATTCGTTTGGTAGCAATATGGAGGATTGACGCCGCCCGAATAAGTGTAGTTGCCGTTGCCGCCGCCAAACACGTTGCCAGTTGAACCACCTGTGACAATCACTTGCGAAGTGCCGTCCACAATGCCGCTGATGTCGCTACCGCCGAAGAACGTGGCAGGATGTTCGCCGCCATCGACAAGCACCAATGTATTGTTGCTCACGCCATTGCTACGGCAACCGCCGTAAACGAAGCCCGTCACCTTAGCATCGGGTGTGACTGGAGTGCCTGTGCCATTAGGCTGGTATTGACTGCGCAAGTGAACCATACTTCCGAGATTATCATACCCATTATAGGAGAGGCTGCCCAACATGGCGCCCTCGTTGCAGCCGCCATAGACGGTGTTCACCTGTCCATGCAGCAAAATGATGTCCGACAAAATGTCCAAATCACCTTTGTTATTACCACCGAAGATAGTACCTACCTGATCGTAGGCATTTTCTTCTGTCGCATTCTCGACATTGACGAACACGGTGATGCGGTCCAAAACGGTAACGCCATTGCCACCGCCATACACCTTATTAATATATCCCCCATCGTCTTCCCCACCATCTGCATCGATATTGACATCGACGAAAGTGTTGGATTGAACGGGCTGGTCTGTAATGTCACAATATTCGTCAGGATTATAATCGTACGCACCATTGCCGCCACCATACACCGTGCCGACTCGTGGCTTGCCGGTGACGTTGACATAGGTCTTCACACCCAAGAGGTTCAAATTAGTTTGACCATCGGAGGCCCAAGAATAGGTTTCAGGCATCACGCGGTTGGTGATTTGAGCCACCTGTCCAGCACGGTCGTTGCCGCCATAGAGTGCACCGTCTGTAAGAGTGCCATCTGTAGTGTAGCCGATGAAGCCGCCCGACACATGCACTTCGTTGCTGCCGAAAATTGAGGCGCGATTGCCGCCGCCATACACACTGCCTTCCACCGTTCCGCCATCCATGAGCACAGAGCAGAAGCCAACAAAGTCACGGAACCTAAAGCTTTGGTCGGTGGCATTGATGAAACCTACGAAAGCCATGTTGCCTCCAGCATACACGTTTTCTTTCACGATGGCTGTTCCACTCACCATCACATGGGTTTCGTTGTGGGTGGGGATTTTAAGGCCAACATAATACTCTTCTGGGTCGTAGGGAGGATTGCCAAAATTCAGGCCAGAGACGTATTCCACACCGTTGTTGCAGTGATAGAAACCGTTAGAGCCAGCAAAGAGGCTACCGTAGACCGTGCCGCCCGAAGCTTTCACATAGGTGCCACCATTCACCAACTGGTATTCTTCATCTGACGAAACGTCATCATATTCTATTCGAGGTTCGCTACCCACATCGCCACTGATGTTGCAGCCGCCATACACGGTGCCCACGTGTCCGTCTTGGATTTCAACCCAAGTGCTGTAAACCACATCGCTCATCTGACAGCCACCATAGAGGTAGTCAACAAGCATGTTTGCGCTGTTCATCACCACATGGGTGCCATAGTAGATAGGCTGGGCAACACTTCCGATGTGATTGGAGCCGAAGTCGGTGGCTATGGGACCTGTGCCAGGATTATGTTCGGGGTCATTGTCATCAGGGATTTGCGCCAGCATGTTACCCGCGTTGCCGCCGCCATACACCGTGCCGACACTGCCTCGCGTCAAAGTGATAGTAGGCAGGTCGCTCATGTCGGCCCTGTTGTTGCCACCAAAAAGAGTACGCACATTGTAGATGCCAGTGCTGTTCCATGCGTAACCCTCATTGATTGCGGTGATATTGCCATCATCATCCCAAGTGCTGACAGCGTTTGTGAAAGTCTTGTTGTGAGGGCAGTCGATGAGTACATTGGCATCAGCAACATCAGCCGCGTTTCCACCTGCGAAAACGGTGTCGCACATGCCGCCGCTGATGGTGATATCCGTCTTCAAACCCACAACTTTGTTGCCGCCACCGAAAACATAGCAAATGCCATAGTTTCGGCCAAGGCCATTGGGATAACCGCTCGTTTGAGTCTTCGTGTTGTTGACCACGATATGATGTTTGCCAGCAGTTTGGTTACCGCCAAAGTTGTTGCCGCCATACACAGCGAAGGCCGTGCCGCCGTTGACGGTGATGGAGGTGCCATCATTGACATCGGTATTGGTAATGAAAGCGTTCTTTGCGCCGCCGAAGATGGAATCTGCCTTCACAGCATCATTGGCCACCGTGATGGTAGTCTTATTGATTTTCGGGACAACAAGCGTGTAATCAGCACCCGTTGTGTTTTCCCAGACCGCATCGCCCACTGTGTGCGACCGAGTCATGGCATTCACCGTCCCGTTATCTTGCACGACGAAAGAAGTATGTTCGTTATCAGCAGGCACGAAAGTGGAGCCGTCGTAGGCATAATAGCCGTTGCCACCACCATACACATCGCCAATCCTGACTTTGGTGGAGGCTTGACCATTATTATATGTTACGGCATCAGGGTCATCGGCGGTTACGCCCAACTTGATGGTCGAGCCTGCGGGGTCTACCACCTCTCCTGCAATATCGTTGCCTCCATACACCGCGCCGATGCTGTCGGTGTTGATGATGACCACTTCGGTCTTGCCGCCCACGTTGGCCATGCGGCCACCGCCAAACACCGCACCACCAATCATTGCAGTGGGTTCAGGATAAGTAGTAAAAGTGGATGGTGTTGGGTCATCCGTTGATGAAGTACAATTCGCTTTCACCATATAAACATAGGTGGTGTTGTATTCCAAATCGGTGATGGTGTAGGAAGTGACATCACCCACAGCTTGCGAAGACCAATCTGTAGCATCCGCCTTTTTCCACGATACCATGTAACTTTCAGCAGTATGAGTCCATGAGATGGTAACACCCAGATAGTTCACAGAGGCCGAAAACGACGGGTTTTGGCAAGGCGTTTTCACTGTTATTGTGGCCGTTGTCGTTTGGGTGGAGCCATCTTGGTAAGTGACGGTAAGTGTCAAAGTGGCCGTCTTTTGTCCAGTGGTGTTCTCGATAAGGTAATACAATGTCGGTGCGGCTGAGGTGCTTGAATGAACCAAATCCGTTCCTTCATCGGAGAATGAAAGGTAGGCTGCACCTGCACCTGATAGCGTCCAATTGTAGGTCCATTGGTCACCACTTGAAGATGTTGAAGTAGGGGGATCCAAATTAGAAGAGCCATAAGGATAATAATAGGTGTGTGGCGTAATCGTTGGAGAATTACCTGGTGTGGTCACTTCATCAAAGTCGTATTTGTTGTAGGCCGGAATGTAATTGAATGGCTCGATTGTAGCAGAAAGAGAATGAACTGGATTGGAAAACTCCATTACGAAATCATCGAGATCACTTAACCCCCCTGCACCATCAATTTCCATGGGAAACGATTCGACCGTCACAAGACGGAAACGACCGGCATTTGGTGTAATGTGATAAGAATAACTATCTGACAAGCTCCAAGTGCTGCCATCACATTCCACCCAATACACTTCCCAGCATTGATTGTTTTCCCATTCATGGGTACATGTTCCTTGCGTGACGCCATTAAACTGATGACCACGTGCCACGCCAGCTCCATTGGGTCTGTTGTCATAATCCCAATCGTAGAAGTAGTAGTCCCGATCAGTATTGTTGAGGACGTAGACCGGTGGCTTCGAGTCGGAAAGCGATAACGCCCCTCCCGCCGACAAAGGTGCAGAAAGGAAACGGTATTGGTTTTCGTCGTCGATGAAATAATAGTTGTGGTTGGTGCCCATGAGGTTGATCTCACGGCCCGAATACCAGAGGCAGTTGGGGCTGAACTCAGTGGCATCCTGAAGTTCATAATTGTCGCCCACTTTCACATGAGCCAAATAGTGTTCGCCTCCTGCCCCGTCATAATTGGTTTTTTTGATGACATATAGATCGTCCGATTGTGCCAAGGCATTCCCAGCCACGGAGAAGAGCAAGAGACAGCAAGCGGCCATACGCATTGCCTTATTCATGCCGTTATAAATGTATTTCATTTTCGTTTTAGATTTCTTCATTTCTTCGTCTCCTTCCTCAATCATTCGTTGGATTGGTAATTGAACCTGCGCCTATTCCATCGCCGTTGCTTTGTCCATTCACTATCACTTTGGTGTTGCCGCCGACCTCTCCCATGTTGCCGCCACCATAGATGTTGCCAAAGACTTTGGCATGATCCTTAATATAGACAAAGGTGTCGCCTTGCACTTTGCTTGCGTCGCCTGCGCCAAAAACGTGACCCAAAATGCTGGTGTTGCCCTCCACAGTGATACTTGTGTTGCCACTGATAGTGCCAAGATCCTCAAGCGAAACTGTGGTGTAGCAATACCATTTGTCTTCATACTGGAAAGCAGGCTTACCGGTGGTAACACCTGAGGGTATGATAACACCTGAAGGTAAAACCAAATTGGTTTGAGGGTTTTTGTAGCACCAAGTGTATTTGATATTGTTATTCTCGTCATCTGTGCGATAGCCAACGCTTCCGTTGTGGCAAACGCCAGCGGCATCGCGTGTGGGAAAACTCACCTTAGTCTTATCATGGACGGGGAATGCAGGAATGGAAGCCGAAAATCCTCCGCCATAGGCATTGCCAAAAATGTTGCAATTGGTAAGGGTGGATGTGACGTAGCCATTCACATTGCCCAAGTTGCCACCGCCATAGAAATTGTTGTTCACGGTACAATCGACTAAAGTATTGCTGACATTGCCTGTCGAGGTGGTGCCAAACTGTGCCCAATGGCGATAGGTCCTCACCACGACTTCGTTATTGATGCCGTTGGATTGGTTGAACACCTCAAATTCAAACTCGGCATGGTAGCCAAAATTTGCACTATAGGTTGCCGTGACACCCTGTATGGAAATAGGATTAAAATCTTTCCATCCATAATTCTTAGTATTATTAATGAAATCCGACGCACTGGGCATGTCGTTGTCATTAGCATCATAAACCTCATCACGATAGAGGTTGGTGCCTCCGTTGCCGCCACCGAAATAATGGTTGAAAATGGTTCCTGTTGCCTCGGTGGTAACTGTTTGGCAGGTGCCAATTCTGGGACCTCCGCAGTATTTGTTCACTAAACTGTTGTTGATGACAACATTGACGCTGCCAGCCACAGGGTTGTTGGCATTGATGCCACCGCCATAGAATTCATCTATGATGGAATGGTCGATTTCAAAATAGACGCTATTTCTGACGGCTTCCATACCGGCTCCTGCCATTAGGCCGAACCGTCCGCCATTGGTGTAACAGTGGGGATTGTCATCATAGGCATTGCTTGTGGTGATGTCCTTCCTATACAAACCAGAAAGGTAGAATTCAGGATATTCGCCTCCCATGATGCTCACAGCGCAATGGCGCGCAATACACTTATGGACATTACCCGTATGGCTTCCCGGCGTGAAACGCTTCATCCAAACATTGCCGCCCATAATGATGTTCCTCGTATGGGCAACTTGGGGCAAATTAGAATTGCCATTAGATACAATTTGCTCAAACTGCCCGCCATTGAAAATCAAGGGCTGCTGATGGTTGGTGCCATCGGAACTCATATATTCAAACTGAGTGGTATGCATGAAAGCGGTTTCCGTGATTTCAAAATGGCCTCTTGGCACAAAGATACCTATAGCGTACGCGTATTTGTTGTGTCGTATGGCCGCCCCCAATTCAGGTATGGGCAAAAAGTCAAAACGAACAGGTAGTATTTTAAGACGTTCCGTATTCAAACGCCATTGGAACTGCCAACAGAAGTCAGGCTCGTTGTCCATATCGAGGTCGGCGCTCATGAAGGTGACACGCCGTCCGTCGGTTTTGTCGAGACTGATGTCATTCCGTGCTTGAACCTGAAAATTACCAACCAATACAACAGCCTGATCGTAAACGGTGGCAGAGCTTGTAGACAGTGCATCCCTAACGCTGCCAAGGTCGTCGTATATGGGCATATTATTGTACACCCAAGTAGTTGGCAGTGTGCCTGCGGGAGTGAAAGCATAACCATAATTCTTCGTTGAACCTTCGTAAGAACAAACAGATACGCGGTCAAGGCTATGACCCTTACCATGCAGATAGAGCGCATTGCCCCAATAGGCTTCAATGGTGATAGCCGTAACCCCTTCTGGAACATAGTAATAACCGCCTTGAGCAAACACTCTGCCGCTTTTCGCGAACAAGTCCTTGTATTTATCGGAACGGTCGGCAAAGTTGCATCCCGACTCCCAGTTAGAATTGAAAGTGTAGCCCAAGCCTTGATCGTTATTGTTCACCGCAGTTATTTTCCAGCCTGTCACCACCTTGTCGGTATAGTTGCCATAATAGCGAGTGAGGTGATCAGTTGACGTGGGGTCGCCAAACAATTCGTTGTAGTAAGGCAGTTGCACCTTGGCATAACCGAAATCGTAATTCAGTGTGTCCATATCGGTGACGGCAAGCGTGAGGGTTTGGCTTGTTACACTCAGGCCGGCCAAAGTGCCTGGATGTGCGCCTGAATTGACGGTGACGCTCAATGTGCCAAGCTGCTTCCCTTGGTAGGGAGCGGCATTGGTGCGTTGCACCCACTGGTTGCCGATGGTATCCCAAACGCGCTCAGGGTCGCGATTGATTACGGAAGGATATTTTCCCCAAGGCTTCAGCACCGGGTAAGGGGCAATGCTACGGTCGAGCACCCATTTGGCGATGCCAACTGAGGCAACGTCGTCATCCGTCGGAACTACGTTGTCCGCTCCACTCACCCACCACGTGCAAAGACGACGGTTGCTATTAAGGATGCTACGATAGTATTCGAAACGACGCAGGTTGCGTTCCTCAGCAGGCCACGAGCGGTTGTAGTTGGCCACATCACTGTAACCGTCGTCGAAGGTAGCCGCGCCTCGATAATAGTTATAGTTGTTGATAGCCGCGCTGCCATCGTTGGCGATAACATTGCCGCCATAAACGGGGTATTTCGTCGTGCCTCCGCTGATTTCGCCGTAGAACATGCAGTTCATCACAATGGTCTTTTGTGCGTAGTTGCTTTGTGTGGCCCCACTGGTATTGTTGTAACCCACGATGCCGGCAACGATAGTACCACTTGTGATGTTTGCAAAGCTGTAACAATTGATGACTCGCGACGAGCCGTCAAGCAAACCAACGAGGCCTCCGCAGTAACCATTGCTGCTGCCGACTGAGGAAGTGGCGGTGAGATTAGGGTCGGTAGGTAAAATACCGCAGTTGTAAATGCGGGTGCTGCCTTTGGCTTCGTTGCAGATAGCACCTACATTGCCGCTGTCATTGTAAGTAACGCTACCGATAACAACATTCTTGATTATGGCATCTTCAGCCACACCCACCAACGCATGGCCATTAAGGGAGAATGCATTGAAATTGCCGTCGATTTGTCCTCTGAAAGGGTCTTCGTCAGTGCCGATGGGTGCAGAGGAAATGAAACCGTCCAAAAGAATATAGCGGCCGTCCATGTTTGTGATTTCACTTGATGAGCCAACCTCAATCGCTGGATAGTAATGTGCCTGATTGGATCTAAAATAGCCTGGCTTTGTAGCAATGGCATTGATGAAAGCCACGCCCTGTGCACTAAAGGGACCTTCATACAAAGTTGATGAAGGCGTAGCAGGCTCGCCATTGGTGGTGTAATAAATCGAAGTTCCTGCCATAGGACAGGTGATGGTGACGATGGAGTTGCTGACCGTGATAACAGGCCTTTCGCAAACGGGAAGATAATATGTGCTCACCAGTGAAGGAAAATAATCGGAGTCACCTTTTGCGATTGCTTTGACGACCTCCACATCGTCCGTTAAATTGAAAGTGAGTGTGGTAACGCCAGATAATGACGAAGTAGTTGGCGTAGTCCCATCAGTGGTATAATAAATGGTGGCTCCCGTTTCCGCTGTAATGGTAATGGTTCCGTCGAAATTGTTGGTGATGGTAGGCGAAGCAACGGCGGCGGGCTCAAGATACCATTTACTGTTATCATCTCCCGAACTTCCAGAAGACCAAAGACCTATAATGCCACCAGTATTCACGTTATTGAAAACATCTCCATCACCCACCAGTGTCGGCTTGTTTCCTTTGTTAACATTCAAATAAATCCTCGTTTCATTATTATCAATAGCAGCCTTGGATTTAATATCATAAGAGTCTTTATTTGGAACATAGACAATAGCAAATAGCGAATAGTTTTCATTGGAAGGCGATTCCTCCAGATGCACACGCACACGCCCAACATTTGAAAAAGGCGCTACATTATAAGTCAGATACTTTCCATCGATGGCACGTTTAATATAGTAATAATCCAGAGTGGGATGTTTTTCCACAATCCAAACTGCATTTTCGGCACTGTAAACGCCATTCCTACATTGATAAGTAGTCATAAATGGCATACCGTTGTCGGTGTTTGTATAGTATGGAGTTGTAGATTGGAAATAATACCAGTTTTCCGTAGGACAAAGGTAAAAGTTAGCAGCGGTGTTAGTAGTTACAAAACCTGGGCCGCCGATATAATATAAGCCATCGGCCACCTGCCCCTTTGCACCCAAGGAGCAAATCAAAACCGCCGCAATTAGCGCAAAGCTACATTTTATTCCTTTCTTTGTTGTAATATGTTTTCTTTCCATAACCATAAGGTTTTCAATCGACATTTATTAAATAAAAAAACGTGCAAAAATACGCAAAATTCTCCAAAAAACGCACATTTTTTTACAAAATTTTATCCGTTTTAAATAGATATAAATTTATTGATTATCAATAAATTAAAAAAACGAAAGATATTTTGGGAAACAACGAATTATTGCTCCCGTTATTTCACAGGAAATTGGCGATTTTTCAATGAAAAAAAGAGTGAAAGTATTTCTCAAACCGTCACCGGATTTCCCAAGTTTCAACGTAATGTATTTTGGTGCTAAAAATGAAGATTGTTAGGACTATAGGCAAAGACAAACCAGTGCTGCCAACACCATCAGCAGTGGCACAATTTTGCTTCGAATGTTCTGCTCCTTGAAGCCGAAGATGCCGTAGACGAACGACACCACGAGGCGCACGCCGTACAAAATAAGCGGGATGAGCACCACCACGGCGGCTTCTTGCTTCAGCCCCGTCAGGTAGATGACATCGGCCACGGTGACGAACACGGCCATGGCCACGATACCCCAACGCCACTCAAAAGACTGTTTTTCCCGCTTCGGAAACCAAATCAGGAAGAACAGCACTGTCATCATCAGGAAGTCGTAGATGGTGTACCAGGCTTGGATGGTCGAGGGCGAGATATTCTCCTTGCTCAGCAAGAACTTGTCGTAAACGCCGCTAAAAGCCACCAACACTGCCGAGCCAAGCAGCATATACACCCATTTGTTCGACTTGAACTGTATGCCTTCTAACTTGCCCGAGCGGTTCATGAAGTAGAACGAGATGATGGCCAAAACCACGCCCGTCCCTTGAAGCCACGTCAGGCTTTCGCGGAAGACGATAAACATCAGTATGACCGTGATGGCAGGCCGTAACTGATTGACTGGCCCCACCACCGTTATGGGCAAATGCTTCATGGCAGAGTAGCTGAACATCCACGAACAGAGGATGATGGACGTCTTGCCCAATATGAGCAAGTGCTGACGCGCCGTGATAGGCTCAATGAAGAGCTTCTGCATGAAATCACTGTCAAAAATGAAGGGCTTAAAACGCGACAGCAAGATAAAAGGCACAAACAAGGCGGCACTGATCATCGTGCTGTAGAACAACACAGGGATGATGGCGTTGCCCACGACGGTCTGTTTCTTGAAGATGTCGTAAAAGCCCAACAGGAAGGCTGAAACCAAAGAAAGGACTACCCACATGGTGTGTTTATGTTGAAATTGGCCGCAAAAGTAGGAAATATTGTTGAAGTGTTGACTGTTTAATTGTTGAATTGTTTGACTATGGCCTATAGCCAATGGCAGATGGCTCGCTTCAGCAATAGGCACAAAATACAACATCTTGCCCTGAGCGAGCCATAGGCTATAAGCCATGGGGCATAGTCCAATTAACTAATTCCGAATTAAATCAATATAAACGGGAAGATGATCGCTGAATCCGCCGAAATAGCGGGGACCGATATAGGTGCGGAACAGCTTCTTTCCATGATAGGCCTCGTCGTCCTCCAGCATGAAGTCGGCATGGAAGATGCGTGCACTACCCTCTTGATAAAGAAGTCCATTACCATCTTCCATCAACGCAGGCGTGACGATGATTTGGTCAAAAATCTGCCAATCAGTTTGGTGTTTCAGCGTACCCTCGAAGCCCAAACCATCGTTCTTGCCAAACAAGTTGATGAAACAATCTTCTTCCAACTCACTTGGGTGCCGTGCCCGTAGCACATCGTAAACACTTGGATCGGTGGGGCAGTCGTTCAAGTCGCCCATCATGATGACTTTCGGTTGGTAGCCTTCGGGGGCAGCTGACACAATAGAATCCACCTTAGCACGCAAAATCGCTGCCGAGCAAGAGCGCGAGCCTACCGTCTCCAACTCGCCGCTGTATCTTGACGGCCAGTGATTGACGAAGACATGAAGGGTGTCGGCATAAGCGACGCTGGAAGCGTCTGCTCCTATGAATTTCGCATACAAAATATCCCTCGAATGATAAGCCGTGTCCTCTGGATTATAATATGGAAACACGGCGCTCTCCACCAGTCGAAAATGGTCAAGAGAATACACAATGGCCGGGTCGATGCCGCGTTTGTCGGGGCCTTCATAAAGCACCCATCGGTAATTGTGTTTTTTCAATGGCGTCTGCTCAAAAAGGGCGCTCAGTACATACTCATTTTCCACCTCGCACATACCCAAGATGCCCAAAGGTCGGTTCTCCGACATGGCCAGAATGGCCTTGTACATGTTATTGCGTTTGCGGTAGAAGCGGCTTTTTGTCCAATGCTGCATGCCGTCTTCGGTGAAGGCGTTGTAAGTCTTGGTGCTGTCCACAAAGGGGTCGAAGAAGTTCTCCATGTTCCAGAAGGCGACGCGAACGGGTTCGTTTTGGGCTGAAGTAACGTTTGCAATCACAAAACTCACAAAACAAATCAAAACCACGGACTTTTTCATCGAATCAAGCGTTATTTTGAGCGCAAATATAGGCTTTTTCGGAAAAAGTATGTAACTTTGCAGCAAAATCAAACAGGGAAAAACCATGACAGAAATGCGAACTACAGTTTTCACACCCACTCAGATACATCTGCTTAAAATGTTTCAATACATTAAGACAGAAGAAGAACTCATCGAATTGAAAAATCTTCTTTTCCATTACTATTCCCAAAAAATGGATGAACGTTTGGACGAACTATGGGATAATGGTGTGCTTGACCAAAAAAGATTAGATGAAATCAACAAAATGGATCTTCACAAACTGAACTAAATCTTATACGGGTTATTCTCGACACAAACTGTTTGATTCAAAGCATCCCACCGAGAACTCCTTTTTGATCCGTATGGTTAACTTGGATGATTTCTTGGAATTGATTCGCAAATAAATGAAATCGAAATTATTAATCATCTTATTTGTTTTTGTTTCCATTGGCCAATCCGTTGCCCAAAACACCCATTTCTGGGACGGCATCGAAGCATTCGATGGCCCCACGGACGATAATCCAATTTTAGCCGCTCAAATCGATTTCTATTTCGACAAAATGGTGGCTCCCCTTCCCGACTCCATCACTCCTGAAATCGACCGATTGATAGATAGGACCAGTTTCAACCCAAACCTCCGAGATTTCATCCTTTGGCACCTGCTTGAGAAATACCGCCACCCCGAATACATGAGCCAGGACCAAGTGTTCGTTTACCTTTATGACGAATACTTTTCCCAATTGGAAATCAAGGACTTGAACGAATCTAACCTATCTTTAATCCGCGACAAAGCCGAGGCATTTCGAAGACTAGCCTTATTCAACCTTGCGCCCAATTTCGCAATAAACGATTCCGTTGATTTACATTCCGTTGAAAGCGATTACACGGTATTGTTTTTCTTCGACCACGACTGCGATGTGTGCCAACAAGAGATGCAGGACTTGGATTCAATTTTCACAATGTATCCTGAAATCACTGTGCTGGCCATTGACATGAACACAAACGACGTTAGAGTTGACACATTGTATGGCCTCTATGACATCGAAACAACACCTCTGATTTACGTTCTTGATAACGAGAAACGCATCATTGCCAAGAAGATACGGGCGAAACAGATACCATTGGTATTGTAGAGACCTATGACCATGCGTCTCTACACCGCCAATATCTGTTTCATTTCATCCAGGTGCGTCTCTGCCTCCTCAAACAATTTCCATTGTGCCCGCGTGCGCACAAGATTGTGGGTGGCATATTTTACCTTATAATAGGTATTGCCATTGATGTAATCCGTGAGGAAACGCACGGCCTGCATATACGGGAACAATGTAGCAGCATAGGGTAAATTCTCCTTTTCTATTGGCAACAAGAAGGATTTTGTGCCTTCCAAATAACCTTTTGCGAAAGCCTTGAATATCTCCATATTGAAATGGATGTTGTCCAAATCAGGATCATCCTCTGCACCTGTGTTGGCGGCAGAACGTAGGAAGTCACCGAAATCAGAGAAAACAAAACTCGGCATGACAGTGTCCAAATCGATGACACAGAGCACATTGCCGTCCTTGTCAAAGAGCATGTTGTTTACCTTGGTGTCGCAATGACAGATGCGCTTCGGCAACTTGCCCTCGCGATAAAGCCTTTCGCCCAAACACATCCTATCAGCTGCCTCTCTGATTTTAGCCACGAACTTCTGTACCTCCACCTCACGCATCTGACCCACGCGGTCCTCAGCGACAGCATCCTCCAATTGCTTCAATCGAAACTCAATGTTGTGGAAATCAGGGATAATCTCCCCAATCGGTGCCTCCAAATCCGTCAGCAGTGACTCGAAATCACCAAAGGAACGGCCAGCATAATAGGCATACTCAGGTGTGACAGCCTCATAGGTATAGCTATCGCCGATGAAGTCCATCACTCGCCAATATTTCTCATTTTCAACGATGTAGGTCTTTCCAGTATCGGCTTTCAAAAAGTGTAAAACCCTTCTGTTGATGTCAGCAATGCCCAGACTTTCATACTTTTGCCGAATATGATTGGTCACGGCCTCGATATTGCTTTGCAGCATGTCCACATCGGTGAAAACAGCGTTATTGATGCGTTGCAGGACGTATTTCGGCTGTCCTGCAACCACAATCTTATAGGTGTCATTGATGAGTCCATTGCCCAATGGCAGTATGTTTTCGATGGTTTTCGAGTCAACGAAATGGCCCGCGATAGTGTAAAGTTCGTTCATAAGGATAATTTTTTTGCGAAGATAGAGATTTTGAATGGATTATTGCTATTTTTGCCCTCAAATTTAATCTCCAACTTATGAAAAACAAGATTTTACACCTCATCCTCAGCCTTGTTCTGTTGACCATGGCCACCGCCTGTGGCGAAAAGAAAACTACCGAAACTGAAATCCGTAAGGGCAACTACCGTATCATCGACAACACCATTGTTTTCGATGAGCCCCAACGTATCGAGGGGCAGAAGAGTGTCCTGCAATTCACCGTCGACCCTATCGAGAATGTCCGCATCGGCTTTATCGGTCTCGGTATGCGGGGCTATGATGCCGTGGATCGCATCACTTACATTGACGGCGTGACCGTCGTGGCCTTGTGCGACATCGAGCCCGACCGCGTCGAGAGCGTTCAGACCAACATCCTTGAAGGCAGAGGCCTGCCACGTGCCGCCGCGTACACGGGTCGTGAAGCATGGAAGGAACTCTGCGAGCGCGACGACATCGACCTCGTCTACATCTGCACCAACTGGCAAACCCATGTCCCGATGGCCGTCTATGCCATGCAACAAGGTAAGCATGTGGCTGTTGAAGTGCCTGCTGCCACATCCATCGAAGAATGCTGGCAACTGGTCGATGTGGCCGAACAAACCCAACGCCACTGCATGATGCTTGAAAACTGCTGCTACGACTTCTTCGAGCTGACCGCACTCAACATGGCGCAGAAAGGCATGTTCGGCGAACTCATCCACGGCGAGGGTGCCTACATTCACAACCTTGAGCCTTTCTGGCACGAGTATTACGAAAACTGGCGCTTGGAATTTAACCAAAACCACTCGGGAGATGTCTATCCCACCCACGGCCTTGGACCTCTTTGCCAAGCTTTTAACATCCACCGTGGCGACCGCATGAAGACCTTGGTCTCGATGGGCACGCCTTCCTACAACGGCAAAAAGATTGCCAAGGAGATGATGAATGTGGATGACTTCGCCAATGGCGACATGACCACCACGATGATCCAGACCGAGAAAGGCAAGACCCTGCTCATCGAGCATGACGTTTACACCTACAGACCATACAACCGTCTATACCAACTCACGGGCACGGAAGGCTTTGCCAACAAATATCCTATGGAAGGCTTCACCTTACTTGACGAAAAGCTTCCTGCAGGTTTCCTTGCCGAAGGTCAACACCTTAATCCACATGCTTTCGTTCCCGCCGAAGTGCGTGACAAGATCATGAAGGAATACCTCCACCCCATCGCGGTCGAAATCGAGGAAAAAGCCAAGGAAGTGGGTGGCCACGGCGGAATGGACTTCATCATGGACTACCGCCTCATATACTGCTTGCATAATGGTTTGCCGCTTGACCAAGACGTTTACGACGCCGCAGAATGGTCATGTCTCGGCGAACTGACGGCAGCCTCCATCGCCAATGGTGGTATGCCCGTCGCAATGCCTGATTTCACTCGCGGTGACTGGAATAAAGTCCAAGGATATCGCCATGCGAAATAATTAGTTTATCTTTGCAGTCAAATACTATTTGAGATGAAACCATACAATGACGAAGAAGAGAAGTCTTCTTCAATCGCTTCGGAGCCACAGTTAGCCTATGGGAGCGTGACACAAACAACGCCCCTACCGAAATGTTCCACGCAAGGAGTTCCAGAAGGATATATGACATTGGAGCATTTTGGAGAACTCTTTCATCAAAAACTTGATGACTGCTATGCGCACTTACCAAGTAATAATTAGTTATGCAGTTTTGTCGGAATTGGAGGCAATGGCACAATACATTGCCTCCATTTATCGGTCTGAAAGCGGCCATAAGTATGTCAATAGGATATTAGGCCAATTGGCTGCCTTATCGTATTCGGCAGATGCTTATCAATACAGTCGTTTCAAAATGGCAAAATCCATCCATCCAAAAGCGAAAACACTAACCATTATTAACCGCAAATGGACTGCCGTTTTCCACATTGATGGTGATTTTGTCATTGTAGACAGAATCTTCCCAGCTAAAACTATTTACTAGGCTATACTATTTTACTATAACCGACCGGAAGAAAATCTCCGCATCTTTCCAAACAGTATAATCGCGGGCATAAAGTAGATTCAATTGGTTGAGGACATCGCTGTCGATGTCCTTTTCCATATAGGAAGCGGGATTGTATATGCCTTTGCGAATCTTAGGCAGCTTCTGTGTCTCATCGGCTGGCGAACAATATCCCACCCAGGTTCTGCGACCAAACAAGACAAGGATAGCGTTTTTGAGGAAACGTATGGGCTGTTTCACCACCAAGGCCAAGGGTAGCCAGAAAACGAGACTGAACCCGCTCATCACGACATCGAACAGACGTTTGTTGCGGCGGTTGGCCACAGTGTCAATGGCTTTAATATCAACGGTGTAAAGGTCGCCACGCGTGTTGATGCTGTTGCTGCCGATGATGGACAGGCTGTCCTCTGGCGCAATCTTGTAATCCACGTTGGTGGCGTGCCAGTCCACCATCTTATCGATGATGACCTGATGCGGCACGTCCTTCGAACAGAAGATGACCTCCGTAATCTTGTATATCTCGATGATGTCGGGCACTTGCGAGAGGTTGCCGATGAAGCCTTCGGGGGCCTCGCCTTGCGTTTCCGAACTCACCAAACCAATGAAATCCGGTTTAATCGAAGTGCTTTCAAGGATGGAATTCACACGCTGCGTCTCCTCTGGACTTCCAATGACCAAAAAGCGTTTCTTCACTGTCCGTTTCGATTGGAAGTTCTCGTTGCCCAACAAGACACCAATCAAACGTGTGAGGCTCATTTCCAAAGCGAGCCATATCATGCCGAAGAGAATCAAAGCACGCGAAAAACGAAGACTCTCGGGCAGCAAGGCATACAACACCAAAATCACGGCACTACCAAAGGCCACACCCAACACGGCCTTGCCAATGTTGTAAGGCTTATCATAGCCTCCAGTAAAATACGTTGACAGCAGCCAAATCAAGATATAGATGGGCAAAACGACCGCAAACAGCACCGTAGGATAGGTGCCGACACCGCCATAGATGGTGCCATGCCCCCAGAAATAACTGATGGCCGCCAAACCACCATAACCCAACACGGCATCCAAAAACGGAATGGCCGCCTTATGGAAGAATTGCGACACCAGAGCGAAAAAGGCCTTGATGTAGATGGCCACATTGATAAGGAAAGAGAACGACTTGGCCCAGGAGTTGCCAAAGTGCTTCTTGGCAAAAATCTCCATGGCACGATAGAAGACGAAAACATAGTTGACGCTGGTCTTCTTGGTGCTCTCACCTTTGTAATGGATGATGCGTGTCTCGGGGAAATAGTAGTTCTTGTAACCGCCTTGCGTGATACGGTACGACAGGTCAATGTCTTCGCCATACATGAAAAAGGTCTCATCCAACAAACCAACTTTGTCGAGTGTCTCCTTACGCATCAGCATGAAAGCACCAGCCAAAATCTCCACTTCATTGGTTTCGTCGTTAGAGAGATGCCCCATGTAATAGCGTGCAAAGCGTTTGCTATGTGGGAAGAGCTTGGCCAAGCCAAACATCTTGTAGAACGCTGTCTTCGCCGTGGGCAATCCACGTTTCGACTCTGGCAAAAACTGTCCCTTGCCGTCCACCATCTTCACGCCGAGACCGCCAGCATCGGGATGGCTGTCCATGAATGCGATGCATTTCGAGAAAGTGTCGTCTTCCACCACCGTGTCGGGATTGAGAAGCAGCACATACTCGCCCGTCGAGATGCGGATGGCTTGGTTGTTGGCTTTCGCGAAACCGACATTCTCCTTGTTGGCGATGACCTTCACCTCGGGGAACTTCTGCGCCAGCATCTTCAACGAGCCGTCGACCGAGTTGTTGTCGACGACAAACACCTCCCCTTCGATGCCCTGCATGGCACGACGCACCGAATAGAGGCATTGTTCGAGGAAATACTCGACGTTATAGTTGACGATGACGACAGAGAGTTTCATTTTCTCTACTTTTCAGACTTGCTATCCAAATTGACCTTCACCGCCTTAATTTTCATACCATCATATTCCTTAAGGGTGTCGCTAATATTCTCCAAACCGCAGGCATTCAGTATCTTTCCCTTGATGGCAGTGTTCTGCATCCAACCCGTGAACTGCTCTGCACCGGGGCCGTAGGCATAGACCATCACTGGCAAGCAGGTGTGGCTTCTCGTCGAGTAATTAAACACGACATTAGTGTATTTGCCTTGCGGGTCGGGCAAGGTCAGGCCACCCGTCTCATGGTCGGCAGTGACCACGACCAAGGTGTTGCCTTTCTCCTTGGCATAGTCGAGGGCGACCTTGATGGCATAGTTGAAGTCGAGCATCTCGTCCATCATCCACGTGGAGTCGTTGCCATGGCAGGCAAAGTCGATTTGCGAGCCTTCCACCATGAGGAAGAAACCGTTTTCAGCATTATCCAAGGTCTTCAAGGCCGTCTTCACGGCACGCGGCAGGAAGTCGCCACGCTCAGCCGCAGGAGGCATGTGGTCGGCATTAGCCATGACCGCGTATTTCTTGCAGGTCACGTCGATGTCGGCGAGAGTGTCATAGACCTTCCAACCAAGTTCGTTCTCCATGCGTTCCACAAGGTTGATGCTGTCCTTGCGTTGGTTGAAATGCTTCATGCCACCACCAATGATAAGGTTCAGATAAGGGTTTTCGGCCATCTGCACAGCAATATCCTCATATTGTTTGCGATGCGGCACCTTGGCATAGAAAGAGGCAGGCGTGGCATGGGTGACATAGCTCGACACCACGATGCCCGTCTCCTTGCCTTGCTCCTTCATCACCTCAAGGACTGTCTTCACTGGAATGGAGTCAGGATTCACGCCAATCATGGCGTTTTTTGTCTTGTGGTCGCTGGCAAGGGCTGTGCCTGCCGCAGCCGAGTCGGTGATATCGTTGCTAGCCGAGTGGGTGTCAACTACGCCGATGTAAGGGAACTGTGAGAAGGTCATTTTTTCGCCCGATGCCAACATAGCCGCATAAACTTGCGGCAAGGCCATACCGTCGCCAATCATGTATATGACATTCATGGCTTTAGGCGGTTCAGGCGTTTCTTCTTCTTTCTTGCTGCCACACGAGGACAACATACCCATTACGACGAGGACGATTAGAGATAGTGTAGTTAGTTTTTTCATTATTGTTGAATCGTTGATTGTTGAATCGTTTAATTGTTGAGGTTCCCTGCGGGAATGGAGAGCTTGTCTGTAGTTAAAAGGCGGCGGCTTCAAGAATCTTATGACTTGTGAACTCCACAAGCCGCCGCATTAAATGAGAACCTCACCACGCCATTCCCGCAAGGGAATCCCTTTTATATCGTCTATTTCTGTCGTTTATTGTTTGCGTGCCACAACTTTTTTCACCGCCTCCACGATGTCGGGCGTATCGAGATGATATACTTTCAAGAGTTCGTCAGGCGTGCCGCTTTGGCCAAACACATCGTTGACGGCCACCATTTCCATCGGGCAAGGCATGTTCAAGGCCAAAACCTGCGCGATGCTATCGCCCAAGCCGCCATTGCGTTGGTGTTCCTCGGCAGTGACCACACAACGGGTCTTCCCTACCGACTTCAGCACAGCCTCCACATCCAAGGGCTTGATGGTATGGATGTTAATCAGCTCAGCATTAATGTCCATCTCCTTCAGTATCGGAAGCGCTTGCACAGCCTTCCAAACGAGGTGTCCACAGGCGAAGATGGTAACATCGCTACCTTCTTGCAGCATTTGTGCCTTGCCGATGATGAACTTCTCATCCGCAGGGGTGAAATTCGGCACTTTCGGGCGACCGAAACGCAGGTACACAGGACCGTCGTATTCAGCGGCAGCAATAGTAGCGTTTTTGGTCTGGTTGAAGTCGCAAGGCACGATGACAGTCATGTTGGGCAACATCTTCATCAGGCCGATATCTTCTAAGATCTGGTGCGTGGCGCCGTCTTCGCCAAGGGTGACACCCGCATGAGAAGCGGCAATCTTCACGTTCTTGTTGGAATAGGCCACACTTTGACGAATCTGGTCATAGACGCGACCCGTTGCAAAAGCCGCGAAAGTACCCGTGAACGGCACGAAACCGCTCAAAGCCATGCCAGCCGCCATATTAATCATGTTGGCCTCAGCGATGCCCGTCTGGAAGAATCGCTCGGGGAACTCTTTGGCGAAGTCGCCCATTTTCAGCGAGCCGGTGAGGTCGGCGCAAAAGGCCACCACCTTGGGATTGCGGCGCCCTGCTTCAAGCAAGCCTTCACCGAACCCCGATCTTGTATCTTTTTGGTTTTGAATTGTAAAGTCCATGTTTATATGTTATGTTGAATCGTTGATTGTTTAATTGTTGAACTGTTGAATTGCATATCGGCTACTGGCTTTTTGCTACTGGCCATTGGCAGCTATTACCTTCTTAAATTGAAACCTTCCATCTTAATAAAAGCTGCCAGCAGCCAGAGACCAAGAGCCAGAGGCAATCAATAATCACCTAATGTCTCCTCCAATTGTGACAGAGCATTGGCAGCCTGCTCGTCGTTGGGAGCCGAGCCGTGCCATTTGTGCGTTCCCATCATGAAATCGACGCCCATGCCCATCTCAGTGTGAGCCAAGATAAGTTGTGGCCTGCCCTGATGGGTGTTTTCATGTGCGAGTTTCAAAATATTCACGAGGGCATGCATGTCGTTTCCGCTCACTTCAAGAACATACCAGCCGAAAGCCTCGTATTTGGCGCGTAAGTCTCCAAGACTAAGCACGTCATCCGTGGGGCCATCAATCTGTTTCTTGTTATAATCGATGATGGCGATGATGTTGTCGACACCCTTGGCAGGCGCATACATGGCGGCCTCCCAGATTTGGCCTTCCTCCTGTTCGCCGTCGCCCATGAGGACATAGACGATATGTTGGTCGCTATTCAGCTTCTTGGCTTGTGCTGCACCTACTGCAACAGAAAGGCCTTGTCCGAGTGAACCCGATGCGATACGGACGCCTGGCAGTCCCTCAGCCGTGGTGGGATGTCCTTGCAGACGGGTGCCAAGTCGACGGAAGGTTGCTAACTCTTTGACAGGGAAATAGCCGCGTCTTGCCAAGATGCTGTAAAACATCGGGCTGATGTGGCCGTTGGAGAGGAAGAACATGTCTTCGCCGTTGCCGTCCATGCGGAAGCGGGTGGGGTCGATTTGCATTTGGTCGAAATAAAGGGCTGTGACAATGTCAGTTGCGCCCAGCGAACCGCCTGGATGTCCCGACTGGCACCCATGCACCATGCGGATGATGTCGCGGCGCACCTGAGAGGCGATTCTTTCTAATTCGTTGATAGTCATATTGGAAGTGTATTTGTTTTACAAAAATCTGACTGCAAATTTACGGAAAAAACAATTACACAAACCTAAAAACTCAGAATCCTTTTTGGTGAGCCAAGATATCAGACTAACAGCCACTTCCATACAGGAATAGCATTAATGGTTAATCCGTTTTCTTCAATTTGGCGTTCAGTATCCCAAGTCACAATAATCCCCTGGTACTTCTTAATAGCCTTGAGGAACTTTATAAGTCCGCCCACCTCACGGTCGTATGTATCCGCGTCATCGCGTCATACCAATATCATAAAGTATACTTTGTGAAAATTTAGAATTATTTCAAAGTATAGTATAAAATATTGAATATTTACTATGCCATCTCACTTTTATAAACCTTGTTTCATTTCCTGTTGCATTCCTTCTTCGACATATTAAAAACCTACAACTCCCATTTCCGACAGCAAAAACGCCTTTTGACAATCCACGCAAATCACATTTCCTAAGACTTTGGGTTGGCCATTTGGACATTTAGTATGACCGCAGATCTGGAACATTTCCGATTCATTCACTTTTGTTCCTGCAAATTCGTCAATATCAGCCCAAATCATGCTCCCTACACGACTCCATCCACCTCGCAAGGCAGAGACATCACTTAAAGCTTCGACAAACTCATCCGTAAACATCAGTCGGTTAAAGGATTCCGCTGTAATCTCATCGGCTGGTCCAAACAGGCTAGAATGTTTTTTCAGCCATTGTGGATGGACACCCGCATGGGAGAAAAGGTATCTTTTCCCACCAACGGCATATTCGACAGCCATTTGAAAGCAATCCAAATTCGCTTCGAACGTCGTCCTGATCACATCCGCTTTGTATTCATTATACCGGCTCCCCTGCAAGGAGGAAAACAGATAGTGCAAATCATGATTCCCCCATAGCAATGTAACTTGTTCAGCATGAGCTTTCTTCAAAGCAATGAGGTCTTGAAGGCTCTTGAAAGCATCCGTCCAATAAATCCATTCGTTCTCGTATGGATCCAGGTAGTCGCCGAGAAACACCACCCTTGCATCCGCTGGCAGCCCACCTACCACTTCCCGCCAGAACTCCCTTCCGTGAAGATCGGGGATGATTATGATGCGCTGATCCATTTCAATCATTATCTACATCTTTTTCAGCCATTCTATTCTGTTTCCTGTCGTAGTCCTTCTTCGACTTGTGCACCTTCGATGGCCGCATACTGACCTGCTTGCCGTACTGCTCGATTTCCTTCTCGCGGTCGGCTTTGAGTAAGGATTTCAGGTTACTGAAATGCTTTTTCTTGGGCTTTTTGGAGTTGGATTTCATGGTTTTCATTTCATTTGGAAAGTGCAAAGATATACATTTTTATAAAAAAGAAGGGCTGCAAAGCCGTCCCCACAGCCTTGCAACCCCGCTAATTTCATAATCTTTACAGTTTCTCCCCTACTTCATTCCCTTTGCTGTCCAAAATCACCGAGCCATTAGGGCCATCACAATGGTAACGGTCTTTGCCGATAGCAGTGATGCGGGAATACGAAGGCGGCGTAATGATATTGCCATCCTTGTCCATCAAGCCATAATACCCTTCGAAGGTTTCGTACTTCAGACAATTGGCCGTAGCAGATTTCAGAATTCCTTCTTCATCATACTCATCGGTGGAATACTCCATTTTCTCGACCTCATCGAAATTGCATGGATTGATGATGTTGCATTCAAAGTCCAACACCTGGTTGAGACGGTCAAGACGGCGCACAAAGATGCAGCTATCTCCATGGTGGATGGTGATGTTGTCGTACTCGATGGGCAGAAGCACCTGACCTTTCGCATCCAGCAAGCCATAATTCCACTCGCGGTCTTGAACTAACCAGAAACCTTTCGTGTCATATACCATCTGATAGTACTCGGGATCGACCACCCAATTGCCTTGTTTGTCAATAAGACCGATACGGTTGTTGTCACCCAAGATTGAACATAAGCCGTTATGGAAGCAATAGTCATCAATGCGCTCAGTGTAAGGGAATTCCTTGCCCATCAAAGTTTGTCCTTTATGGTCGATAAAGTGAACCATTCCTTTATCATAAACGCAAGCCATACCTTCTGAGAAGATCCATGCTTTCTGATATTGCGCAGGAATGACCACCTCTCCCGTGAAGCGGTTGAAGTAGCCGCGCTTTCGCTCCTCAACGGTAGAGAAACAGGCTAGACTGTCGCCATCCGACGACTTGCAAATCCAGCGAATGTCTGTCGCCGTGCGTCGGCCCGTGGTTGTGTTGTAGAGGTAGGTAGGGCAGCTGCTGTGATAGATGACATAGGGGCTGACATACTCGTTGCTGAAATCATGCAGATAGGTTAGACTGTGATCCATGCGATGATACCTGTAGTCAATAATGATATCGCCAACACCATCGATGATTACGATAGTGAGCGCCACAGCAAAATACAGTGTCAAAGCGGCAGCACTTGTGGCAAACACATACCACAAACCGCGTGCGAACTTGTTCTCGGCCTTGTAGCCGAACATGCGTGCCACCCAGCGGGCAGCTTTCTTGATGCCTCTGCCAAAGGTGGTGGAGGACTTGCCTTTTTTTTCTTTTCTTCTCATAAGTTTAATCATTTAGATGGTTAGTGAAATATTACTTTTTGATTTCAATTTGTTTCATTGTGGTATCAATTGAACACGCGATATCCTATGGTCTGGCGCTGGGTCGTGTTTTTGTTCATGAATTCGTCCCAGATCCTCCTGTATTGCCGCAACTCCTCGGTTGTGACAGAGGGACGAGTGGCTGAAAGCACTTTCTTCAGCAAGGCTTCATCGGTTTTGATAGGTATTGGGAACGCTGCATTCGTCAATTTCGAAAGCATGGCAAACTCCCTATTCAAATTAAGCATCATTTTCTCAATTGTAATTGGTTTATTATCAAATCAAGTAACTTTTCTAAACTGGAGGACAGAGCATGCATAGCAATGCCCGGTGTCCGAATACGGGACACCGTCTTGGCCTCCTTTGGCCAATAGGATTGATAATAAAAAGTACTAAAGCGCAGCAAAGCAATGCTGCACTTGCTGGGTTTGAACAGAGAGACGAACAGCCGACAATGCCAGCAACCTGTCCTCACCCACCGGATGACAACATTAGATTTCGCCTCGATTGTGAGGCGTTTATGAATAAGACTATTTCGGTTTTTTTTGTACATAACCGTATATAGTTATACCCTTAGACACCACTTTCCACATCCGATTTTCGATGCGAAACCTAGTACTATATTATTACAAATCCTATATACGGTCGAATGACCTTTACATTAAGTCACCATATTTCAACAATTTATGTGTTATATATTACAAAAAAAACTCATTTATTATTAATGATATTCTATCATAATTATTTGTCGCTGCAAAATTATATAATAGTTTCTTTATTCGCCACTATAATTATTGATTTTTTTCTTTACGCTCATAAAAAATATGTTTTTGTTTTTCATGACTTTAAAGGAAGGATGGTTTCCCATTCAAAATCAACAATTTGCCAATTCCCGAATTAATGGAGCCATCACTTCCTCAACGTCTTGGCGGTTCAGTCTATGCTCACCATGGAAATGGATAATATTTTTGTAATGCTGCAAAAAGACCTCCTCACAATTAACAGTAGTGTCTTCATCACCAAAAAGCCCATAGACAATCTCCTGCTCTTTTTCTGTGATGCCATCAAACTGATGAGTTTCCATTTCTGAAAAGTGCTCGATTGTTTCATGCGTGATGGTGAATGTCTTTGCGTCATCTTTCCGAGGATTGAAAAACTCAAATGTGCCTTCTTTGAGTGCTTTGCTTTGCTTCGACATGTAGAAAGCTGGATTGACGCAAATGCGTCTGAAACCTCGCATTTGTTGGGCGTACATGCCGCCCATGCTGGTCCCAACAACGATGTCAGGTCGTTCTGTTTGGCATAAAACTTTCAAAAACGGCAATGCCTCTTTCGGATCAATAGGAATGTCCGGTGCCAACACTATCCAGTCGGGCAACAATTCCCGAAGTGTTTTCACCGTACTACCTTCACCTGATGAACCGAAGCCATGAAAGTAAATCAGTTTCTTCATTGTTCAATAAACCCCAGTTGAAAATGTTCCTTTATCAGGGTCATAATCGTGTTCCTAAAAATCTGGAAAGTAGAGCCAAGCATTCCCTATAACATATAAAACCGCATTTGTTACATTGATGAGAATATTATAAGAATGATAACTTCTGCATAAGCCATCTTCGTCATGTTTATATGGATTTCCATAATCAGCCAGAAAGCCAAAAACACCTTGAGCCATCTCAAAATCACCCTTTATAATGACACTTTCGGGAATAATGGCACAAGGAATGCATTTTTTAACAAACCAATTGTCGACCCCAGTTCTCTCTATCTTGAGAAGGGTTAAAGTTGATCTCCCTAACAGATTACTACTGCTTCGAATCTCAAAATGATCGTTGTCGACAATTTTAAACCAATAAGTCACATGTTCTGAAATAACGGCCATTCCTTTTATGGATTCTGGATAAATCGATGAAAAAACATCCAATGAGTCAATATTACCATTAATTCGAATGTTTTCCGGAACATTAGAAGTATTCCCTATCAACATATTGTTGTTGGACTCTCTTTTGACAAAAAGGAAGAATCCCTTATCTATCTCATCCGAGAAGATTTCCATTAGTGATTGATGTAAGGTTTCTTGAATAGTCATAGTTTCATTATTATTTTGCAAAAATAAGTGTTTTCCAAATCTCATATCCTTATTTTTCCTATCACATGATTCTATTGCCCCTTTATTTCAGCTCCTTCAAAATGGTATTACAGATTTCCATGAATTTCTCGTCATAACCATTTGAATTCAGCTGGTCGAGTTTTTCTCTTCTTTCATCCGTCAATTCTTCAGGATGATCCTCAAAATACCATTTCACTTGCTGAAACTTATACCAATCCATGAAATGGAAACCAAAAAAGCTGTTCATCCATAATGGAGTATCTTCATCTATAGTTGCCTCTCCATTGATTCTGACAAGTTTATAAAAATCCACCCTTACATCATCGAAGGCAACGGCAAAATCACGCGAGTTGATAGAACCATCCACAAAAGATTTAAGCAGCTCAATTGCTTTTCTCTCCACATCATAGAAGCGAGTCTTCTTTTTCCTTAGTTTTCCAAAGATGTCTGATAGATAATCGAATGACATATTCCTCTCCCTAATTTCGTGTCGGGCGCAACTTCTATTTAAACTGAGAGTTTGTTTAAATTTCAATTCGACAAGGGGATTTCTAATTGTACTTGATTTACTTGTTTTCAGGTTGGCAGGATGCTGAAGTCCCGTTTGGGCTGTCCTTCCAACATGGTGCAAAGTTATGTGTTTTTGTCCTATTTGACTAACTTTTGACTCATTTTTTTGACGGTTTATGCGTATGTATGTATCAGCGAGTTGTCTGTTGTTTCCTATTACTCTTTCAAGAGGTTGAGCCGAAGGGCGCCTCCCCTTGTCCTACATATGTACTGTCGCCAAACAGCGATTGTCCCTTGTCCGACTCCTCCAACAGTGTGTCCGTCGGATGCGGTTGTCTATCTTATTGTATCTTCTCTGACTATTCTCTCTTTCTTATACCGATATTATTTCTACTTTATTGTTTAACACACAATGTTTTATGCATTTTTAGAAATATCCTTATTATTATTTCATTCACAATTAAACGCCCCAAACACAAAGCTACGAAAAAAGCGCTATGAAATCCATCTGTCAGCAAAGCCAATACCCCGTCTTTCCGATACGCTCCAACAAGTGGTACAAAGTTTTGGCTACAACGATATAATAATCATTTCCATCGAACTGACGTCCATAGTCCTCCATCCTTTGGCAGAATTCATCATTAAAATAATGAGGATCCCCGATTCCTTCATCATATCTGAAACAAATGGCAAAATAACCCTTTAAACCGAATTCCGCTATTTTCTCGAGAAGCAACTTGGCTCTCTCTTTACCCAACTTAGCCCTAACCCATTTTTGATACTGGACGCTAGCTTTTTCAATTTGAAGCTCTTCGCATTCAACGGTGACTGCGTCAAGGGCATTTTCCAGCTCCTTTCTTTGCCCGACAGACATGAGTGCAAACAAAGGCTCTATCGACTTACGAGGCATGCCTCCCAAAATCTCCGATAGACTGGACACATTACTTCGTTTGACCAGCCCCTTCAAATCCACAAGATATTTGATTCTGCAAACGTAAGAGCCATTGCCCGACACAAGAATGCTTGAGCCGCTTCCTTCATTACACCTCCTTAAGTCTTGGACCATACCAAGAGAAAGGTGCATCATCAGCGTAAGCCAGTGCTTTTTCGTCAGCCCATTCCAATCCACTATTGTATCACCCGTACCATAAAAGGTGGAGAGAGTCCAAGGATATCCATTTCGGTCTTTCAAGTAGAAAAAAAAGTCTACGCAACATGTATCAGGAATACCATGACCTGTTGAGTCGACAAGTCTTAGTTTAATGGAGTCCTTCCCCCTATTGATTACATACTTCAGCAAGTTTGTCAAGACTTCCTTGCCCATTTCGGCTACACAAAGGGGCTCTTCAAAATCCAATTCCTGCATTTCATCCACGTCAGGAAAACGATTCTCATAGAACGACTTCAGGTCGTCTTTGTACTTAAACCATTGCGACACGATGTATTGATTCATTTCTATAGTATTTTATTGTCACCATTATCTCATTTGTTTGGGCTGCAAAGCTGTCCCCACAGCCTTGCAGCCACGAAAACCTCATAATCTTTATTGTTTCTCCCCACATTCATTCCCTTTGTCGTCCAAAATAACCGACCCACACATGCCTATACACAAATACCTATCCTCGCTAATTGCACTAATATTCGAATATAATGGAAGGGTGATGTTCTTACCGTCCCTGCTTATCAAACCGTAATGAGCATCAGAGGTACGATATTTCAAGCAATGAGGAGCAGCTTTCACTTGCGTGTCATAATCACCATTCTCATCTATTGCGTATTCGATGCTCTCGATTCCCATATAGTCACACGCATTCAACAAGTTTCCCTTTATGTCGTAGACTTGATCGACATGGTCCATTGTGCGAGTGCGTACGAAATCGTTATAATCAATGTACAAACTACTAAACTCACATGGCAGAACAACCTGTCCCGGTTCTTCAATCAGTCCCCAACTCCAGCACGAATCTGCGACTATCCAGTATCCTCTTTCCACACGTTCCATATAAACATATTCTGGCTCTACAACCCATTCTCCTTTTTTATCGATTAGGCCTATCTTACCATTGTCTCCTTTCATGGAGCACAATCCTTGATGGAAACAATATGCTCCGATATAAGGGGTCCAATCGAATACATTATCAATCACCATGTTCCCTGAATGGTCGATAAAGTCCAGCTTTCCATCCAGCATCACGCAAGCCAAGCCTTCAGAGAAAATCCAAGCCTTTTCGTATTTTGCAGGGATGACCGCCTCTCCGGTATAAAGGTAAAATAGCCTCGATGCTCGCCTTTTTTGAAGCAAACGAGATTGTCTCCGTCTTCCGATTTACGAATCCATGAGATGCCAGTGACCGTCCTCGTTCCTAGTTGCTTATTGTAGATATAGCCATCGTCATACTCGTCATGGTAGATAATGTCATCGCTTAATGAACTGTTCCAGTAGCTATGGCAGTACTCCGGACGTTGTTGCAGCCTTGCTTCACGGTTCCATTGCACCATGGTCACATAGCCCCACACAATTTCAATAGCTATAATACCAAGACACATGCGCATGTGGCGAACACATACCAAAGGATTCTACCGAATTTGGTGTCGGCTTTGTAGCCGAACATTCTGGCCACCCAACGGGCGGCTTTTTTGAGGCCTCGACCGAAAGTTGCGAGGAACGAACTTGTGTTTTGTTTGTTTTTCATAATTATTTGATATTTAATTGATTGAATAAGTATATTTTGTATTACCTTTCGAATTGTTTACAGTTCGCAATAAAAATGCACATTTTTACATTAGTAAAAATGCGCATTTTAACCATTTCTATCTTTTTACAGGAAAAATTGTAGCTCCTCTATGTGTCAGCTTGAGAAGGAGACATGGGTTATCTTAGTGAAACCGCCTCCTGAATAGTAAGCATACGGTGAAATACACGTTGTAGGGGTTGTAGTCGTGCGGTATTTTTGCGGTCGCAATAATGCACACGTATACAACTGTTACAAAACCATGACAAAGGAAGAGTTCGAAATGTTACAACTGGACTTGCAACAGAGCGGCAAGTCGATCAAGTCGTACCTGCATGACGCAGGTATATGTTACTCCACCTACAACTATTGGA
>Ga0247611_10001671_pt1 | contig 38931 bp, 34 predicted proteins | sample 177DNAGHGhighgp2_FD_192422 | JGI IMG/M metagenome (GOLD analysis project Ga0247611, IMG submission 192422) | Sheep rumen microbial communities from Palmerston North, Manawatu-Wanganui, New Zealand - 1770 DNA GHGhigh gp2 | ecosystem: Host-associated > Mammals > Digestive system > Stomach > Rumen... | reverse complement strand
CAAATCATGGTTGTTTTAATGGACTATTTATTTCACGATTTTCGTTCTAAAAAACACGATTATTATAGACATGTCGGGCTTTTTTGTATTCCAAGAATGATCTTGTTTCACGACCTTCTTCGGAACCATTCCAAAAAAGTTGTAGTAAATCTGTAGTAAATTCCGCTACCTGAGCGGAAGGCTATAAGTTCCATATGTGCCACTAAAAACGAAGACACGCAGATCGGGTGTCTTCCACTGTAATAACGATTTTTCTTTTTAGGAAAAAGGGAAGCCCTCCTAGGGAGGGCTTTGGGGGTTAGGTATGGAATCAATGCTCGTCCTTCAACAGTTCCGCCGTTAACTTGCTCAGCGATTCACCGCCTGTTCAATCAATCCCTTTTCTTCCAGCATCTTGTTATAGTTTTCCATTGACTTACCTTCTTTATACTTTGTCAAATGCGTGTACACTTTGAGCGTCAGTTCAAGATTTGCATGTCCGAGATATCGTTGAGCTGATTTCACATCAACACCCGCATCATATAACAAAGTTGCGTATGTATGCCGAAGCATTTGTGCAGTAAAACGAGGGATAACTACTTCTTTGTTATTGGACCTTGTGCCAGTAGCTCCGCCATAGTATAGATTCAGATGGTTCATGTATGAATTCCACGCACTACAATAAGCAGAATTTGACATCACTGTCCCCTGGCTGGCTGGACATACCAGCTCATTATCTGCACCTTTTACCTGAGATAAAACATCACTAAGAAGCGTCGGGATTGGGATGCTTCTTATGCCAGCTTTGGATTTTGGTTTTTTTATCCTCGGTTGATTCGTAATGATTTCAACCGCTTTTGAGATGGTTATAAAGCCATGTTCCAAATCCACATCTTTCCACGTTAAGGCAAGCAACTCTCCTCTCCTCAAACCGCAATAAAGCATTATCATGGCTGGATACCCCATAAAATGAGTATCCCATGTCTGATTTACCATCATAATCTGTTCTTCTGTGAGTGCCTCTCTCTCATTAGGATCCTTCTTTGGAACCTTAATCTTTGAAAACTCATTTTTAATTACATCACCTGCACATGCTACCTCAAGGATGCGAATAGCCGTTTGCTTCATCTGTTTTATTGTCGCGGTGGCATATCCCTTCTCGCCCTTTTCATTGATCAGTATTTGGATGTGAAACTGACGGATATCCTTGATCTTCATTTGCCCGAGTGACGGAAGCAGGTGCTTGTTGAGCAGGGATTGCATCCTGTATCTCCATTTCTCTGATTGCGTTCCACCAAAGCTTTTCATCCAAATCTCAGACAGTTCTTCAAAAGTTGTTGATCCAGTTAGAAGGTATCCTCCGTATTGGATGGTCTTCTTAGCTTGGTCAGTTTTTTCTTCAAGCTCCTTTTGCGTCTTTGCATATACTGTACGCCGGATATAAGAGCCATCAGCCTTTTTCCCTGCAATAACTTGTTTTTGATAAAGCCCATCATCTCTCTTCTTCAGCCGTGCCATTTCTTCTCTCCTTTGACAGCAACCATTGAATAAACCTTTCGCGCTGGATCCTTCGCTGGCAATTCAACAGAAACACAGGGAAGTCATCCATATCCGTTACCGTGTAAGCAGATGCAACTGAGATGTGAAGCACATCTGCAACATCATAAACCGTCATCAACTCCGGCAATTCATCCAGACTGCGATACTCATTCGGTATCCTTTCCGGACGAGGTTTATAGAGGCGTCGTTTCTTCATTTTGCATCCTCCTCTCTTCTTTCGAGCCATGAGAAAAAGCTGTCTTTAAGCACAAGGTTCCTTTTCAGTATCTCAAGCTTTGGAAAATCGTTCCTTCGAAACAGTTCTGACATGTAGGAATGGCCAACCCCAAGTATTGCCTGAACATCTTGTCCGTCTAAAACGATGGGGAGCATGCGATAATCCTTTCTAACATTTCTTTTCATCATCAAGCCTCCTTTGACTGTTATCTTGTAGATCAAGCCATTCCCAGAAGTAGTCTTTTCGGATGCAAAACCGATTTGCAATGCACATTCCAGGAAAGTCTTCTCTGCGAAACAAAGTGTAAGCGAATTCTTTTGAAAGTTTGAGGATGTCGGCGATGTCTTTTACGAAAAAAACTATCCTGTTTTCATGTTCCATTGTATACACGCATCCCTTCCAACCAAATCAAAAAGCTTTCCTGTGTTATAACTCTCCGTTTTCCAATCGTTACTGAAGGAAATCCTGGACTATGAAACAACCGACGCGCATAATCAATCGATACCCCCAATGCTTCAGCAGCGTCTTTTGGGCGAAGCACCAGCGGCAAAACATCACGGGCATTGTCTTTCATGCGTTACCCTCATAGTGCTTCCGAAGCTTTTTGATTGCCCTGTATACACAGTTTCGAACCGCGCTTTTTGATCTGGCGTCTTCTTCGGCAATCTGAGAGATTCTCTTTCCCTCAAAAATCAATTCATGGGTTCTTTCAAACTGTTCGGGAGTTAAACTCTCCATAGCCGCATGGAGTTTTCTATCACTTATTAACAGGAAATACTCATCCTCCGCAGATTGCCTCATCGTGAAGTTGTCTAAGTATTCCAGAGAAATTGGAGCAATGTGTCTTTTATCCTGTTGCTTGATTCGACGTTTTATTGCCCCTTGTTCAATAAAGAAAGCTTCAAGTGCCTCATCATACGGTAATTCTTCCAACACTTCCCTGTACATCTTCAAGTCTTCTTTGCTGAACTTGCTGTACTGGTACTTTCCATCTTCAATTCTCATCTTTGTCCTTTCCGCCTGGAAGGACATCTCGGGGATGGAACGAATAAGCCTGATCGCGCACTAAAGAAAGGGTACGGAACATTTCCTTTACCGAAACGGCTCAGGTTCATATTCGTATCCAAGCCCTTAATGCATATCAGGCTTTGAATAAAAGTATTATGAAGAGATTATCTTCACGTGTGTAATTGTAACGGAAATAGCTTTGTTTGACCCTAGCGCCAAAAGCTTGTTTTGAGGTGCAGAATGTGCTGGAGAATGATGATAATGCTCAAATAAAGCTGCTATTTAAGCAAAAAAGGACCTAGCGAAAAAAGCCAGGTCCTTAATGAAAATCATTTATTCTTTCGACTGATGTTAATTCATAAAGAAGTCGTCAATTTCATCAATAGAGGATAATATTTCTTCATCCATGACACCTGCCGCACGCGCAAGATCCACAGACTGTACTAGGGCATCATGAAGCTTTGGAGAGAACGCCGCATCAACAAGCTCTTCAAAACGATTTGCATTTTTGCGTAGTTCTGCGAGAAATACATCGTATTCACGCTGAAGCTGGTCGTCAAGCACACGTTGATTCTGAAGATAGGATTCAACTAATGCCTGTTCTTTTGCATAAAGGACATATCTACCGTACTCAAATGCCAGTTGAGAGATCGCCTGAGCAAGCTGAGCAAACTCCGGGCCGATCGTTGTTACAAGAGAAGCCGACAGGAGCTTGATCATCCCTTCCAGCGACAGCCAGAGACAACTCTCCACATAGTCGCTCTCTGTAATTGTACCTTTCTGCAGACAATCCGCATTGGTTCGAATCGCGTGTGAAAGCTCAGTTATAGAAATGAAGGATGCAGACATGGCTTCCCTTGAGGATTCTGGAATACGGTTGCGAAGGCACTCCACAGAAAGATCAATATAGTCAGCGTAAAGTGTAAATACAAACACGCTGTAACTCTGCCCTTCCGGAAGAATGGCATATTTGGCTACCTTGTAGGCTATGCTTTTCCAATCCTCCGATGACAATTCACTCGGTTTTTTCCTGCCTGCCAATAATGTATCCACCAGGAACAGTTGAAACACGGTTCCGATTCGAAGCAGCTTGACAGAGGCGTCATCATCACTGTTTTTCAACGCGAAGAAACCACGCTGGATAGTGGCAATAGCTTCCATAGCCCTGCTCAGCTTCTGTCCTGCCGGAGACTCCAGCAATTCATCGATTGTGATATCAAACAGCGAATCAGCCAGCATGATCTTCTTCCGTGTGTTCAACAATCGTTTTGACTAACAATGCGGAGAGCGTCTTGGTCAGATTGACAAGCGTCCCGAGACTCATTTTTTGCTCATCGGTCAGCTTCTGATAGTCCTGTCCATATTCTCCAAGGCACTGAGAATAGGCATTGTTCAATCCCGTCCGCACAGCGATTGTTTCCCTGAGCATCTGATCAATCTGCGCATCCATTTCACGAACTTTCTCAGTGTTGCGCTTTACAGATTCGATCTCTTCATTCTTCTGCTTATTGAGCTTTGTTTTCTTTGCTGTGAACAACAGTATAGAAGTTAGGAGTGTGGCCCCTGCAATAGTCCAGCCAATAGGACCTGCCATCGCAAGCAATGCACTTCCCGCTGTCATACCTCCGCCACCAGCTGCAACCGCTCCACCGCCAAGCCATGCAAGCGCGGCATTGGTAGCGGCAGCGCCAGAGAGCGTTGAGATGGCGGTTCCAGTGGAGGCAGTTCCAAAGGTGGTCGCTACCCACATTGCCGCTGTGGGAGCCATAAACGCTACTGATGCGCCGGCAGCAAGGCCTGCACCGGCTCCGCCTGCGGCTGCACGTGCTGCCTGCAATTCCCGACGACCAAAGTCGCAGGTGTTAAGAAAGCAGTCCCTTTCAGAATGGATCTCCTCGAATTCTGCATCGAAGGCTTTAGGGTGATTGGCAATACTGTTGACAAGTCCCTCAACAAACCCTATCGTATCAACAGCGCGGCTTCGTTCTGTAAACAGCTGGACGCCTTTGTCACTCATCAGGGTAAAGGTATCATTATACTCTGTAACAGACGATTCCAGCATCCGATCCAGTTCTGTCAGCTTATCTGCGATATCATCCTTCAACGCCAAGGCGGAGCCTTTGATCTCTCCCGCTTTGTCGCTGATCGCGCCGCCGGCTTTCACAGCAAAACCTTTTGCTTTATCCTTCGCCTTCTCGAGGTCGATAGATGCTGCACCTTTTACGGCAGCAGCCTTTATAGTGTTGAAGGTCAGTTTTTTCTTGTCAGACATGCTGCTTGTAACTCCTAATCAAATGAACGTCAACAGTGTGTGAAAAGAAGGCAATCACGCTGCCTTTGATACATAAAAGACATTGGCGAAAAAATCTTCATTCTTTAACAAGCCTGGAACGCGCTCTTTCAGAAGCTTAAGTACCTTTTCAGCTAGTTCACAGCATTGATCTCTCTGCTCTTGCGTTCGAATTCCTCCCCAATCTGTATAGAGCTTTTCCGCTTCAACTTCGATTTCCTCCAAGTCTAATTGCAAAGACGGATAACTCCATGTCTGCGATTTGAACAATTCCGGCATTAAGTCGATTAAATCCTTTATCAGCGCAGGATTGTTTGGATCCTCATGTCTTACAAGTGGAACTGTTTGACTAAAAATACTAGCAGTAATTCCTTTTTCGTAATCACCTAAAATATGCACATAATAAATCAATTCACAGAAAGCTTCACATTGCTTATTGCACGCATCCTCACTGAATAACCAACCTTGTCCCCAAGGCACCTTTGCCAGTAATCCAGGAGAAGTATTAAAGAGTTCTTTATTAACTGTTGCTGTAAGAATTCTCTTGCGAAGGGTCCAAAAGTGGTTCGCTTCCTTGCTGGAATAGTTGAATGTCCAACCTCTGTGCGTGTATCGGCGATGATTTGATCCCTCTACGTTAACTAATGCTCCGCCGTTTCCCTTTTTCAAGTCGATGTCATCAAACGAAAATGAGAAACCAATTCGTTCATTTAAAGGATCAAATGTTGATTTCTCCATTGTCCTCATGAGCTCGTTTTTGGAGAACTGATCAATACATAATGCGGCGGCATCCGCTATATCTTGGAAAACCTGTTTCTGTTCCCCAGATAAATTGTTGTCCAAACCAAATAACACAGCACTTAAGTCTGCATCATGCTCCGCTTGGTTTGGGTGAGCATACGCTATCTGAGTATTGCTCATCAAAAGAAGCAATACAAGAACTAAAATGCCCACTTTCTTCTTCATCTATCCCACCCTTTCGAACTTAACCTTGTCCTTCCATACTTTGAGATAATCATACCATTCGTTGTTCTGCCCTTCCCAAACCTTAAAATAATCATACCAAGCGTTCTTTGCACTGATAGTTTTATATTTCACGCTAATCTCCTTTGCGGAGCTTCCCTCTTTGGGCGTTACAATTATTGTTAATGTTTCACCTGGTTTCCATTCGTGTTTCTTTGCGGATTCGCTTTCAAAGATGGCAGAAAAACCCTCAAGGCCTTTATTCTTTTCACGAGAAACGCTAATTAGTTTCCAATCCGTGTAAGCTTCCTTACCAGTGGAACCATCTCCTTGCACCGTTACCTTGATGCTGGAATCAGCCGTTAGCATATAACAGGGAATCTTTACTGCCGTTCCGGCATAGTCAAACATATCCAGATTAGGAGAATAATCTGCGCCATTCATCCAATACGCAGAATCCAAAGCAGCGGAAAGGAACAGCGCTTCTCCATTCGGATGCAGGATCCCATCGATCCTGTTCTTGTCAGCGGTTGAAAGACTGAGTTTGTTTGCAATCGCGAATAACAGCTCACAGTTTAATTGTAATGGTTCATACACTGGCGGCAGCTCGGTTTTTCTTGCCTCTTTCAACATTTTGTTATAGTTTTTGATTTGACGTTTTTCGTCCTTTGTTGCATCCTTAGGCGTTTGAACTTCTTCAACAGGAGATAAGTATGTAGCATTCAAGGATCTTTGTTCAGAAACAAGGTAGTTCACATTATCCAGCACAATAGTATAAGCTGCTCCTAAATGTTCAGGTTTCTTTGTTTTTCCATACAGATCCACGTATGTCTGTGCAGCGAAATATCTGAGAGCCCAGTCATCATGATCACTATTGTCTAGAATCAGTTGCACATATCTCTCAGCCTTTTGTTCATATACTGCGTTTGAATAAAGCCGGTCCGCTGCATCTACTGCAAGAGGAAGAACCCGAGCCAACTCATAATCACGACGAAAAATGCGAGTGCTAATAGCTTCATAAGCGTCTATTGACTCAAGGCACTTCTTATATTCACTATTGTTATAATAGCTCTCAGCCAAGAGAAGCCAGTATCCACCATAATTTTGATAGGTTTGCTTGTTTGATTCAAGAAAATGAATTCGCCCAACAGTATTACTATTGTTCTTCCATTTTACGAATTCATCCACTGCATTTTCAGTTAACGTAAGATCGCCCGGGAGATTATAATCGCGGACCATCTTGATCATGTAGCTGAAAGTATTCTTCCTACTATTGTGCAGTACAGTCGCTTCTTCATCATCCAGCGCCCATCCATCCTGAATATACTGCAGATCTGTTGATTCCGTGTATGCCGTATAGCTTGTGATTGAATCAACAGCCATGTATGCAATAGCCAATGCGATCTTTGCTTTGTTCCCAGACTGAACAACGCTAAGCAAGCTCAACGGATTGGGGACTGCAGCACGGATGGCTTTAGCTTGATTCTGCTCATAAATAAACTGCAGACGATCACGTTTTACAGCTATCATCCTGTAGTTCTCCATAATGTCAAGCAAGCCGGTTAGTTGGTTTAACGTAAGGCTGTCCACCGCGTTTGGATAAGTATTGTTGATCAGTCTGGAATAAGCTTTCTCCATGTACAGACGGCTGTTTTTTGATGAGTTGATATCTTGTGTAAGGACAGTAATATAGTTTAGCATCGAAATCGCATTTCTCTGCTCATCTGTTAATGATACACTATCAGCCATTGCTTCCGAGGCAAAGCCACTAATACTGCTGAAAACAAAAGTCAAAGCCAGAATGATACAAGCCATTGCCTTTTTCTTCATTTGCTGCTCCTCCAACCTTTTTACAAGATAAGTGATCGTCACTGCGCCGGATTAAGGGTTTTCTAATAAGTTATTATATCAAGTTTTAACTCTGTAACCAATATGTAATCTGTAATTCTTTTTCTATGTTGACTGAAAATGATGATAGATTCATTATCAGTCAAAGAAGTCCGGAGTGACTAAACTCCAGACTCATATTTATCAAGATAAGAGAAAACACCAACTCAAATTCAACGATGGTGAAATCTCATGCATCACTCTTCCGATTGGACAACTGTGTTTTGCTCTTCTAAAGCATTGGGTTCAACTATTGCACTTTGTTTTCTCTTTTTAAGTATTACAGCTGCTGCAACTATTGCTATGACCAGCATGGCAATGATTGGAAGCAACCATATAAGTATTGAAGAGGGCATATCAAACTCCGCATGAACTGTGTCATCTGGCCCAACCTTCGTGAGATCCCACGTCAGTGTCTTTCCGTCTTCAGAAACAGACGTTGCATTGTGCTTTGTGGGCTTCACGGGTAGCTCCAGGTTAAACTTCATGTACCCACCATAATTTTTCAATATTGAAAAATACGATCCCGACTCCTCATAATCATCCTCTGTAAAAGGAGTGAAGTCAAGGGTAATATGCTTTCCATCGACAGTGAACAGTTCGCCATTCAAAATGGATTCCATTCCAGTTTCAGTGCTTTGATCCTTTTGCATCTTTAGGTCAACGCCTTTTTGACTCAGAATATATCCTGTATAACCGGCGTCAACATCTATGTACTCTTCGTAGGTGAACCCTTTTGCCTTGTACTCAGCAATCTCTTCTTCTGATAACCCGATAGGCTGTCCGTCCCCCAATGACGCTAAAGCGTCACTGGCAGCTAACAACATATGTACATCCGCTGTTCCATTTGCATTAATTTTGACTGTCGCTTCAAAGCGAACACACGCGGCAAAAGAAAGGACCATGAAGAATACAAGACATAATGCAAGGGCCTTCTTTTTCATATGTTTTCTGCCTCCTTATCTCACTGAAATCATACTATGCTTTTTTTCGGTTATAATCAAGCGATAAAAAACAAATCCTCGTCAAGGTGTCGCTTATAACCGACACCTTGAGCCTTCGTGATGGTATTCGTAGCGTTTTTGCTATGATGCTAATTCATTTCCGAAGCAACAAGCTTTATTATTGATAGGAAAAGTCTGAATTTGCGCAGGCACATTATTATTCCTCTCTTCCGAATGGAGGAATGTTCATTTGACTTAGGTATTCATTGCATTCATAAATCGAACTATTGGTCATGCAAAGCAGAAGCGTTTGATATGCCATATGCTCATATGAACTGTTAAAACAGTAGCCAGCCTTATGAATAAGATCCATAGAAAGCGAAGGGTGTAGCTTTAGCCCTATGCAGAGGCTTACTACATTACGTAGACTTACGCTCGAATAATAATCTCTTCTAATGCGGGTAATTTTGCTGCTACTCATTAGACAGTTTTCCGCGAGTTGTTCGACAGTTATTCCTTTGCGTTTCATATGTGCAATAAGAGTCTCAGAGAAAGATAATGGCAGGCTTTGGAGTATAGAAGTCAAAGCTTTCGATTTCTTCGCAAGCTCTTTCGCTGGGAATCCGGTTCCGGTAATGAATACTTCATCTTCAACCCTATAGCGCAACATGCCATATTGCATGCTGCGGTAAACATGCCGAGCAGCAAATGAAAGGCAGCATTCTTCCATATGTGCCTTGGCATATGATGAAAGATGCAGAGCTCCTCTTTCATCTCGATATAGGTATTTACTATCCCTGACAACAAAGCGATTATCAACATAAGCATAAATACCTGTTTCAAGAGTATCTCGAAAGGTTTTATTTCGGGCCAGCTCTCGTGTGGCATTCTCGAATGAGATTGTATGCTGCCGCCTGTCATAGAAAGAGAAGGCCGCTTCTGCGTCTTTATATCCCAGTTCTTCCATCCTGATTTTGGCAAGTTGCCGGGATACATTGAAATGACGTCCGAGTTGATCGATGGTTTTCTCCATACGGAGAATCGGAGATAGTCTTTCGTACCTACGCAACCAGCCGCTTGCTATGAATCTTGTTGCCCAATCGGGCATAAGCATTCTCGGTGCCAAGGCATTGGCTTGCCATTCCATTCGATCCATATCCGTCCAAACCTGATGTGCACTGCTGACTTGGCGACGACACGCAATGGCGGAACATTCTCTGTTCCAAAGCTTTGCAAGCAGAAAGGCCGGCCTATGAAGGACCCAGTGCACACATTCGTGAAGAATAGTATTGTTACGGATCCGTTCATCCTGGATCTTGCCGACCGGCGTGTTTATAAGGATCGTTCCTGCAGCGACCGGGATGATGTTCATGATCCCAGTAACGTGATCAATAATTACTGTACTGGCATCTTCAAAAAATATCTTCCCGAGGATATCTCCGTCAGAATCAAGCTGTGCGTCAAGGACTTTCAGGCCCAGCCTGCGCGTTATCTGATTTACGCTGATCGGAACAGCATACTCAGAGGCACGCGGATAAAGGGCATTTATCATCAGAACAGCGAAAGCATCTAGTTCTTTTTTTGTGATAACAGGAACCAGGTTGTCCGGCAGTATGGCCCTTCTTTTGAAGTTTTTCCAAGTGGGACAAGCGCACCTGGTATGTACAGCTCCAAGCTCTTCATCAAGATCAAAATAGGCATCGACCACCATTTCGATGGGCTTTTCCGTTCCATCTTTTAGCAGAACACAATCAAGGATCACATCAAAATAGAGGTTTTGTTCATCCACATCATGCTTTGTGACGATTACTTTTTTGATCGATACCGGGTGGATTTCAACCTTTTCGAGTTTGCCGTACAATTCGATTTCAGTTATTATATCGTTATAAAAACGCTCCCTTATGAGCGTTGAAAACGATGGCTTTTTTCCGCTTGCTGCAAGAGATATGTTGTCATAAGCCTGTTCCATCTTACACCTCAGTTTTGTGCGAGGGCTATTTATCCTATCACACGAATATCATACAAATCATCAAAGCAAATCTTCTCTTCAGTATTCGAACCGATTCTGCTAATGCGGAAGAATCGATAGTCGCGGTTGATCTGGGTTATGATTCCTTCTTCTTCCCAATCATGAAAGTTGGCAAAGAAGCTGATAAACACCTTGGACCCCTTCTCAACCTTACAAAGAGTCTCAGAGATTTGTGCCTGATCCTCCTCCGAAACGCCATGCTTTTGAACGCGGGAGTGGCGTTCCTCTCGATCTCTAAGCGCTTCAGAAAGCCCTTTCATGGCATCGAAGGGCATGAATTGCTTAGCGCGGTTTTCTCTCGTCATCATACCCGGCTCTATGACCTCCGATAAACGTATTTCGCTCTCGTTGGGTCCCAGCTTTGTTAAGGTTTACCCCGCGTAGCACAGCGTTTTTACCGAACCGATCCCGAATCTCTAACACCGTGCGCTCTGCTGCTTTCTCTTTATCCACCTTCGCCCAGTCGGTGAACAGATCATACCCTTCACAGCCTTCGTCTCGTGTATCACAGAATGAGATTGCCAGGTGGCGAATAGGAACGCCCCAGGCAACGACCTTCTTAAATTCCTCCTTTACCGCTGGTTCGATGATGGATGATAACTGGGTCGCACACCGCAGCTTGATTGATCCCTGAGAGGGCGGCACCATCTCGGCACGGGAATAGCCGACTCCGATCCACACCTTGTTTGTGATCACATGACGCTTATATAATTCTAGACACCCATGAATGGCCATCTCCGCCATGACAACAGCGGCCTCCTCATATTCATAGTCCCGTGGAAGAATCTGTGAAAAAGATACCGAATGGCTTTTGCTGTGATAGTTTTTTATATCTTCCATGAGGCATGATTCGCGTCCCCAGGCGTGGTCGATCAAGAGCTCTGCGTCTATTCCAAAGACCTTGTATAGAAGTTCTGGGTCGGCATTAGCTATATCTCGCATGGTAAAGATACCGTAGTGACTTAGCCGATTCACCTTCCCCCTGGCGATGCCCCAGAAGTCGGTCAGTGGCATATGATCCCACAACGTTTCTCGAAAAGTCTTCTCATCCAAATATCCCATGTGATCGCGGGTCTTCTTAGCGGTGATGTCTAGTGCAATCTTGGCAAGGTACAGGTTTGTCCCGATACCGGCAGTGGTGGGCACACGGAGCTTGTTGGCGATCTCGTTCATAAGATTCCGTGCCAACTGCCGGGCGTCCATATTATACATGGGCAAGTAGTTGGTCACATCAATGAACGCTTCATCAATGGAGTAAACATGGATGTCCTCGGGGGCGAAGTAATCCAAGTACAGGGCATAGATGTCCGCACAATAGTCCACATACAGCTGCATACGCGGCAGGGCAATCTCGTACTTGATATCCCCAGGAATATCAGAAAGCCGGCAGCGGTTATGAATCCCCAAGGCTTTTAGTTTCGGAGAAATGGCCAGGCATAGGGCGTTTTTTCCGCGATTTTTATCAGCAACGACCAGATTCGTCTCAAACGGGTTAAGCCCACGTTCAGCACACTCTACGGAAGCATAGAAACACTTCCCATCAATGCACAAATATGTCCTTTGCTTTTCCGCTTCCATAGCCACGCCTCCTTTCCACAAGAATGTAAACCTATCTCAGTCAGCCTGCTTCTGAAGCCATTCGACCATATCGAACTTACACTCTTTCCATTCGCCAGTATCTATCGGGCACTGTCCCCCATGCTTCTCCATACAGACCTGGCAAAGGCCGCCATCCATGAGGACTGTGATCTCGTTATCCATAAACTCTGCAAATTCTTCATCGCTGAGCTGGATAAGCTTCAACATGATCATTTGCCGATTCGTCATTGTGCCTCTTCCTCCGTTTCATCCATTTTCACTCGCAAATCATGCAAGCTCTTTTCGTACTGTGCACATGTGATTGCGCCACGTTCCAAGAACGAATCCAACGTCTGCTTCTGACTCAAAAAGAGAAGGTGATTCTTCTCAGAGTGACTTAACCCAAGCATTGGCTGCTCTTCTGCATCAATACCAACCACTTATCCATATTCAACTCTCCTTGGGAGGTTTAAATGTCCTTTAGTACCTTAACCGCGATGCCCTGGATCGCAAAGGCCCTTTCTCTCAGATCAATAATCTGGGGCTCAAAAGCGTTGTTTTCTGGGCGCAGTTCAACGACTTGATCTTCCAACCGAGGATAGTACTTTTTCAGCGTTGCAGATGATTCATCAACCAAGGCAACGATGACCTGCCCGGGCTCTGCAGTTTCCTGCTGGCGAATAATGACGATATCGCCGTTGTTGATTCCGATATCTTTCATAGATTCACCTTTCGCGTGCAACGCAAAGAACTGTCCGGTACCAACCCAGGACTCCGGAAGATCTACATACTCTTCGATGTTCTGTTCGGCAAGCAGAGGTAGACCGCATGCAATATCACCAACCACCGGCACACCTTTAATACGATGGGAAGTCTTCTTGTCCCGCTGCGTAATGAATCCGCGAGCTCCTTCGTATTCGATCAGCCCTCTCTCCTTCATGTACTTCAAATACCTAGCCGCATTGGACTTTGACATTCCGGTGCCATCAGCTATTTCAAAAGTAGTGGGCGCTTTCCCGTGGGCGTTCTTATAGTTGTCGATAAAGGTTTCCAACGCTTCGAAATATGATGGATTCTTGGATCTCACGATACCCTCCTTCTAAACGGGATAAATATCCCGTTTACGATGAAATAATAGCATTGTGCTCGGTGCGTGTCAAGACGATATTATTCTCTTTGATCATGATGTCGTCTTTTTCATCATTTCGATGTCATTCTATTGCTTTTCAGGCTGCTTTTTTGTAAAATAATAAGAGCGCTCTGCTCGTTAATAATTTAGTATGCTTCAGAGGGGAATATGAGAAACGGAGATAATCTTCGCCAACTACATCTGTTGAAAATACTTTATGAGCGTACAGATGAGAATCATTCTCTTTCCACAAACGAATTAGCTACTATTCTCAATAATGAATACGGAATATCCGCTCATAGGATTACGATAAAGAGCGATATTGTTTCGTTTAGAAAATTTGGTATAGAGATTGAAGAAGAGCGAAAATCTCAAAATCATTATCGCCTGATCTCACGCACATTTGCCGTTTCGGAACTCAAGGTTCTAATCGATGCAATTCAATCTGCAAAATTTATAACGGCAAGTCAAAGTGCAGAATTATCTAAAAGGATCGCTTCCCTGGCAAGTTGTCATGAAGAAGAAGCACTGAAGCGCCATATAATTGCTGAAGAGCGATACAAGACAAGTAATACACAATCATTGTACACAGTCGACGCAATCAATACTGCGATTAATCGTGGAAAGAAGATTTCGTTCAAATACTTCCGCTATTCTCCAAGCAGAAGGAGAACGCTCAAAAACAATGGTGAAGCATATTCATTTAGCCCATACTATCTTGTATGGAACGGTGATTATTACTATGTTATAGGATATTCAGACAAACACAATGGAATAGTTAGTTTTCGCGTAGATCGCTTTCTGGAAGTGCCTATCATTTTGAAGGATGATGCTACTTCCATGCCGAAGGGATTTAATGTTAACGATTACATCAATTCGATGTTAAATATGTTTAGTAGTGAACGCTCTGAGGTGGAGCTTATCTGCTCAAACGATACAATAGATGCGATTTATGATAAGTTTGGGACAAAAGTTCCTACGAAAGTGATTGATAAAGAATTGTTTAGTGTAAGGGTCAACGTCGCGGTAAATCATATTTTCTTTAGCTGGGTTTTCGGGTTCTGCGGAAAAGTGCGAATTGCTGGGCCGGAAGACGTGCAAAAGAGATATATTTTGATGCTGAGAGAGGCCATTCATAAAAACGATCCTCATGATAATGATCCTGATGGTTTAGATTGAACGAAATGGATATAGGATAAAAAAGAGAGCATCTTTACCTGTCTGCATCAAGGAGAAAACTATGGAATGCGGTTATACAGATAAGAATAAATACAGGTACTTGGACCTTTTTGCAGGGGCAGGAGGTCTTTCAGAAGGATTCTTGCGTGCGGGGTTTGACCCAATAGCACATATCGAAATGGATAAAGCCGCTTGCTTTTCTCTTAAAACGAGGGCAGCATATCATTGGTTAGAAAAAGAAGGCAAAATTGATATTTATCAAAAGTATCTCGGACAACAATTAACTCGCAATGACTTTTACCATTTGATTCCGGATGATGTTTTGGCAACCGTGCTAAATTTTGAAATCTCTGATGAATCGTTGGAAAAAATCTTTTTCGAGGTCGATAAACGGTTGGGAGGTCAACCATTGGATTTGATTGTTGGCGGTCCTCCTTGTCAGGCGTACTCAATTGCCGGCCGTTCACGTTCCGAGAACAAAATGATCGGCGACAAGCGGAATTATCTCTACAAGCTTTACGCGGAGTTTCTAAAACGCTATAAACCCAGATACTTTGTTTTCGAGAATGTTGTCGGACTATTATCCGCAAAAGATGAAGATGGAACTTTACATTTAAGCAACATGCGTGCGCTATTTAATAAGTGTGGCTACGCAACTGAATACAAGCAACTGAATGCTTCAGATTACGGTGTCCTGCAGAACAGAAGAAGAATAATCCTGATCGGCCGATATGGAGAAGAAGAAAACTTTTATCCAGCAATCCCTAAGATACCGCGCAACCATAAAGTTGCCGAGCTTTTTGAAGACCTCCCCCACATTTCTGCTGGCGGAGGTGTCGTTACGCCTGTTCCCACGATTCATTATGAAGGGCAATACCTATTTGAATCAGGGATAAAAAAATACGATAAGGAGCCGGTAACATTTCACCAGGCACGCCCAAACACTGAGCAGGATCTTGAAATATATCGTCTGGTTGTTGATGCTTGGAATAAGCAAAAGGCAAGGTTAAAGTATATGGATCTCCCTGAACACCTTCGAACTCACAATAATACAACAGGGTTTCTGGACAGGTTTAAAGTGGTAGCAGGGGATCTCCCTTGTGCGCAAACGGTTGTGGCACACATCTCTCGGGATGGGCACTATTTCATTCACCCTGACATCAGCCAAAATCGTTCCCTTACACCAAGAGAGGCTGCTCGGATTCAGACCTTCCCTGATAACTACTATTTTGAATCTGCATCGGGAAAGCCTTCTCGCACCCTTGCTTTTAAACAAATAGGGAACGCCGTCCCAGTACGTTTGTCGTATTGCATTGCCAAAGCCTTGATGAGCCAGATAATTGAGGATAACAAATAATGATGAAGCATCAAACACTAAATGAGTTTTATAGCAGGTTCTTTGAAGAAATACTCTGCGCCGCCGATGCCGATACCAGCGGTTGGACGATTGAAGATTTCTTGACTAATGTCATGCTTGAGTACTTGGAGGACGTTGGTGAAGTATCAGATCCCATTATATGTCCTTTCCGAGGCTATGGCCTGCAACTAAATGCCTATGCCATTTCTGAGGATCATGATTCGGTTGATATTTTCGTAAGCATCTTCTCCGATTCACCACAGCCTAAATCTGTACCTCAAGCAGAGGTTGATGCCGCGATAAAGCGAGCCATTCAGCTTTATCACAGAGCTGTTAATGACTTATATACTGCATTTCAAAAGGATAATGATACATATGAGTTTGCCTATTCCCTTCACCAAAGCAAGGATGAGATAAAAAAAGTGAGGGTTTGCGCATTGACAAACGGTATGGTCAAGCCAATTGCGCTAAAAAACATTACAATCGGTGGGGCCGAGATGTCATTTAGCCTCTGGGATATTGACCGTCTTTATCGTTGTATTACATCGGGGAAGATGCGCGAAACGATTGAAATTGATTTTGAGGAAAAGTTTCATTCAACTATTCCTTGCATCGAAAACACCACCAGCGATAAATATAGTGTGTATCTAGCCATTATTAATGGAAGAGTGCTGGCAGCACTATATGAGGAATACCGCGATCGATTACTGGAAAAGAATGTGCGGTCCTTTCTTCAAGTCAAAGGTGGTGTCAACAAAGGCATCCGCGACACATTAAGAGATGAACCGGATATGTTTCTTGCCTATAACAATGGTATTTCTGTTACCGCAGAAAGTGTGGAAATCATTCGGGATGAAAATGGGAAACCATCCATAAAGCGAATTAGAGACATGCAAATTGTGAACGGCGGTCAGACAACGGCCTCTATATACAATGCGATGATCGACAAGAAAACAGATACAGATCTCTCTAAGGTCTTCGTCCAAATGAAATTGTCCGTCATTCATTCAGCTGAAGATATGGATGAGATTGTCCCTCGTATCTCAACTTTTGCAAACACACAAAACAAAATACAAGTGGCTGATTTCTCTGCAAATGATCCGTTCCATAGAAGGATAGAAGAGTTGTCAAGAACTATATGGGCTCCAGCACAAGGTGGGCAGAAACCTTATAATTGGTTTTATGAACGAGCTAGGGGGCAATATGCCGATATGCTTACTCGCGAATCTACAGCAAAGCGGAAAAAGGAGTATAAGGAAACGCACCCCCTGTTTACAAAGACAGATCTGGCAAAATATGAAAATACATGGGACCAGCTCCCATATCAGGTCAGTGAAGGTGCTCAGAAGAACTTTCACAAGTTTATGCTTCGTCTTAAAGAACGCAAAGGCATCGTTCCGGATGAAAGCTACTATCATAATCTGATTGCAAAAGCGATTTTGTTCCGCCAGACTGAGAAACTGGTACAAAAGCAACAGTATGGAGGTTATCGCGCCAACATAGTTACATATACTCTCGCATTTATCTCTTTCAAGACAGCGCAAAGAATCGATCTTGACAAAATATGGAAAGAACAGCGTTTGAGCCCAGTTATGGAACAGGAGATCATTAATGTATCAAAGTTTGTTCAGCAAATGATTGTTAATCCTCCTGGCGGCGCAAACGTCAGTGAATGGTGCAAGAAAGAAAAATGCTGGCAAATGATTCGTGATTATGATTATTCCATTTCGTTGACTTTGGAAAAGGAGTTGTTGACTGTTGCAAAAACTACAGCATCTCCCGTCCAAGCAACCGGAATCAATGCAATTACTGATGATGAGCAAAAAGTAATAAATGAAGCAACAGATATTCCTGCAAGCACATGGTTTGCTCTTTCAAAATGGGCAAAACAAACCAACAATTTTCAGCCTTGGCAAAGAAGCCTTTTGTTCTCTGTGGGCAGCATAGTGAGTCGTGGACAAAAACCAAGTTTCAAGCAAGCCAATCAGGCTATGAAGACTTATATAGAAGCAATGGAAAAAGGGTTTAAGGCATAAAACGGGGGGATTTCCATGCTGGAATGGCGAAACTATATATCGCGACTGTTGTCTGGCTCGAATTGTTTTAGCGGGATTAGTCTGTCTCTTGACGATTCAACAGGGCCGCTTAATGTTCCTCCCATCATTGAGGCCAGTATTCTCATGCTCGACAAAATGCAGGAGAATCAAGGCAAATACAACATTTTGGTCTTCCCGGAAAGAATTCAGTCCATCTTTATCTTTACCATCGCCAAGCTTCTCTATAACATTTCAGAGGGCAGAATTGACCATGGATATGATCCCTCTTCTTTTAAAAAAGGTGATCGGTTAAAACTGGGAAACGCTGTCGTTGAATTTGATTCCATTGAAGAAGATAAAAATGGGACAAGGATGAAGATTCGACTTGCCGAGGATTTGACAATAAGTGCTCCCATTGCTTTTTTTCCTCTGTTTCAACGAACACTTACAAAGAAGAAGCTCAGCACCAATAAGCAATATGTGGAAGCCAAAAGAGAAGCAAAAAAGAAACTTGCACAAATGTCTTCAGCACAAAGGCATATAAAGCGGCTTGCTGACCACAAGACCCATATGGAGAGCTCCATAGTAAACATGACATCCATTATCAATACCAAACAATTGATAAATGGATGCAGATTGTGCGGCCAAAGCATAAAAGATGCTATTCTGGTCGGGCAAGCTGATTTTGAAGGAAATGTCAAAAACATTGGAGCCGGAGAGCTGGGTGGAATACCGGCTATTGTGCTAGCATCTGATTTGTATGCTATTTCAGAAATGGCAGCAAAAGGGCATCCTATTCAATCAATTATCATAGATGCATCCAACACAAATTCCCTGGTATCTCAATTGCCGGAGTTGGATAAGCTAATTCATTTAGGAATCCCAATTACATGTGTAACAGATGTTGTAAACTCTTTTGATTTGCAACCTTTGTTGGATCGCAATTTCAATCTGTGGAGGTGGGATGAAACAAGCATTACCGGCAATCTGTATGATGTCAGTCCGCTCTTATCTGATAAGAAAACGAAGCAATGTGCGAATAGAAAAGTTGAATACCTGGTCACTGACGGGAATGAGATCAGTGTTGTGATAAAACTCTTATATAGTCACAGAAAGGAAGCGCAGACCACGTCTGTTCACTTGCTGAAGCTATATGATAAACTGTTTTCCCTTTCATTCACCGCCCTTCATGAAACAGTTCCTTTTGAAGATAGTCAGTGTCTTCAGACAAAGGGCATATTGGAAGAATGCAGTCTCCTGCTAGATGCAGAAAAGCCATTTCTATTGGAAGAAACATATAATGATTTCAAAATCATCATTGATAAACTAAATAATGTTTTCACATACGGATATGTGTTGCCGAAACACGATGCGCTTGCAGGTAAACTACGTACACTTGGTTATTCTAAAGTTGTATTTGTGGTGCCGGAAAGAAGCAATAAGAACAGAATAGAATTCTATTGGCATAACTGGTGCAGGGATAACGGCATAAAAATGGAATTTGACGTGCTCTACCCTGCGGAGTATTATCTGATTCCATGCGATAAATACAACGTCACCATCGTTGCCGGTTGGCTTAAGCGTGCTGTTATGCGAAAGACATTGTATAGCTTTAACACTCAGCTTTATTCTGTCCTTCTCTATGACTATGAACGGCGATGGAAAAGCTACGATTGCTCAAAATGGAGCGAGGCACTCCATAATGATGAGAATCGAAAGACTATAGAAAAATCGTTCTCCTCAAATCACTTAATTGTGTTTACAAACAGGATTACTCCCTCTGCTCAAGAACCAGTAGATACTCCGAAAACAGACGAGCTTGTCGAAATCGAAACCATTCTGCGTGAAAACAAATATCATCAGTATGTCGCTGGAGGTGGGAAAAAAACTGAAGCGGAAACAGCCGAGGCAATTCCAGTCAACTATGTTGGCGGATATCTGGCATTTTATAGAACAAGTCACAAGATAGTCTCTGCAAGCAGTATAATCGAACATGATGCAGACAAAATTGAGACAAAGTATCCCAGTGATTTACGAATGGGAGATTTTGTTGTCGTTCGCTCCGTAGATCGGGATCTTGTTAAGGAAATGGCAGATCTTATTCTACAACGTGCAGGGCAACTAGAGATGAGAGAAGTTGCAAGCAAGTGGAAAGATGCCCTCAAAATAGAATCCTTGTTCAGTACTCCGGAGCAAATATATGAACGTCTAAAAAGTGTTGGCTGTACTCGTGGTTTTGCAACAGTTCGCATGTGGATAATGGATGAAGACATAATCGCGCCACAGAGCAAACAGGATCTGGAGAGTATCGCAGCAATAACAGATAATGCAGTGCTGAAAGAGAAATTAGATCAAATATATACTGCAGCACAGATTGTCAGGGCCGCTCATGTACAAGCGGGAAACGCGCTATCGCAACAGTTAAGAAAACGAATTGTTGATGCGTTGAAAGAATACGGTGATATTGATCCGTTTAATATCTGGGAGCCGATCGAAATGCAAATTGAAGGTATCGGACCAGTACGGATCCTAAAGATCATTGATATTGGCGCTCCAATAATAGTTGACATTGCAGATACAAACAGACTTATTGACGAGGATTAAGGAGGCAGGAAAATGGCTATTATGATTCCTTCTGTTATTTCTCCGGAAGTAAAATCGACAGCTGAAAGGAGGATATTCCATTGGTTCGAAAATGCACCGGGGACAGACAAGTGGATAGTACTTCATTCTCTTGGCATTGCCACGCATAACAAAGTCATTTATGGTGAAACAGACTTTCTCGTTCTTGCGCCACAGCTTGGCCTGTTTGCCTTGGAGGTTAAAGGCGGTCGTGTACGCCGCACGAATGGTATGTGGTATTTTACGAATAAATACGGGAAAACAAACGTGAAGCCAAGAGGGCCATTTGAGCAAGCCAGGGATGGGGTTTTCAGTATTGCTGAAGCCATAAAACTCCGTGCTGATTTTGAGCATCAACATGTTGGAAATCTATTATTCAGCTACGGCGTTATGTTCCCGGACATTGAGTTTTTTTCCTCTGGTGTAGAAGAGGAACAGTGGCAAGTATTTGATCAAAGAGATGGTGAAAACGTTAAGCGTTTTATTAAGCGTTTGTCTGAAGGAGCAAAGGAAAAATGGGAGTCTCATTATGGGCCGATGAGCCGCTCCAAATATCCGGATTCTTCCGATGTACAATACATTGCAAATCTACTCCGCGGAGATTTTGATTTCACAGTATCCATGAGCACTCAGCTTCAACATGCGAGCGATGCATTGATTAAATTGACAAAAGAGCAATATCGGTGTCTTGACCAGCTGGATGACAATCCTCGTTGCTTAATTCAGGGACCTGCTGGTACCGGAAAAACGCTGCTTGCACTCGAAGAGGTTAAGAAGTCGGTTGCCCGCGGAGAAAAAGTGGCACTGTTTTGTTTTAATGCTAACCTTGCTGACTGGCTCAGCAACTATTTCACAAATCTTCCTGAATCACTTCGTCCTACTTTTGTTGGAACCTTTCATAAATACATGACGCAAATCGCAAAGGACAACGATTTGCTTCCTTCATTCCCGTCGGATCCAGATAATCAGCAACAGTATTATCAAACAGACTTACCGGAAGCAGCGGCAATCGCGCTTCTGGAGACCGGTGCACAATTTGATAAGATAGTAGTTGATGAGGCACAGGATCTGATAAGGGACAGCTATCTGGAAGTGATGAACGCTTGCCTGAACAAAGGAATATCTCGAGGCAGATGGACAATGTTCGGAGACTTCTCCATGCAGGCAATATATGCAAATGGCATGTCGGCCACAGATATGATAGATAAGCTCGAGGCAACTACTTCCTTTATTCGTTTCAAGCTAACAATAAATTGCCGGAACACAAAACCCATTTGCAAGGAAATAGAGACAGTAACCGGTTTCAAGGCTTCCGATAATCTTTGGATGAAAGTCGATGGTCCTCCCGTCCAGTACATTACCTGGTCAACAATGGAGGGACAGTGCAAGAAGCTAAAATCGCTACTCAAGAAGTTAGCTGATTCTCAGATCGAACCGAAGCAAATTACAATTTTGTCTCCAAAACGGAGAGAAGACTCAGTCGTGTCATATTTGGATGGATATGAAATTAAAGATTTTAGAATACCTACGGGATCCAGCACGACATTCAGCACCATACAGGCGTTCAAAGGACTTGAGAACACTGTAATAATCCTTACTGATGTGGAAGATTTTTCTTCGGACAAACTGATGTATGTTGGCCTGAGTCGAGCCTGTTCCGGATTGTTCGTTCTGGAATCTGAAGCGGCGCGCCGGGAGTATGATTCTCTGCTTCTAAAGAGACTACTGTAATAGATAATTGGAGGAAAAAGCATGAGTTTTGAGGCTTGGGCAAGAGGATATCAAAAACGCGACTATAGGGATAGCACAATAAAAAGATACATCAGAGCGTTGGAAAAGGCCGGTGATTGGCTTAATATTGATATGCCCCAAAAATTGATGGAGATAAAGGAATACGATTCTTTTGTCGCTGAAACCGATAAATTGAAGAGTCTCTCATGTTTTGATGAGGTTAACCAAGCACACGGCCATGGAGATCTTTCTGCAGCAATCCGATTGTTCAAAATGTATCTGAAAGAGACTAGCAATAAAGCAATGGACACAAGACGAGATCAATTGATTGAGGTTGTTGAGAAAGAGTTCATTGGCCCTGACCCTATTGATTGGGAGGGAATGACTCAAGGCAATGGCGAAGAGATTATCCGGACGGATCCTCCACATATTCGATACCTTGCGGGAATATTATATCCAAGAGAATCCAGAGAAGAGATGGTTGAATCCCATGAAAGTGAAGAATTACCTTCGGAAAAAGAAAGTGAAGAATATGAGCCTGTTCCAATTAAAACGAAGGGGTCCGGAAGCGAGTTTCTGGAAAATGCAGAGGAACTGATCAATCGTTCTAACGCATATCGCCAATCAGCTATCAGCTTGACCGTTGCTGTAAAGCGTGGAGATGTGGTCCATGTATATGTGTCGGCCGGAGTATATACCACAATTACAGCGAAGGATCCTGTTACCAATAAAGAGTATAGATATTGGCCGCGAACTGCCGTGGAATGGGATAACGACGGGAATGCTTTGACGTTATCTGATGAGAAAAATGGGATAATTAAAATCCCTGTCAGCGGCACCGGATTACAATTTGATATTACATATCGATACCGTATTGGAGAAAGTGATATCTACACATTCACTCTTGAAAACACGAAGAAAAGCAGTGGTGCTTCAGTAAAAGACGATGACTGCTACTTTCAGACTAGGTTTTGTATCTATTCAGAACTTGGATTTGCTGCTTTGTCTGATGGGCAGCGCGTCACAAAAGATGAAGACTATATTTCAAATCAACTTTTATATAGAAACACACACAACTACGCAATCGGACATGGTACTGCCGCTGATTGGGATGACGGGAATCCTGTTAAATGGATATCGACTGCAACATTCCCCAAATATGACATAAAACCTATTGTCCCGAGCTCTATAGAGGGCGTTTCCCTTGAAATGCTGAAAATGAGTCCATATGGAAGCTTCCAGGATACTGTTATTGAGTTGCGAGAATTATGCAATAAATATCGCATATGGATCAATGGATTGCGACAAGAAAAGATAGCGCTCTCTCCAGAATATGAGCAGACGGCAGCAAGACACATTGCAAACTGTGAAACCTGCCTTTCAAGAATGGAAGAAGGAGTTAAACTGCTGGAAGAAAATGAAACTGTTCGTACTGCATTCCAGTACATGAACCTGGCTATGCTCATGCAACAGCTGCATTACAACTTGCCTCTTCAGCGTTGGACAGATGCCGGAATTTTGGAGTTAACCGCTCCACTTCCGAACGTAAATAATCAGGATACGTGGTATGGTGATAAAACGAGATATGGAAAATGGAGGCCATTCCAGCTTGCATTTGTATTGATGAATCTGCGTTCCATGTATTATCGGGATTGCAATGAACGAGGTATTGTTGATTTAATCTGGTTCCCGACCGGTGGCGGCAAAACAGAAGCTTATCTCGGTCTTTCTGCATATACTATCTTTATCCGTCGCTTGATGAACAAAGACGATAAAGGGACAGCAATTCTGATGCGCTACACCCTAAGATTGCTCACAGCGCAACAATATGAGCGCGCATCAGCCATGATATGCGCATGCGATCTGATCAGAAGAGAACATGAAGAATTGTTCGGCCCGCACAGAATTACAATAGGCCTATGGGTTGGCGGAACAACGACTCCTAACTCTATTAAAGAAGCTATCAAAGCATATGATAAGCTATATAGTGGAGATCTTAATAATCCCTTTGTCATCCTGAAATGCCCTTGGTGTGGCGCGCAGATGGGACCCGTACATAAAGGCCTTATTCCGGGTTATCGGAAGTATAAGAAATCAGCAAAATCAATCGACTTCTCTTTCCGTTGCAATAACGATAAATGTGATTTCCATACTGAGGATTTACCGCTTTACGTCATTGATGAAAGCATCTACGAAAAAACGCCTACACTTCTGCTCGGCACAGTAGATAAATTTGCTATGCTTCCATTTCGTCCGCAGGCGCAAAGTCTTTTCGGTTTTGAGAACGGAGTAAAATACACATCTCCGGATTTGATCATCCAAGATGAGTTGCACTTAATCTCTGGCCCGCTCGGATCCATGGTTGGGCACTATGAGACATTGATCAACGAATTGTGTACTACAAGAACCCCTTCCGGAGAGATAAAGCCAAAGATCATAGCCTCCACTGCAACGATCAGTCGGGCAAAGGAACAATGTCATGCTTTATACGGATGTGACCGCGACGATGTATTTCAGTTCCCGCCCGCTGGTCTCGATGCCGGTAACTCCTTTTTTGCTAAAGAAGACAGAAACCAAAATGGGAGACGATATGTTGGTATTTTGGCAACAGGTTCTTCATCTGATGCAACAACGGCAATACGACTGTTTGCGGCCCTTTTGTATGGTGCCAAATCAATTTCAGTTGAAAAAGAATCTGACAGAGATCCCTATTGGACTAATATTGGATACTATAACAGCATTCGTGAATTAGGCCAAGCGGCAACCTGGATTCGCGCTGATATTGACCAGCAGTTGGATGTTATGTATAAACGCAGGTATGATGACAAGCGATTCCCGAGCAAAGAAGAGTATAGGAATAATCGACGTTATATTTGGCGCGACGAGGAGCTGACCAGCCGTATATCTGGAAGCGAAGTTACTGCGAGCCTTGCCAATCTTAATATTTCGTACCCTGCAAAAGTAGATGACGAAGGAAAGGTCAAGGAGTATCCAATTGATATTTGTCTTGCGACGAACATGATATCAGTAGGCCTTGATGTAACACGTCTCGGACTGATGACGGTTGCCGGTCAACCGAAAACAACTTCAGAGTACATACAGGCAACCAGTCGTGTTGGAAGAAATGCAAAAGATGCGCCAGGCTTGGTTTTTGTTCTTTATCGGCCGGGTCGCCCAAGAGATAAATCCCATTATGAGCATTTTCGAGCTTACCATTCCAGAGTGTATTGTAATGTCGAACCTACCAGCGTCACTCCGTTCTCTGCTCCCGTTCGAGAAAGAGCTCTCCACGCGATCATGATAGGAATGATGCGGCTGGAAAATGATAGTGTTTACAATGAAGACCCCCCAAAAAGTCCTGATAATGAGCTGTTTAAAAAAGTATGTGCCATTATCGAAAATCGTGTTGATGAAATAGACAGTGCGGAGCTTGATTCGACAAGAAATCGGTTGAAGTACATATTGGAATGCTGGGAAGACTGGAACCCAAGCAAATGGGAACCAAAGCTGAACCCGGATCGGTCATATGCTGATCCTCTTCCCCTCATGTATTCAGCCGGATCTCAACCAAACGTAGCTTGGGGCGATCAAGGTTTGGAAACTCCAACTTCCATGCGAAGCGTTGATGCGTCATGTGAAGCAGAAGTGTTGCCAAACAGATACACAGCGAGGGAGGGATAAAAAGATGGCGTACTCAAATAAACCAATGCGTAGAAGCGCACTAATCGGACCGTGGGGCGTAGGTGCGATTGTTCCTTTTCCAAATGACGAATCCCTGATGATTGCTGGGTTGGACATGTGGCGGTACAATGAGCCATCGTCATTTATCATTAAGGACGAACGACTGCAACGTCGACTTGGCGTTCAGGAACTTCGATGGCCCCCGGATTTCAGAGAAAAAAATGCCGACCCCCAAAACTGCATGCTGCATATTCCTGCTGTGCGGTTTCCAACATGGCATTATTGCCCCTATTGTGGGTCCATGAAGAAGACTACTTTTTACCAGCAACAGCCAGAATGTGACTGTTATCCTTGGCCAAACGGGCGTACCTGCAATCCTGCTCATAGGTATAAGCGCAAACTGATACCTGAACGATTTGTGATTGTTTGCCCTAATGGTCATATTGATGATTTCCCGGTTGCGGAATGGGTGCACTTTGAAAGCATGCATCCTTATGATCCAGACACTTGCCGGATAAGAAGGAGTACTGGTGGTGCCTCTGCCTCGCTCAGTGGCGTGTATTATGAATGCACCTGTGGGGCAAAACGCTCTATCGGCGATGCAAAAAAACGTGCGATATGGGAACGCTTTGGCTATACTTGCAAAGGGGCAAAGCCTTGGCTGGGCATTGCGGAAGACACTGAGAACCCGTGTACATGCAAACCGGAGGAGCTTCAGATTGTTCTTCGTGGCGCAACGAATGTGTGGTTTGCTGATACCAGGAGTTCCATTTATATTCCAACTGATGCCGATCAGACAAACAAGAAGATCCTTGCTATTCTTGACAAATCGTACGAAACTGTCAGTGCATCCAGAATCAATGGAGAATGGAACCGAGCTTTCATAGATATGCTTGCAACAATGTATCATGTTGACAGTGAGGTGCTTTTTGAAGCATTCCTTAAGAGAGAAGCCGGGATGGAGGGACTTCCGGATGTCAATGAAAACATGTCTGAAGATGCCTACCGACTTGCTGAATACAATGTCCTTACCAGAAGTAGCGGGAGTGATGCCCAGCTATTTCATTCTCAAAACAATCCTGTTTCTTGTTATGATCCAATCATCAGCAAATACTTCAAAAGCATTTCGTTGGTTACCAAATTGCAGGAGACTAGGGCATTCGTTGGGTTTTCGAGAGTGGAACCAAAGGAGAATCCGATTTCCGAACAAAAGAAAATGCTTCGGCTGGGCGATGAGAACTGGCTCCCAGCGATTCAGGTTCAAGGCGAAGGAATATTCTTTGAGTTCAATAAGGAGGCCGTAGAAAAATGGGCAACACAGACCAATGTTCTTGAAAGAATACGAAATCTTCAGCTGTCATATAAAAAATCAAAATTTGGTGCCAGAACTGCCGGAGAATTGAGGCCGGAGTTCCTGTTAATCCATACTTTTGCTCACCTGCTTATCAATCAGCTTAGTTTTGAATGTGGATATGGCAGCTCTTCAATAAGAGAAAGGCTTTATTGCGAGAAAACGTCAAATGAATACGGAATGTATGGGGTATTGATTTACACCGCATCAGGAGATTCTGAAGGTTCTCTTGGTGGCCTCGTCAGGCAAGGTGAGAAGAATCGCATCGAAGATACTATTTGCGATGCGATTCGGAACGCCTCATGGTGCTCTTCAGATCCTGTTTGTATTCAGTCACTTGGACAAGGTCCTGAGTCTCTTAATCTTGCTGCATGTCATAATTGTGCCTTGCTTCCGGAAACATGCTGTGAATGCGGTAATCGGCTATTGGATCGAGGAGTCGTTGTTGGGAGTCTTGAGGACGCGAGTATTGGTTTCTTCGCAGATCTATGTCATCGATAAGGTGAAACATGTGCATGATAACAAACAAAAGGAAGATCATCTATGGCCGATGTTCACACAGCAAAACAAAGAAGCTATAATATGTCTCAAATTCATGCCAAGGATACGAAGCCAGAAGTTATTTTGAGAAAATATCTCTTCTCGCATGGATTCCGGTATAGAAAGAATGATACCCGTTTTCCTGGCAAGCCTGATATTGTTCTTTCAAAGTATAAAACAGTGATCTTCGTCAATGGATGTTTTTGGCATAAACATGATGGATGTAAGTATTTTGTCTGGCCAACAAACAATGCGGTGTTTTGGAAGAATAAAATAGAAGGAAACAAAGAACGAGATGAAAAGAACTATCATTTGCTTAACGAAATGGGATGGCATATTATTGTAGTATGGGAATGCGAGTTAAAACCTTCTATTCGTGAAATCACATTAAAAAGAATAGAGCGCGAGTTATGTGAGCTTGGAGGTGATTAAGCCATAATACAAATACAGGCAGTAGATCAGTTTTGATGTACTGCCTGTAATTTTTTACCAAATGATTCTATGATTTATGTTTCAGCACATACCTCCGAATAATATATGCTGATTAACATGCTATCGAATCGTGCATGTAACAACATATTGTTTCGGCGCGTGGCCAGAGTAGTAGAAGGGGTAGCAGGTCACCAGGATCAGGTGCTTGCCTTCAATGATGGGGATACGAAGCTCGTCGTCGCTGTCCAGAATCTCTGTCTGCTCCACGATATAAGTGTAGGTCGTGCCGTTGGGCATGGTGACCACGATCTCGTCCCCGTAGTCTATGTCCTTCAGGACCAGCAGGTGGTTTCGGTTGCGGTGGCCGTACACCACGCAGACGCCCTCCTTCCCCGGCCTTGCCGAGGTGGGTAGCCAGCCTGGAGCCTTGTCCAGGGTGGACGCCTCCACATTCCCGGCCACAGAGATGTTCTTGCCCAGGATCGTCAGGGTGAAAGCCATGCCGCTTTCCACGGTGGGTTTCGGTGTGGCGGTCGCCGTATGCGGGCTGCCGGTCCTGCCGGGGCCGGAAGGACCCTGTACAGGATCGTCCGTAACATCCGGGTCCGGCTCCTCCGTAGTGATCGGGGTAGGCTCAGGAGTACGGACTGCCGGTGTGGGCATGACTGGGCACACGGAACTATCCGGACAAGGGATGTAGATGACTATCGGCGTCCTGGTCGGAACCGGAGTAATGATCGGGGTTTTGGTAGGCTGCAAGATCGCAACCGGGGTGCGGTCCGCCTGCTCCCGGAAGATAAGCACCCCAAAGAGCGCGGCCACCAGCACCATCAGAACGATCAGCAGCGTTATCGTCAGTTTTGCTTTCATGTTCTCTCCTCTTAATCTGAATATGGTCTGCCGAACATATAGATCGGGTAATTCTTGGATTCCCACAGGTCCCGGACGATCACCCGCCCGTGGCCGCTGGAGGCTTCGCACACCTTCCCGTCGCCGATATAGATGCCCACATGATGGATCTCCTTCCATCGGTGGCAGCCTTCGCATTTGAGGTTCACCCAAAAGACCAGGTCGCCGGGCTGAAGATCGCTGCGGGCCACGGTCCGGCCAAGGCCATAGCAATACCTGGCCTGGCCTGCGGCGTTGGTGTACATCTTGTCGCCCAACACCGGGTCCACCTGCTTTATGGCCCAGTACACGAGGCCCGAACAGTCGAATTTATTGGCACCCTTCGCGCCCCACACATAGGGAGCGCCAAGCTTGGACAGGGCCGCCTTGACCACCTCCGCGCCTTTGCTGTTGGCCGGAAGGTGGGTCACGATCTCGGTCAGGTCCACGCCGTTGGTCACATCTACGCCAATGAGCGCCGCGAAGTAAGTGAAGTATTGAGGAGACATCATCTCCTCCAGGATCTCGTTTTGGTAGTCCGTAAACCCGTAGTGCTGGGCCGCCTCCTTATAGGTCATAGCATACTGGGTGATTGTCAGGTACAGCACGGTCTTCATGGGAGGCTCCACCTCCGGGATCTTTCCGTCCTTGTCCGGCGTCGGCTTGGGCACCTCCGCGTCCTCGTCCATTTCTTCCTCCACTCTGGTCGTATAGTTGTATCGGTTCATCACGCGGAACACGGCCCGTATCCCAACCTCGTCCTCGGCGGAGGGCGTGATCACATCTCTGGGATCGGTCTCGTCCGTGGTCGTCAGCACGGAGTATACGGCCAGTACATCGTTCCAGTTGTTGACAGATGCGGAATCGCCGTCGTTGTCGCCCTTATAGGTGACCTGGACTTCATCGTAGCGGGCATCCTGCTCGTACCCCTGGACTATGTTCTCGATCTCCTGCTCATAGTCATAGTTGATCGAACGAACAAGGTCCGACATAGGCCGTCCCTCCGTGGTCTCGTTGGACCAGAACAGGCCGAAGGCGGAGTTGAGGATCACGGCGAACACAGCGATCATGGCGATCACCAACACCGCCACCCAGCCACCCGCAGCGATAGCTGTGACCAAAGCCTTGGCTCCTTCCATGATCGCTTTGATTACGGCTTCCAGCACCTTATAGGCCGCCTGTCCCACCTTCACGGCGGCACGGCCCGCTTTCACAGAAGCCTCTTTGGCCGCCTGGGCCGCTTTTGCGGAGGCTTGCGCTGTCTTCTGGGCTGTCCTGGCGGTCTGCTGTACGGTCTTCGTCGTCTGCTGGGTGGTCTGTCCCGCTTTTCCTGCGGTAACAAGCGATTGCCGGACGCCCTTTACATGGGCACGTTGGGTCGTACCAGCAAGACCCGCTTCTTTTTCTGCTCTCGGTAGGACGCTTTGCGACGGCGATACCGAGCGACGCGATCCCTCGGCAGGGGCAGCGGACGGGGTACGACCAGTCTGATCCTGTACCCGTAAGCCGGATGCCCGTTCCTGCCACTCCGTGCGTTTGGTTTGCTTCTGGGCATGAGCCCTTCCTCCTTTTTCCTCTGAGATGTAGGAACCCGCCGAGGGGTTCCTGTCTGCGGGTTCCGTGGTCTGTTGAACTGTGTCTCTGTCCCGGTAGGTAAGATGCTTCTGAGCTTCTCTCCGGGGCTGCTCTGTCTGTACGGTTTCTTTTGCCGATTCCCTGACCGGATCAGGATGAAGTGTCTCTGGTGTGGTTCCCTCCACACAGGTTGTAGACGGCTCGGCACCTACCGTTTCTTCGGTCTGGATTTCCTCATCCGTGACCGTCTGCTCCTCCTCAGCCAGCCTATCCTCCTGCCGTTTCTCCTGAAACTGACGGATCGCGTGTCTGCGTAGAGCGTTCCCGGCTGATTCCAGTTTTGCTTCGGCGTACCGAAGGGTGGAACCGGTATACGATTCCACCCTCTGTTCCGCGTATTCGCCCGGTGATACTTCCGGTTGCTCGTTCACTTCTTCCCTTGCCTTCTCGACGACAGACCGTACACGGTGCACGGCGCTCTGGGGGGTCGGTTCATGGCCGCGCTCTCTGCTCTCAGGAGCCGATGAAGACGCAGCTTGCTTCTTGCGCAGAAGCTCCTGCTTGGCAAAAGCCTGAGCCTGCGGTTTTCTTTCAGGCGTCGCTTTCTTATCCATAGCGCATCACCCTTCCGATTGCACAGAGGTTTCCTGCCCGGCAACATCCTTCTCCGTCTTTGTGGTGACCAGCGGATATAGAGGGTTGTCCGTGGGGATTCTGTTTACAAAGGGGATGATGTTTCCGCCGCACAGGATCAGCCCGTTGCCCGTAGGCGCGTTGGCTACGGAAGACAGCTGCTCCGGGGTTATGCTCAACAGGTGTGACAGGGTGTTCCGGGCGTAGGCGGACTGATTGAACAGGACCAGCAGCTCGGAGTTGGCCAGCATGGTCTGGGCCCGGTGGCTCTGGAGCATATCGTCCACATCCTGGGTGATGCCTGTGTAGCAGGCGTAATATTTCCGGGCCCGCTTCCATTGGGTGAACAGGAACTCGGAGCTGTGTTCGCCCATAAGGAGCAGATAGAACTCGTCGATGAACACATAGGTGAACCGCTTCTTTGCCGCGTTCTTCAGAATGCGGTTGTAGATGGAATCCAGGATCACCAACATGCCCACCGCTTTCAAAGAGCTGCCCAGGTCCCGGATGTCGTAGCAGATCAGGGAGTTGTTGGTATTAACGTTGGTTGGCTGGGCGAAAATGTCCAGCAGGCCCTCCGTATACAGCTCGATCTTCAAGGCCAAGTCCTGGGCGTCCTGCTCCGGTTGCTCTCGCAGGCACCAATAGAAGTCCTTTAGGGTGGGAGCCGGGCCTCTGGAGCCTTTGTTGATGTAGTCCGAGAACACCATGGTGATGGCGCGGGAGATGATGGACTTCTCCTCCGCCGTGATGGAACCGATCATCATCTCACAGAAGGAGGTCACGAAGTCCGCTTTCTCCTTGCAGGCGTCCTTGGCACGGGCGTATTCCGCGCCCATGTCCAGAGCGTTAATATGGTTGGGAGAGTTGGCGGAGATGGTGATGACCTCCCCGTGGAGGGATCGGACCAGGGGCGAATACTCCCGTTCCGGGTCGATGATGATCACATCGCAGTCGCCACGGGCAGCCAGCTGGAACATCTCGGTCTTCGCATACACGGATTTGCCCGAGCCGGAGATGCCCAAGACCAGGCTGTTGCCGTTCTGGAGCTTGCCCCGGTCGATAAAGATCAGGTTTCCGGTGATCTTGTTCCTGCCGCAGTAGTTGCCTCGGGTGTGCTCAATGCTCTGGGCCCTGAACGGCATGAGGGTCGCCGCGTTCTCCGTGGTCATGGTACGCAGAGCGTCGATGCGCCGAAGGCCATAGGGCAGCGCCGTATCCATGCCCTCCCGCTGCCGGTATTTCAGGACCTCGAATTCGCAGCTGTACTTCCGGCCCGTGGAAATCAGCGTGGCGGTATCGCCGTCCAACTGCTTCTTGCTGTCGGCCAGGTGGATCAAGGTCACGGTCACGAACTTCAGCTGCTGGTTGTCCTGGGTCAGCTTTTGCAGCAGTTCTTCGGTGGTCTGCTGCTGTTGCTGGATGTCGTAGGGAAGCGTGGCGGACCAGTTCAGGTTCTGATTCTGCTTCTGGGTCCACTTCGCCGCGTTGGTGGCGATGCCCAGCAGGATGTTGTTGACCTCCTTCACCGCCTCGCTGGTGGGGATGGAGATGAGGTCAATGGACAGCATGAGGTTGCGGCCCAGGTTGCACATCTCCGCGATCATGGAATCCTTCAGAATGGTGGGATAGTCCCTGAGGTACAGCACCCGCCCGTACCGCTTTCCGATCCGAATATAGTCCGGCTTATAGGAGAGGAACGGTGGCGCGATCACATCCAGGAAGGAATGGCCCCGCCGCATGAGGGTCTGCATATTAAAATGGTAGTGTTCCTCCTCGCCGGGATGGAAGAAGTCATAGAACACCCGCAGCCGCTCCTTCGCGTCCAGCTCCACGCACTTGGCGTCCAGGGCATCCAGGCCGGACTGGAGATTGGTGGCGATGGTGTTGTAGTACCGGGAAACATCGTCATGCTTGTCGTGGAAGGAGGACACGGTGGCGTAGATGGAATGGGTGATACGGTTCCCCACCTTGGCGTCGGCCAGTAAAATGTCGTTTCGGCCCTGGATCAGCTTATCGAGATCGTTTCCCCGCAGGGGGAGCAGATTCTCCCGGATCATCCGCTTGGGTTGGGTCCGGTTGAACACGGTGATCTTGGTGGTGGTCCCCGGCTCCTGACTGTTCAGCAGCTCCTGATAGGATTTGTTCATGCGCTGCTTCGCGTCCAGCGACGCCACAGCGTAGTTCACATCCGTGAGCTGGTAGGTCTTCGAATACTTCTCCTTCCCGATCTGAAAGAGGCCGTTCTCCCACAGCCGCATGATCGGGATGGCGTTTTGAACGGAGCGCGGCACCCGGTAGGGTTCCTTATCCCGCTTTTCTATGGTCTGCAATGTCTTAATCAACCTTCAGTACCTCCTTATACTTGCTGCCCGTGCTCAGGATCTCGGCGTAGAGATTGTACGAATGGCAGACGAGGTACTTGGGCATGAGGATCTCGGAGCGGATGAACTGGATCACGAACTTCTCCGCCGTCATGCCTTGGAATCGCACGAACCCGGCCAAGGCAAAGGGGATGGCTACCAGGATGCACAGCCACCCGATGACCTCCGTGCCGACGAACCGGCGCAGGCCGAAGTACATGCCCACCGCCGACAGGATAGCCAGTATGGAACAAAGGAGCTGCCGCTTGTTGAGCCCCATGAGAATGGACTCCTCGTATTCGCGGATCTCCTTGACAACGTAGGTTTCCATTGGAAAACCTCCTTTTTTGAAAATTTGGAATATAAAAAGGACGGCGCTTTGCCGTCCGTATAGATGGATTGGTTCTCAGTTTTGGATCTGTATCTCGCCCGTTTCCGGGGAGATCATCGCGATCTGCAATCCCCGCCGTTGGGCGTACTCCAACGTGTTCTTTGTGCCGCCCGCACCGCCGCCATATACCGCAATCAGGGTATCGGCATGATCGACCATGTAGCGATTCCTGTCCATATAGCAGGATCGGGAGGATCGTTCATGGAGAATGATGACTTCATCCGCTTGTTCAAGGACCCGGTCATGCCGTTTCTTCCATTCGTCGGGATACCTGCTTGCCTGTCCCCTGAACGGGAGGACGGCAATCATACGCAGCTTGGCCTCCGGCAGCTCCTTCCGAAGCCGCAGCAGTATCTCCGCAGCCCATAGATCGGTCCCCAATGCCATCCCGGTATAGAAGCACCGCGCACCGCTTTGGATCGCGGTTCTGATCACTTCCTCCAACCGATCAAGGACCAGGGTGCAGGCTGGGTCCGTTTCGTCCCATCCCCATGGCAGTTTTTGCGGGCGGTGTCCCGAAAAACAGCAGGCAGTCGTTTTGTTCATTTTCCCTCGCGTCTCCCGTGTATATTTCTGCTCGATCAGGCCAATCTTAGCAAAAATAATCCAAAAGTCAACCGTGTACGGTTAGGTTGCGATGCTTTCCTCTGCTACCCTCTACCTGAGAACAACTAACGGTACACGGGTAAAGGAGCGTCTATATGACTTACGGCGAAGTGATAGCGAAACGGTTGCAGGAGATCTGTGCGGAGAAGGGCATAACGATCAATCGTCTTGCCACCCTTTCCGGTATCCGCCAATCCACCTTGGAGAATATCGTGGGTGGGCATACGAGTAACCCATCGTTGAAGACGCTGCACCGGATCGCCACTGGGTTGAACATAACGGTTTCCCAGCTTCTGGATTTCCCCATGCTGAACGAGCAGCGGATCGACAACGAATAAAAAAGTCATCGACATCCTCAACGATAGGATCACCATCCTGTATACTGTAGTCGAAGGGATGGTGATAGATATGAAGTGGTTGCTGATCGGCTGTATCGCCGGATTCCTGTTCGGGATCGTATTGAAGCTCCCGAAGCTGGTGGGGTTGGGGCTGCCGGTGCTGTATTCGCTGGTCATCGTCTGGATTCCCGGCTGGTCGTCGGCTCACCCCGTCCTGTCCAACAGCATCTTCTTCGGCCTGATCGGGTTCAATGTTCTCCTTTGGCTGATCGGCCTCGGCCAGGCCGTGTATGACCGAATCATAGAGCGCCGGGTCCAGCGATTGGAGATCGCCGCCGCCATCCGAAAACTGAAACAGCAACAGATCGCCCGGTGAGGCGATCTTTTTAGAATCCGATCATTTCCTTGACCACGCGCTCGCTCATCTTCACTGCGCCGACCAGCACCAGGAGGTTGAAGATCAGCTCACCCATATAGCTCCACACCATCTGTACGGCGGAAGCGTTGGCGTCCGCGATCTGCGGCGGCGACGCTGCAAACGCTGAGTAGATGATGCAGGCTATCACGATGATCGCGCCCTGCAAACACACGCCCGCGTAGCTTTTCAGGTACTGCCACCCTACGCGGGAAGTCCCCTCCCCGGCAAAGGTCGCCAGGGGGATCGGGGCCAGGGCCGTGTACATGTATAGCTGGAAGAACCGGCTGTACACGGTCAGGATCATGACGAATGACAGGACCCAGACCAGCAGGGAGCTGATCATGGCCACGATCCACAAGGGAATGGAATCGAAGAAGCCGCACTCCAGTATCTTCTGTTGGATAACATCCGGCAGAGTGACCCCCTGGGTCAGCACGTTCCCCACGTTTCCGGCGATTTTGGAAATGATCCCCTGGGCTATGGAGAAGATGGCCAGCAGGATGTCCATGCTGTAGGTCACCGCGCCTTTAGCTATGGCAAACCGGAGAAACAGCTTCAGGGCTTGTTCCGGTCGTTTCAGTTCGGAGAAGTTGGTGGTGGTCCTCGCCACGCCGATCACGAAGAACAGGACCAGCAGCGCATACGCAATGGACTTCATGCCGCCGTGGATGTTGGCGATGATTCTCCAGATGGTGCCGCCGCGAAACTCCTGCGGGGAGGTGGTGAGCAGCGTCCATATCTCCTGCATCTTCTCCGTCCAGGTCGCGAGGGCTTTCAGCAGGTTTTCAAGTACCCAATTGGTTCCCATGGTTCACCTCCGATACGGGGAGCAGGCAAAAGCGCCTGCTCCCCTTCTTCTCTCTGTGTCCGCACTCAGCCGGTAATCAGGCTCAGGATCTCTTTGGTGAAGGTGATGACGATGCCGCCAGCGATGGTCATCATACCGTTGGCCCGCTGAGAAGGGTCATGGGACTTCAGGCTGAGGCCCAGTTGCAACACGCCGAAGCCCAGCAGGATGATGCCCACGGCCCGGATCAGGCCGAAGATGAAGTCGCTGAGCTTGTTCACCACGGCGATGGGGTCCCCGTCCGCAAACGCGGTAGCGGCCAGGGAAAAGGTCAGCACCAGGACGCAGAACAGGGCGAACAGGGTACGGATAGTTTTGTTTCGGTTCATTCGTTTGTTTCCTCCAATTCGTTTTCAAGATAGATGTATCGTTCAGCGTTCTCAAAGTCGAAGGCTTTGTCGAACGGAATATAGGGATAGGCTTTCGCCTTGTGGATGTAGGGCGGATACCCGCCGTTGACGGTCTTGCGGATGTTGGGATGCCGGTTTAGGTCGTATTTGTCGTCCATCACAGCAGGGAAGCCGCGAATGAACAGGAGCGCCTTGCTGTTGTCCAGCAGACGCACCTCGTCCGGGGTCATCAGCTCCCGGCCCGTGGTCTGCATGTTGGTGGAGTAGCTGCCGCTCTTGCCCTTGGTCTGGCCGTGGGTCCGGGTGTCGATGGTCTCCTTGCCCAGGAGCTTGGAGATGTACTCATGGGTACTCTGCTCGTTCCCGCCCAGGTACAGGAGCGTATCGCAGTTGCCGGTGATGGTTTCCCAACCGTGTTCCTTGTACAGTCCCTTGAGCTGGGCCAGGTTCTGGACGATGATGGTGGCGCTGATCTCACGGGAGCGCATGGTGGCCAGGGATTTGTCGAACTCCTCCGGCAAGGACACGTTGGCGAACTCGTCCAGGATCATCCGCACATGGATGGGCAGCCGTCCCCGGTACACATGGTCGGCCTGGTAATATAGCTCCTGGATGATCTGGGTGTAGAGCATACCCACAAGGTACGATAGCGAGGTATCGTTATCGGGGATGACAGCGAAGATAGCCGTCTTCCGCTTCCCGATCTCGCCTATGTCCATATCGTCGTGGTCGGTGATCGAGCAGATCTGGTCCATGTTGAACGCCGCCAAGCGGACGGCCAGGGAGATGTTTATGCTCTTGGCGGTCTTGCCCGCCGCCTGCTTGTAGATGCGGTACTGCTTGACGGCGATATGGTTCGGGTCGTTCATGCCCAGGTCGTTGAACAGCATGTCCAGAGGGGATTTATAGGATTCCTTCTCCTCCTTCACATCCGCGTAGGACAGCATACGAATGATCATGCCGAAGTTCTGCTCATTCTCCGGCGCTTCGTACAGGAGGTAGAACATCAGGGCCTCCAGCAGCGCGGTCTCGGCCTTCTCCCAGAAGGGGTCGCTGCTGGCTGCGTTCTTCGGCGTTGTGTTGCGGATCAGGTTCGTAATGAGCCGCAGCACATCCTTATCATCTCGGATATAGCGGAAGGGATCGTAGCCGTCCGATTGGGAGAAGTCCACCAGGTTGAACACCCTGACCGCGTACCCCTGCTCTATGAGCAGATGGCCTACAGCGGACAGGATCTCGCCCTTGGGGTCGGTGATCACATAGCTGCAATTACACTCCATGATCCCCGGCAGGGCCAGGGACCGGGTCTTGCCTGCGCCGCTGCCGCCCAGGGTCAGGATGTTCAGGTTCCGTCTGTGCTTGTGGGTGTCCATGCCGATCCTCACATGCCGGGTCAGCGGGAAGCTTAGTTTCTGCGCCAGCTGCCCGTTCAGCTGCTTCGGGGAGCCCCACTTGGCGGAGCCATGTTCCTCCCCCTGCCTTAGATTCGGGCGTGTGCCGAAATAGACCAGCCCCCCGAAGCCGTACAGCAGCAGGCACATGAGGATGCTCTGGGGGCTGTCGGCGCACCACTCGATCTGCCATGGGGTCTGTATCCGCTCCGTCAGCCGGGAGAACACATCCACCAGACTCCCGCCCAGGCACGGAGCCAGGATCAGCGCGAACCAGACCGTAGGCAGCAGGAGGACCGCAAAGAGCAGCAGGTCCTCCTGTTTGGTATTGTTCCGATTGCTTGCCATACGATCAGCGGACCGTCCTTACCTTGTAGGGGCGGAGCTTCTCAAAGTGCTTCAGCACCGCCACGACCTTGCCGCGATACAGAGCGTCCTCTGGGAGAACATATCGCAGGCGGGACAGGGCGTTGATCACGATGTCCTTCTGTTCCTTGGTGAGAGTTGCGCTATAATACTTCAACCGCACGCCTCCTATCGTTCCTTATCGTCCTTGGCCTTCTTCTTTCGACGAACAGGAGTGGAAGCCTCCTGTTCTCGCTGGTCCACCAGCCTCTG
>Ga0247611_10001670_pt1 | contig 38936 bp, 46 predicted proteins | sample 177DNAGHGhighgp2_FD_192422 | JGI IMG/M metagenome (GOLD analysis project Ga0247611, IMG submission 192422) | Sheep rumen microbial communities from Palmerston North, Manawatu-Wanganui, New Zealand - 1770 DNA GHGhigh gp2 | ecosystem: Host-associated > Mammals > Digestive system > Stomach > Rumen... | reverse complement strand
CGAACGATGGCCTCAGCGAGTTTTCCCGTAGGAGCATTGTCGGCCTTAGGTGCGGTACGCTCGGCTTTGCCGCTTCGCTTGTCGAAGAACTGCCCAAAGTACAGCTCGTGATTCAGTATCTGCCCTGCGTTATTCAGAATACCGCCAGTAGCCTTACACACGATTTCCTCCAGAGAAGCCTCCTCAAATCCACTTCCAGGAAGCAAGGCATTCAGATTATTTACATACGCTGCCAGATGTTTCCCATGATGAAACTCCAGCGTCTGCTTACTAATCACCGGCTCCAATGCATCATTCGCATACGGTAGCGCCATTAATTCAAACTTTCCCATACCTCTTATGTTTTAGATTAATAACACATTTTCGGCGTCAAATATACATAATCTTTTTGAATCTAATCCTATAAAAGAAAAAAATCAGTTGACTGGATCAAGGAAATCCTGCAATATTCAATGGCACCGGCTGGTAATATCACCAATCGATGCCTTTGATGCTATTTGGATGAGTTCTATAAACGATTAGCGGATCAAGGAAGGTTTAGCTCGATGGCCTGTATGATGTTTTTATTTTCCATATTCGATGCGCTTATTTTTGATGCAAGGTCGGTGCAAACCGAACGCAATGAAATGAATTTCAATTGCTGAGGTGCAGCCCGAGCTCGCAATTTTTTTGCAAAGATAGCATTTTTTATTGAAACTCAAAACAATTAGTGCGTTATTTTACTGCGGTAACCCACTTTTTTTTTGCGTTACCGCAGTATTATAGACTTCTGCGCTGTAAATACCATACTCGAAAACAGCATATTTACATCTTATAATTCAACTCATTCAGAGCTATTGCCGTATCAATGGCGGGAAAGAACTTCTCATTCCACTTACTCCCAAGCCAAGTATAGTACTCCTGTGCCTCTTCATCATCAGGCTCTTCTTTTAGTATGCGAAGCATCTCTTTATAACCATTGATACCGCCCACATCATTCGGAGGGCAGGCATTCTTTCCGTCAAGCAAACGAATATACTGCTTTTCTTCTTTCCCGTAATCCACACACTCCAAGACCTTCACTGTATGCCTCCAAGTATCACCAAAGTCGTAGATAAAGGTCATTTCTTCTCCAGCAGCCAACAAGTCGCATAGCGCATAGTCACCAGCATCCTCTATCGGATAGTCATACATATCAGCGCCATCCATATAGACGTGATACTCTTTTCTCCATTTCTTGAACATACTCAGATGGCTCTCCTCCCACCCCATAGCGAGAACGATGACATGGGCCAGCGAAGTCAGTTTGATGGTTGACGGCACAGCAATCTCCCGCCACACTCTTGGCGAAGAACCAACAAGCGTAATCCGCAGCACGAACTTCTGCGACTTTTTCAGCGGATATTTATACTCCACCGAATCTATGTCTGCATATCCCCGATACACTTGACAGGGTTTAATATTCTCTTTCTGTCCCATATCCTTTTTGCTATAAGTTTAACATCAGACTTCAGCCCTCAGACCTCAGCCATCTATTCATACTGATTCTTCCTCCTATATTGTTCCGTCAATTCCTGAAGTTTTCTAAACATCTCCACCCTCTCCGGCTTCAACGTTCCAGCGTTCATCTGCTTCCTATTCGCCTTTAGCCAATTCAGCATATCATGCTCCTCAATTCGGTGCTTCGATGGATTCCGATGGTTCTCCTCCAAGAACTCCATCACTTCATTGTATCTCACTATCCAGCGTTCGTCCTGTGTCATACTCATTACATACTGTGACTGAACCATTCCACTACCTCTCTTCATAGAGGCAGTGTATCTCATAACTCTTTCCGTCAAACGTATAATACCGTTTGAATTTCGTCTTCCTGCAAAACTCCTCAAAGTTACTTTGGTCCACGTCTAGCCCATACGTTATCACCTGATGCTTAAATACATTAAGTTCCCGAAACGACCTCATTTCTTGCATTTTATCCATACTTCGCGATATGGCAGGATTAACATAGAATTTACTTCCCACCATAAAGCCGACAATAAAATGAGGCAAGAACCCGCATCTCAATGCCACCTCCTTTTGATTAAGATACACTGGTGATTCATAATATGGCAGACCTTTCCGCTTTAAAAACTCCGTGTCCTCAGTGTCCACGGCATCTATAGTATTCATCGGAGCACAGGTTATTGCCACTCTTGGCACCCATCCATAAATACAAACATCTGCCGTAAACTCTTCGGCAACTCTTCCATCCGTGGTAGTAGAAACCATACTCGATGATTTCCTGTATTCATAACTATTGATTGTATGAGCAATAGTCAGATAATACAAATTAACCTCCTTCTATCTTTAGCCTTCAGTTTCACATATCTTGATACTATACCACCAATACTTTCAAAAGCACAGCAAAACGACTCATTCCTATTGTAAAAATCACGCATTCTTTGAGCCCTGCCACTCTCTCCGCGGCATCCTTCCCTGATATATCGCGCCAAAGCCTTGCAAATAGCCTCAAAGTTCTCTTTCCTAGTATTATCGGGATCCAAATATTTTCTGTTCTCCCAACATATCCTGCCCTTCTCTCCCGTCATAAAGAGATATTTGGCCAATAAGGCAGGATTATTAGCATCAGCCTCAAATTGTTCTATCAAATTCTCATTTGATTCTCCTCGCATAACGAAGGAACACCCTCTTGTCCACTTCATCATGTTGTAGAAGCTCCACAATTTCAACACATCCTCTTGCGGCAAATCTTCATCATCATGATTCTTCAATTTGCGCCAATGCAATGCATTACTTAAAGAAATAAAGCTACTCATCGTTTACTTTCTCTTACTAGCCGTTGGTTTTTCCTCAGCACTTACAAATACTATTTCTTTATTATTGAGTACACTCTTACTCTTAAACTCCCACAATTGTCTCATCTGTGTTTTTTGGTTATTAGGACTGTCCACTATAACCACCACATAAAATCCATATACAGCATTCTGTGCTTTCATATAGTCAGGTAACTGTGTTACAAACCAACTGGCGGGTAAATTCTTCAAAGAGGTCTTGTTTCTTATCTTTAGATAATTGACTCATATAATAGTCAAACTGCTCCCAGGACATGCTCTGTATCTTTTTCGAATCCGAAAAATAATAAGGGCGCATCCTGCGATAGAGCTGATAAGGAGTCTTAATCCCGGTCATATCAACCTCTTCTCCAAATACCGTTGTTGTATTCTTATCCATGATTCCTTTGGTTTACATTCTTCGTTTTCTTATACACACCGTCTTTCTTCCCCCTCCACCATCTTCATCAGCATCAGCCCCGCCATTATCTGATCTATCTTCTCACACATGTCAAAAGTGATGAAAAGTAAATATCAACCATCAAGCTCCTCTAATTGCTTTAGTATAACATCAAGTTGGGCGATATATTCATGGGCTTCTTTCTCAAAGCCGTCAAATGAGGCTTTGAGTCTTTCATTTATCCCGTTGATGCTTTTTTCTATGTTATTCACCACCTGTATCAGCCTTATCATATCAATGGCACTCTGACACCAATCCGTATCCTTGAAAGCATCCAACTGTTCTTCAAATCCTCTTTTATGTGCATCTATTGTCTTCCTAATTCTATTTGACTTCTTATCCGATGTCACATCTTTCAGTAAATCTTTGTTCTCATTCCACAGATTATCAAACAGTTCCTTCGGGAGAACCCATTCAGGATATTCCTTCATTCGAGCAGAAATACTTGTAAAAAGGTCCTTGTTTCTTGCCTCTGCCACTATCGTGTAGGCATGTTTGCCTAATATTTTCCTTTCCGTTTCAGACATTGACGTAAGAATAGCGATAAGCATTGATGTTGCATCCATCTTCAACAAAAGAGCAAACCCTATCAACTCAAACACACTCCGATGTGCTTTTGTCAACTGCTGCCATCTATGAGTTATCGGAGATTTTATCTCTTCAGAACTAATACTCAGATAAGGTTTATCCACAACATCCATTTGCTCTATCATGTAGCGACACAAATCACACTTCTTTCCACAGAACTCCAAGTCGTTTCTCAAATTCGAGATAAGACTGCGTATATTATCACCATCCAAGGCTGATTTTAAATCATCAAGCCCTGAACTTTCGAAGTAATGAGCTATCTCGGAATATGATACCATGAACGGGAGAGTTATTGCTTCGTTTCAAAAGATTTTCTGAGGCCAGACAACATCTTAGCCACTTCAGCAAATTGAGGACGGAGAACATCCAATTGCGCCTCCTCGATATAGTTCAAGTCACATGCAGTTTGAAGTTCACAAAACACCTCGGTCAAGGAACCAAAGGCAATCTCAATGAAATGGATTTTCTCTTTCACGGACTGCCTGCCGCTACCTTCAGCGAGATTAGCCGTTATCGATGTAGCAGCTCGACGCACCTGATCACCAAGGGCATACCTTTCCTCCTTGGGAAAGGAATCCTGTAGAACATAAATGTCCTTCACCAATGCTCTCGCCACCTGATATGCCTTCAGCTGCTCAAAAGAAAAAGTAATCTCTTTCATCTCTGTAACCTTTTAACCTTTAACCTCTAACCTTTATTATCCCCCACATGGGGCACTCATCCAACTCGGAATAATCACCGTATTGGGCATGGGCATCACAGAGCATGTCTGTGAAGCGGGAGCTGCAGTGCAGGTCACCGAAGAAATCGGTTTCGAGGTTGAACACTTCCAGGTTGATATCCATCTCATCAGCCATGCGCTTGGAGAGGTCGGGCTTTTGGCGTAGGTGACAGTATAGTTCCACTACAGCCTCAGAGAATATCGCCAGTTTCGTGTAGCTATCACCATAACCAGTGAAGCCAGCATACCAATCTTCATGCTCCTTGCACGTCTTGGCCAGACATCTGAAGATGGCATAGCAGCTACCGGCAGCAGCTTCGTATGCTCCGCTATTCACCAGTTCTGCCGTTTTCTGGGCAAATGGCGACAAGGCTAAAGCAATAGCCAAATCATCTTTCTTCTTCAAAGCAGCTAGATAAGCTGATTCTATCTCCTTCTGCATGGGCGACTCGAAGTTGTACCACTCATTGGTAACCCAATAGCAGATATCATCCTTTGCTTTCCGATAAAGAGAGGGAGCATCCTGCCGCCACTCATCCAGGAACTCGATGAGTTGACTGTTCACGATTTCCTGTGACGCCTTTGTTTTCAGTTCAAAGAGGTCTCTGTAGCACCAGCAATAGCCCTCCACCTGATTCTCATCACGAAATTCATAGTCTGAGTAGTCGATATAGTTGGCCATGAACAGCAGATGAACCTTCTCTGTCAGTTCCACGTTCATCCCGTCCAACATCTGATGAACAGATTTCAGAGTCATGCGTTTCTGCTTGTTTGCCTCCTCTTGCATCCTTATGCTATTTCTAAAAACCGACAAGCGGCCATATCACTATTGGAAGTTTTTCATCAGCTTTGGCATCATCCCTTCTATCTTCGGACACTTAACCTTACCATACTTGTCAAAGTCCAATGAGTCTTGCCATGTTCATTCTTGCCTACAGCATCGACAGCCATATTCGACTCCCAACACTCTACACCTCCGTCATATCACCAGTACCATAGATGATGTCCACCACTCGCTCACCACAAACAGGACATTTCTGTGGTTTCCTCGTCACATCGATTATTCTTGGTCGTTTGTTTATCATTTCGTCAGTCTCCCCCACTCCTCAGGGTCACCCCATCCTATGACAGGGAGCAACATCTATTCCATATATTTTGGCCCTTCCATTTCATCGACGATTGATCTCCAACGCATCACATGATTAGTAGTAACCACCGCCACAAAGATAGTGCAAATCGAGTAAAAAACCAAATTATATTTGAGTTTTCCCGAGATGCAACCTATCTTCGACCTCATTTTGAGGTCAAATATACGAAATATTTCCGATTATTCCAAATTTTTCGCCATAAAAAACACCAAAGGCACCGATTGGCCATGCTTTTACCAATCGATGCCTTTGAAGCATTCATTATCTGATTGTATCGGAATTAATGTGCCACCTATATCGGAAACAAATGTACCAGCTTCTTTCTTAGTCATGCCCTTACACTTGTTTTGCCCATCATCCCTCAAATGACTTAATCGTTTTAGTCAATCCATCCTTTGCCCTCACCGGCAGCTTATCCACGCCCAAAGCATGCTTTATTTTAACATTTGAGCTCACATAATTCTCCGTCAGTTTCTGAAGGCGTTCCGGATTCAATGGTAGATGCAGTATACCGCCTATCCTAGCAACACCCTCCATCAATCCGCGAGGGATACGCCAGATATGAGCCTTCTTTCCCATGGCCTCACAGATAATTTCAATGAGTTCATTGGTCGAAACAGCCACATCATCATTGATGTTGTAGATGCCACTCTCCACATCCATTGTCAACAACCCATTGACAATAAAGCAAAGATTGTCTATCGACGTAAATGTACGTTTGTTCTCGAATGCACCAAGAGGCCAAGGGATTCCCTTCTTCACCACCCCATACAGCAGATTCAGATTCCCCTTATTCCCAGGCCCATGGATCATACACGGCCTCAGAATATATGTCGCTTTATCTTTCAATTTTCCATTTTCAATTTTCAATTGCTCTTGAATATAATCTTCCGCCGCTATCTTGCTCTCCCCATAAGGTCCCACTGGTTTTGGCACTACATCCTCATCCACATACTCCCCCTCTACCTTATCAGCCGCAGCCTTCACACTACTAAAGAATATAAACTTCTTAGCCTTCGATGCCAAGAAATAATCATATATCCTCTTCGTCAGTTCCGTATTCACTTCGAAATACACCTCAGCCCTGCTCTGATTCTTCGTGTCATGTGCCTTACCTGCCAGATGAATGATCGCATCCACCTCTGGTATCAAGCCATTCCCCAGATCATCCCAAGAATAGGTCTTCATCACCCCCTCTTTCTCGGGACTGACGATATCCAGCCCATATATCTCATGATCTTTCGATAGAGCCTTCACCAGATTCGCCCCCACAAAACCATGTATGCCTGTTATTAATAATCGCATCTCCCTTCTATGACTTCCCAATCGACAATCTGCCAGAGTGCTGCTAGATAATCAGGGCGCCGGTTTTGATAATCTAGATAGTATGCATGCTCCCATACATCGAATGTCAGCAATGGCCTCAGCCCCTTTTGCACAGGATTGGCAGCATTCACCTCCTGTGTAATCACAAGCTTGCCATCCTTGTCAGCCGATAGCCATACCCAGCCAGAGCCAAAGAGTGTAGCCCCACTCTTCTGGAATGCCTCCTTAAATGCCTCAAACGATCCAAAGTCACGAGCGATAGCCTCAGCAAGTTTTCTCGTAGGAGCATTGTCAGCCTTAGGCGCGGAAAATTGCCCAAAGTACAACTCATGATTCAGTATCTGCCCAGCGTTATTCAGAATACCACCAGTAGCCTTGCAGACTAGCTCCTCTAAAGACAATACTGCCAAAGGGCTCCCTTCCAACAGCCCATTCAAGTTATTCACATAAGCCGCCAAATGCTTCCCGTGATGGAACGCAATTGTCTCTTTACTAATCACCGGCTCCAGTGCCTCAGGTGCGTATGGCAATGCCATTAATTCAAATTTCTTCATATTCCTTTCATTTTTTTATTAATAATTGTCGACAAATATCGACAATTAAATCCAATCCAACAACTTTTCCAATAACTTTTATTGATTAATAACGTATTATTAGAAATAATCACTAAAAAAACAAAATCGAACTTTCCCCGAGTGGCCAGGGCATAGATCTCATGTTCTTTCGATAGAGCCTTCACCAAGTTCGACCCCACGAAACCATGTATGCCTGTAATTAATATTTTCATGCCTGTTCCTTTGCCTGTTCAAGATAACTATCCTCTCTGAGCGATAGTTCGATGACCTAATAGATAAGCATAAAGGGCTGATGGGATGAAAGTCAGGTCCATGCTGTTCATATGTTTGATTCCAAATTTGGTGCGCGAAGAAACGATAGCATTCTGCAAGTTGTTCTTCTTCATAAACAAAAGTAATGACTTCAATTCGACTGGTGCGTCAAAATAACGGTCAGACCACTTCATTTCGACAGCCCACGCCGGCTTTTGATGCAACCTATCAAGCCCCACCATATCTACCTCACCATTCGTACGTCCCATTTTCCAATTTGCATAAAATACATCTTCATCTTCCCTCTGGATACGCTGGGCAAATAGAGCCGTCTCCACCATACTTCCAATCGAAATATCTGCTTCTGTCAGTGGAGAAAACAGGGCACAACGAAGCGATGGATTTGTAAGATATATCTTAAACTGCGTAACACGCTGCAAACGTTTAGCATTTGCATCTACACGATGGATTACCTTTATAAGAAAAGCACTCTCCAAATAGCTGATATACCTGCGGATAGTTTCTTTTTTGATACCCGACTCTTGAGACATTTCTTCATAAGAGAACTCACATCCAGAACGATATGCAATATGAATAAAAAGCCTATATAGTTCCTGAGTGTCACTGATGCCATAAAGACCAGGCAAGTCTTTCAGCATCACTTTATCCACGATATCCCTGCGCATATATCGCCCGGGGTCTTTTTGTATTTCCTCTGAAAACACCACCTCTGGATACCCCCCAAAGTTGATATACCGAATAAAATGCTCATTAAGTTTAGAAATATCAATGGAGTCAAAAGCACTTATCTTCTGTTGGTTCCATTCTATTATTCTTGGCACTATTAAATTCCCCAGCCCCTGAAGATGAATGTATTCATTAAATGTAAGGGGGGGCAATGCAAAGTCATGAAAACGTCCTGCTCCACTCTCATCACTCTTCATTTTTAGTGCCGCTGCAGCAGAGCCTGATACAATAAAGCGCGTAGCCCGATAAGTATCTACCAGCGATTTCAGATGAATCTCCCAATCTTTCAGATATTGCACTTCGTCATAAAACACATAGAAGCCCTCGTCTATAGCCGACTTCACAAGCGATGCCTTTGCAATATTTAATAATCTTTCGAGCGACAATCCATTATATATTGGAGTATCAATCGAAAGATAAATAAGTTTCTGCGGATCAACGCCATCACTAATCAGTCGTTCTATCGTGTGATAGATCATAACGGTCTTACCAACACGCCTAGGACCCATTAGCACAATTCCTCGTCTTACATCCATGTCCTTTACAAGCTTGTAAAACGCATCTATATACAAGCGTCGCTCCATCCGGCCGATATCCTCAGGAATCCCACCTGTTGTCCACCAAGGATTGTCCATTCTCATCCTCTCAACGATCTGCCGTTCCAATTCCTCTTGTTCTATCTTCATATCATGTTTTACTTTGACTTATGGTTGCAAATATACACAAAAATATTGAAAGGATACAAATAAGTACGTCAAAACCTACTTATTTTAACAATAATTGCATAAATAAGCGCTTCAAAACATGCTTATTTTGACATTTTGGTAAAAATAAGCCCAAAAACGCAAAAGCATCATTCTTATTTAGCCCCCCACACACAAATAAAATCGCCTCAAACCGTAATGGTTCAAAGCGATTATAATAGATGCCTTCGATGGCCTTGGGGCTGGAATCGGAACCCAACACATATACTTCCAACTGTCTCATTAGCTAATCCTCCTAATTTGTAAATGATATCACTCGCAAAACATCGTTGAAGAGTGCACCACTTTTCTGAGATATATACCACTGAAACAACACTGAGTCAGGTATCATAATCCCCGTCTTCAACTTCCCTTTAACAATGAGTTGGAAGAGGATATCACGCTTGATATACTCCATGATAGCCTCATTCGGAGCTATTTGGTAATTTACAGGGTATAACACAATAAACTCATATTGGTCCGTTTTCGACTCTATGAACTTATTGAGAAACCAAGTTTTACCATCTCCGAAATGGGCAGAGAATATCGTGCGACCATTTTCATTTAAATGTTCTTCAAATTGATTTATAATTGGAGTTACATCTATAGTTTCCATTCCCTCTTTTATTCTCACTTTACCGTTATCCCACTATTCCCGGGCATATCATCAATATCAAAGCTATCAAAATCAATTCTAACCGATCCGGCAGGGGTACTCATCCCGCCACTTACTATCGTCGACTTGAACACAGGCGTTATCCCTACCGAGAAACATGCCTGCTCAATCGCTTTAAGTTCACCGGCGGAACAATTCTTATCTATCCTTACACTCTTGATGACTTTCCTCCAGTCAATAGGCATATCCCGGGAAAGAGCCTTTTTCCATTTATTACGAGTTGACACTGTCATGTCAGGTATCACGAAGAGTCTCACCTCTTGCTCATACGTATATGCTTCCCTTTTAAGTGTTAGGAGTTCAATGAATTTATCAAATGTAAAACTGCCGAAATACTTACTGTAATTCTTTGACCGCTTCTTATGAAGCTCCAGAATATATCGCTCGTCTTTATACTCTACTTGCTTCTCTACAATCTTCAGTTTCGATGCCCTTAACTGTTGTCTGAGTTCTGCAATATCAATCTCTAATTGCAGGCAGTGTGCACCTAGTCCTTGCCCATGAGCATAAACTTTCCAAGCAGCCTCGCTGTTTTTAGCCCTCGTAACGCAAGTCGCAAACAGTTGTGGAGTATTTCCTGCTGCGCCTGCTATTTTGTAGTTGGCACAATAAAACCGTTGTTCAAATTTATCATCCCATTTACTCGGCTCTTGAAATCTCCACGACCTACTATATAAAGACAACAAGAAATCCTCTACAGTCATATACTTAAAGACTCTCTTATATAGCATTCTACCAACTGTCTGGATTTTAGTCCCAACCATCACATAGGCAATCTGTCTTTCGGGTGAAGTGTCACGTCGTGAAAAGTATACAGTAGAATTAGAAAGCATAATTGCTACTATCGCAATATTTTTACCTTCGATATTCTCTATATGGAGTGAATACTCAACACCTGTTGTATATTTATAAATTGTAGTATCAAAGTAGACCTCCAATTCATTTTTTGTCTCGGCCAGTCCGATTATCTCACAACGATTTTCATTCTCTTGGACTCCAATTATCAAATACCCTCCATATGTATTTGACAAAGCAGCTAACAAACGGGCAAGTTGATCTTCATTACCGCGTTGTAATCGGGGCTTTATTTGAATAGTATCCCCTTCCCTGAGGGTTCCTTCAATGAGTTCTTTCTTAATATCGTTAAGATTCTCCATTGTATCTATGTTCTTATTGTTATAGTAGCTAAACTTGTAGTTTTATTATAGCTACCTTATCTTCGCCGTATCTACTATGCTTCCTTTTGCGTTTCCTGCTTGGGTATCTCAAACTTCAAGCCATCCTTCAGCATTAATGCCCCTCCATTAATCATAAGGAAGTTTCCGCAATTAACCACCAAATCCTTCCTTCCCTTTGTTATGCTCATCGAAAAGCTCTTCAGATAATCAATGTCTGCTTCAGCATCATCAACGATAGTCAGCACTTCTTTCCCTAGTTGTGTAAAAGCATATATTGGAAGATCATACTCTCTTTTCTCTATCTTTAGAAGATAGCCAATATTCTTCTTAAACAGGAATGCCTGACCTTTATTTCCGTTGAATTTATACTGTTTCACCACAAAGCTTGAAGAGTCTAGCAGTCGTAATTCTGCAAGGAAACTAATATCCTCATAACTTACCTTTTCGTCATCATACCTAAAAATCACTGCATCACCTTTCATGTCATACATTACATAAGGACATATTTTCTTAATCCTTTCTGCATCCTTTTGTGAGATTGTCTTCATAAAATTTGTTATTCTCTTCGAATACTTTCCCGGATTTCTTATCTCGCCTGCAAGTAGTCTTGCCCAATAGTCCTTCAGCTCATCATTATATGCTTTTCCGGCTCCATCCAGGCAGTCTTCCACCCATCCTTGGTCGCTCTCTTCTAGTGTAGATTCCACTTTAGGATCCTTCTGTAGTATCTCGTCAGCGCGCTGTATCACATCCTCCATGTTCTTCTGCTTGTTCACTTCACTCGCCACAAGCCTCTGAGCTGCACATTCACTCAACTCTTTATCCACAACTGTCAGTGTCTGTCCATCCGTAGGAGTATTGTCTTCAGTCACATTGCTCTCCAGCAGATTCTGCTTCTTCAGATTCCACCCAAATGGACCTGCGAGCAGTCTTTTCAACGTTTCATTCTTTATATCCATATCACTTCTCATCTGCTATCGTTCCTATTAATTCTAACAAGAATTGCTCCACTGCGTTATCTCTATCGTCTTTTTCTTTCTTGGCATAGTCAGTGTAGTATTCCACAGCGTCATCTCGCTCGATATTCTTTGCAAGTTCTTCTATGGCAAGTTTTCTCTCATCGTCCTCCAGTTTCGATAATTCCAATAGCATTACAAGCAGCGTCCTTCCTGCAAGTTCCTTAGCCAATTGCCCTTTTTTGCTTACTCTATAGGCCTTAAACACCTCACTCTCCACAATATCGCGATCCTTCGATGCAATGGCCATAATAAGAGGGGCTGTATTTGCTAGTTCTTCTTTATATTCTTTTGATAACACATCTGCCTTTTCTTGTAATTTTGTGTCTATTTCTTCTTTCAGTCTGCGCACATCGTCCAATTCCTTCTTCACATTGATGACAGTGTATATCTGATATCCCATCAGCAGTGTTACCAAAAACGACAGCACTCCTATGATAGCACCATAATAGTCAAAGTCTAATTCTTTGGCTGGTGCCACCTTAGCCATAGCCACTATCGCTATGCCTAAAGCCACTATACTGATTGTTGTTGAAATCCAATTCTTCATATATTTCTCGGATTTATTTCATCCCATCTCCCCTCCTACGCTATTATCCCCAACATCTTAGCAACATCCACATACAATCTGCTCTTCCGAAATTGTATATGACCGCCACGCCCTTTTAGATCATTCGCAATATCTGCTAATGGTGTGGTACTCTTCTTCCCACAATAGTCTACTGTATTCTCAGTCATAAAGAACGTCCTGTCTTTTTGCGCTACCTGATCACACAACGTCAGGAAAGTTTCCCATATATAGCAATCCTTGTATTCTTGCTTCTCTTTTGCAGGAGCTTGTTCCGCTAGCACTCTGTTATGAGCCTTCTCGTGAAAGAACAGGTTTTCATCAATCACATAAGTATTCAACCACAACTTTGTCACCATACCGTCCAAGTGTGCTGCAAGGTTTAGCGCCGCCATTCCCTTCTGTAAATCTTCCTTTTGTGGAGAGCCAACAATGTTTCCATAATCCCCCATCGCATTGCGCAAGCTGTTTTCCAGTCCGGTATCTTTGTTAAAAAGGTCATCATGATGCTTATTAAACTCCTTCAGCACAACCATAGAAGTCACAGAAAACACCTGCCCCGTCTCTATAAGGTTCAGCAATTTCTCATCCCACTCGTATTCATTATATGCTCTTCGGTCCACTATCGAATTAAAATACAATAGTGAGCATGTGTCCCAAAACACGATGGGCTTCGACGAGTCATTGATATAGGCGGGAATATCCCTAAAATCAATAATCTGCTTACTAATTACCACGCCCGCCATAATATCTCAATAGTGAAATCGCATATTCCAGTTTTACCTCCATATCATATATCACGTCATTATATGCTGGAGGCCATCCACAATCCTCCGTAAGCCATTGTCCGAAATCTGATGCGTCCAAATATTTACCACTGTCAAACAACTTGCTCACAAATTCAAACCAACGTTCTTCATCATAGGCATTAGCAGTAGGAGCCCCTTTATTACAAGCACTCTCCCATGCATGTAGCGCTTTATAAACTTCTTCTCCAAGCATCTTTTCCATCGATTTCTCTTCACCCGTCATCTTTATGCATCCAGTATATGACGCATCCAAGAATCTGGCTATATAATGATGAAAGAACTGTTCTATAACAAGGTTGTACCGTGTCATACCAAGTTCCGAGAATCGAGAATCTTCCGAACCAATGTTAAACACTCTCATCTCGTCATCTTTCACCCAGACAAACACATTCGATAAGAACAATTGTTCTTTGTTAGATGTAAAGACGGCATATTCAAACCCTTCCAAACCAGCTCCCGCTTTCTTTTCATTCGCCCTATCTGACAATTCTTGATTATACGCGAAGTCGTCAGTAGGGTTCTTAATCATCCTATCTAAAAGAGCCATCAGCGTATCGTGGTCTCTATTGATTTCTAATTGGATAAATTGTTTCATAAGCTTTTAATCTTACTACATCTACTCTATCTCTTTCACCCTTCCCGAAGCACCTTATAATAAACATCTTTAGCATTATTCCAGAATAAAGATTGCAATTGTATACTATCTTCTTTCGGTAAGGTTGCTATCTCTGGTTTGGCATCTGGGCCTATAGTCTCAAGATATTTAACAAGAGCTACCTCAAATATCTTAGGGTTACCCTTAAACTCTGCATGCATATAAACCGTTTTTGGCTCATTAATACTCACGTATTTAAAAGTCATAGCAGTAAACATGCATCCCTGTTTCTCAAACTTCTTCACAAAATCTGCATCACGTAAATTCTTACCTTCAAGAATTGCCTGCTTAATACCCATCAAGTCGGAATCAGAAGCGTCTTCACCCTCGTCATCTTCCTCACTTTCTTCCTTCCCTCTTTTAAATGTCAATTGTTTGACATCTTCAAAACGCCATTGATTCCCTAATCCTATAGGCATAAGCGTATCAAAGAAGTTAATTGTCATTTTGGCACTAAGTTTATCAATCTCCATAGAAGAGAAAGCTACATCATTATGTCCCCTCAAGATTTTTTCAAACAGTTTCTTAACCTCTTTTCCGTCATTCGGTTTGCTTCCAGCGACCTCAACTTGCCATTTCCCATCTTCCAGTTCAACAATCTTAAATTCTGAGAATCCCTGATCCGAGTCCATGAATTCTATGCGTCCTGGTCTCTTTTTCTCATATTCAAGAGTACCATAGTATATAGTCTTGTCACCAAAAGACTCTTTACTTAACACACCTAGTTTATAGCCTTCAGACAAAAGTCTTTTGTCAGTATCTCTCACATCATTGTAAGCATCTTCCATAGAGAAGCCACTTTTACCATTAACACCAAAACCGCTCATAGAATAGGTCGCTGTTGTTTGGTAGGCGTTTTCCCTGATATATTCTATCTTTTTTCTCTCTAATATTAAGTGGGATATAGTTTCAGCAACTTGCTCATTACTACCATTTACCAGGAATACTCCCTCAGACTGAACCCAATGGTTCAAGATCGTCCTTTTTAAAAAATGACTGCACACCTCTTGAATATCAAAAGGCGATGGATAATTATTCTTGCTCATCAGCTATTATATTTTTTAAGTCTGCAGGTAAATCATTATTAGTTTCCATAAATTGTACATCAACAGTGCCAACTTCATCAAACATTTCCTTTATTCTTGGAATAATTTTCCTATCCTCAATGTTGGAATTATAAAGATAAAGATGAAGGGGGCTGTCTTTCTTCCACACGAAAGTACTCCTCAAAGCACTTTTCAGCATCTCAAAACTCCTCAAATTATTATCTCCGAAATAGAATACAACAGACTCTTCCTTGTCTTTCTTAATACTACCAAGCACAACATCAGAAAAAATGTATTCTATGGTCAGTGTTTTTATTGGTTCATCCGGTTTTCCGCTTTGAAAAGCAGGAGCATATCTGAAATTGAAGCTATCTCCTAACTTATCCACAACTTTTTTCAAAGCACATAAGCGCAAAATACGAGTATTATCCAAAACAAAAATAGAACTCCTTCCTGCTTTTCTCTCTCTTGTTGATACATTTACTGATTTTAATGCTTCCAGGAACTTAGGTCGAAATGTCTTGTAGTTATCTACGTCATAAAACCATATAACAATAACTCCAACGTCGAAAACACTACATTCTTCCAGTCTTGGATATAATTCAAATAAATCAGCGGAGTTTCGCAATGTAACGAGTTTTTTATCCAACGTATCAATCCATTCTTGCAAAAGTTTAGCATGAAAACTTTTGGTTTCATACCTTTTCGCTTCAAGTATAACAGATTGTGCCCTGACCTTCAAAGGAGTTTTATATGTCATCAAGGTATCAACACCATGTTTTTTCTCATCACTGCCTTTTATATCTATATCGTGATCACTTACAACATCCCAGCCCAATTGTTCAAGCAAGGTTGAAGCTTGTTTATTCCAAATACTGCCGTTTACGCTCTGGTCTTCCATATCAAATGTATCGTTTAATCAGTTCAACAATTTTCCAGAAATCACATTCTTCCGACTTAATACTTATCGCATTTTGAAGGGAGCACTGCAGAATAAAAGGAGAAATAATATCAGATTCAGCTGATATTTCTACATTCCTTACCTCATTACCATAATCTTCTAAGAGTTTCATACCAACTGCATAAGAAGATAATTTGACTGTAAATTTACCTATGGCGTCTTCGTTATATTTAAATTTTCTAATAGACATGCTGGTAATACATGGCTTACATTTTTCATCAGCCAACCATTTAATAAGACTCTTATACGAAAATGGTATATTATCAAATGCGATGTCACCTTCAAAACAATTTCTTATAAAAGATTTAGCCTTGTTAAATTTCATAGAAGATGCCATTGAATACAACAACTTATTGTCATAATCTAAGAACACTGCAATTGATTCATAGATATTAACCACTTTTTTGGTTACAACCCTATTCTCCTGATCATAATCCTGAATATATGTCGGAGTTTTAATTAGTATATCTATTTCAAACGAATCAGAATCATTAGATATTCCGATAGTTCCTATGCCAGTAGTTTCTAAATAAGGCATTGAGCCTAGTTTTTCTCTAATCTCATCAACTGTCAATCCATCCTTGACTTTCAGTTTGTTTAGTATTAATGACTTTTTCTGTTCCATAATATTTAGTTTTAGCTTTAAGAAATCTATCACATTAATTATCCACTAGCGATTCCATCGCACTTCTTAGTCCTATGCTCAGCGGTTTTCCCGTTGTGAAACCACCACTTCCTTTCCCTCCCACTCCTCGGGGTCACCCCATTCTTGCGAACAGAGCGGGCCCATTTATTCGATATATAGTTCGACACTTCATAAACGATTGATGTCCAATGCATCATGAATGTGGCATGGGAAGGTTGTCTTGGGTTGTAATATTATTGTTTTCGTTGGCAAAGATAAGAAAATCTTTCATACATTCCAAACTTTCTTCGCACTTTTTTCTGCGCAGCTCAGGCGAGCAAGTCCGAAATCCCCCAACTCCCCGCCTACAAAAACACAAAAATCGCCTCAAACCATAACGGTTCAAAGCGATTGTAATCGATACCTTCGGCAATCTCTGTGCCAGCACAAGTACTTATGCTGTTCACTAAGATCGCCATGAAATGGCCTTTACCCTACTCCCTTACATCTCCCCGCGGGATTCGTATGCCCCATCCTTGCATTCCAGGATCGCGGAGCCACTCTCAAACGCCTTAATCGTCTTATACAATCCATCCTTGGCCCTAACAGGCAATTGATCTATGCCCAAAGCCTTTTTGATCTTGGCATTTGAGCTGACATAATTCTCGGTCAGCTTCTGAAGCCTTTCCGGATTCAAGGGCAGATGCAGCATACCACCAATCTTCGCTACCCCCTCCATCAGCCCTCGGGGAATTCTCCAGATATGAGCCTTCTTACCCAAGGCCGAACAGATAATCTCTATCAGCTCATTGGTCGATACCGCCTCATCATCATTGATATGGTAGATACCACTCTCCACATCCTTGGTCAACAGCCCATTAATGATAAAGCAGAGATTATCTATCGATGTAAACGTCCTCTTATTCTCAAACGCCCCCAATGGCCAGGGTATTCCTTTCTTCACCACGCCATACAGCAGATTCAGATTCCCCTTATTCCCCGGCCCATGAATCATACACGGCCTCAATATATAAGTCCTCTTCCCTCCTTCTCTCCTTACTCCTTCCCCCTTGTCATCTCGACCAACGTGGAGAGATCTCATAATATACCTCTCCGCCTCAATCTTACTCTCCCCATACGGCCCAACAGGCTTCGGCTCCACATCCTCATCCACATATGCCCCCTCTACTCTATCCGCTGCAGCCTTCACCGAACTAAAGAAAACAAACCTCTTTGCACTCGATGCCAAGAAATAATCATATATCTTCTTCGTCAGTTCCGTATTCACTTGGAAATACACTTCAGCCTTTTGGTTCCTGAGTGTGCCAAAGGATTTCGTATCATGCGCCTTACCAGCCAGATGGATGATTGCATCCACCTCCGGCAACCCAGCGGTCTCTGAGTCTGTCGAAGGGTTTTCCAGATCATCCCACGAATAGGTCTTCACCACGCCCTCTTTCTTGGGACTGACGATATCCACCCCATATATCTCATGATCTTTCGATAGAGCCTTCACCAGATTCGACCCCACGAAACCATGTATACCTGTTATTAATAACTTCATTTCCAAAAATGCGCTTTCAATTCCGCTTATTCGCACATTTCCCGTCTGTTCTCTTCTACGAAACACTACATAGGGTCACTCCATCCTTGCAAACAGAGCGAACCATGGAATTCTATTTCGGCAATACACTTCATAGATGACTGATGACCAATGCACCGATGATTAGTAGTAACCGTTGGCAAAGATACGATATCTTTTCCATTATTCCAAATTTTGGAACCACTTTTTTCTAAGGAACTACCAATGACATTTGACCTTGCCAACAATTAATGTGCCACCTTGCCACAAGTTGCAGCAAGCATACTCATGCAGCAAGCATTTCCTTTACTTTCTCCAAACTCATAACAGGCGAAGCCTTCTCCATCCTCTTCACCATCCAGTCTCTCAGGTACCAGTTTAAGTGCTGGAACTTCTTGGAATCCTGTTGTATCAGTCTCTCAAACAGTTGGTTCACTTTTTCCCATCCTTCATCCGTATCCTCGGCTATCACTTCTACGGCCTTCAGTATTCCACTGTAGTCAGATTGGTGTTCCTTCTCCATAGCCTTCGAATAAACAGACATCAGCAAAGGCAATGCTTCAATAGCATAGTTTCTCACATCAGCTCTTATTCTCAACACCGATGGATTCTGCTCAGCATACTCCAATCCCTTTATGCTGCCCTTCATCAACAAAATCCTTGCCGCCCTATTCTTGTTGCCATCATCCATGTTATCAAAATCCTTCTCAACACCTTCCCTGACGAAATCGTCCATAGTAGCATCTAGAGCCAACCGTTCAAAAATATATAGTTTCTTCTCCATGTCACACCTGGTCAGGACGTCATTCTTCAATACCATCGGGCGTGTTTCTTCATTTTCCAACAGTACTTCAGCTATTCTCAATGATGGATTTGCACACGGCAGCGACAGCATCATATTTATTGCTCGCTGATATTCTGATGTAGCGCCTTGCTTCACAAGATAGACACACCACTCTTGCCAATTCCGATCTGCATATTCGATTGGGCGATCCATACATTCACGTAAAGTTGTCAAAAATGTCGTTTGACCACCGCATCTTTCACTGATATAGTCAAACAAGCTATAATTCCGTCCACCAAATCCATTTCCCTGTATATATATGCTACTACTGGAATAGGGTAACAATCGTAGCAGCAAGTCGTCATCCACGTTAACATCATGGTGCACCGTGGTCAGCATTTCTGTATTTTGCTTCAGGCTTAGTTTTTCTTCCTGGGCCAACCTTCTGTCTATAAAATACTCATATAACTCACCCTTGTTATCTGGCAATGTTTTCTTTTCGTTATAGTAGTCGGCCATAGCAATTAGATAGAATGGTGTTCTCACGAACTCATACAATTTGCGTTTTTTTATCTCGTCAACGATATTTCCAAGATTCTTGCTCACCAGATAGTCTTCGGAATCCTGCCATGTCAAATCGTTTAAGTTCAGTTCCGTAAATCCTTCGAACTTGTATTCACTGCTGAAGTTCTCTCGACATGTCATTACAATTCTCAGTTGGGGATGCTCCTCAGCATATGTTTCAATCTCATGGTACAAACCAAAACGTGCATCTCCGTCAAATTTCTCGTCCAACGCATCGACAATCACAACAAGTCCTTTCTCTATATCGGGGCGCAATGCTGGCAGTTCCTGTTTGATGCTTTGATTTCCTCTCACCTTGAACATGATAGGCACTAGCCTCCCCTCTTCCTGCAGTTCCCAACCTAACCTAAGAAGTTCAGTACTCTTTCCTGTTTGAGCATCGCTGTACAACACAAATTTTCTACCTTTGCAATCAGTCCTTCCTGCAACAATATCTGCCAGTTTGTATCGCTCTATGCCCTTGTGTTCCAAATAGTATTTAAAGTATTCATCACCCTTCAGCCTGAGTGTACAATAGCGTTGTATATAGCCATCAACTGCAGTAAATTCACGTATACCTTTATTGTGGGTACATAGTTCTTGTTTGATTTCCGCAAGCATTTCATGCAGTTTTTTCTGCTCGTTCAGTATGTCATTTGTCTTCATCAGACTATCATACTGATCCTTATTCAGCAACTTAATTCTGATGCTTTGCAAAAACTCTCTTCCTTCGTGCGTTTTCTGCAACTCTTCTTCAAATAACCTATATAGAGTGTCTATATCATCGTCATATACGCCATGATGTCCGATGACATACTCACAAAATTCGTTGATGGTCTTTACCTTATTTTTCTTGTAATATCCCCTAATATAAAAACTGGAGTTCCATCTTTTTACAGCTCTCTTAAAAGCCTTCTCCTCTTCTGTAGACTTGAATTTATTGCAGAATTTTTTAAGTGCACCGCCCGTGACAAACGACATAATGCCCCCAACTATCTTGTCCCAAAGGCCAAGACCCGTAATCCAATTCTTTATCATAATAAGAAGACTCATCATGAGGTTCTTTGCATCCTTAATCAGTAAAATACTGATGGCAAAGATAAGAAAAACTATTATAAAATCCAAACTTTCTTCGCACTTTTTTCTGCGTAGCTCAGGCAATCAAACCCGAAATTCCCATAAACTCCCCACCTACAAAACCAAAAATCGCCTCAAACCAAAATGGTTCAAGGCGATTATAGTCGATGCCTTCGATGGCCTCAGAGCTCGATCGAGTCAAAGGCCTACTCAAGTATATCTTCCGGCCCCAGCGGCTCATACGGCTCATCCTTCATTTCCAAAATCACGGTGCCACTTTCTGCAGAATGTACCGTATGCCATTGTCCCGCTGGTATATTCAGTGCCATCACTAGGCCATTAGGCGATAGCTCGATGACCTCAGTACACGTACGCTCCTGCTCTTCATAATACTCCACCACCAGCTTGCCCCTTAGGCAAACCACAGTTTCCGAAGTCTTCCGGTGGCGATGTATTGGGAGCACGCTGCCAGGCTCGATGGCATTTAGCATCCGCTGGCTCCCATCCTCCGCGCTATTCCGCAGATCATAGTTCACCCGCAGCCTCGGGCTCGCCTTTGCCTCCTCCGTCAGTCTATCCAGTAATTCTTGAGTAATCTTCATCCCAAAAGGCGGTTCTGCCGAGTTACTCAATCGCGCTCTTGATGGTATCCACGATATACCTCACGTCCTCATCAGTCACGTAAGGGCCGGCTGGCAGACACATACCCACCTTGAAGATGCCCTCCGAAACTCCATTCACGTATGCAGGGGCCGAAGCGTAGCAAGGCTGCTTGTGCATGGGCTTCCAAACTGGTCTTGCCTCAATGCCAGCAGCATCCATGAACACGCGTAGTGCCTCTACATTATCGTTGGGTTGACAGTCCGTCACTGCCGATGTTGCAGCATGTATCACGCCAGCTGCACCACCTACAGCACCTGTCACGATCGTCTTATAAGCATTCTCCTGCCCCTTCACTTTCACCTCAGGATCGATGGTAATCGTGCAGAGCCAGTAGTTGCTGTCGTATTCGCCGGTCGTCGGCTGAGAATGCACCTTGATGCCAAAAACATCTTTCAGCAGCTCCTCATACATCTTCTGCACATGCTGATGGTGTGCAATATGGTCATTCAGCACCGTCATCTGGCCACGACCGATACCCGCACAGATATTACTCATGCGATAGTTATACCCGATCTTCTCGCGCCAACTGTCCTCATCAGGCGTAATCAGCGCACCACCACCCGAGGTCGTGATCATCTTGTTGCCATTAAATGCGGTCGATCTGATACGGCATACCATAGAGCGCCACGGGAACGATAGCCTTCGGTTTCTTGCCCGTCTTGGAGATACGATCCTTGATGGCCTCCTCCAGCAAATCCGGATCCATGTTCCACGTCACAGGCTCCGAATATCTGTCTCAAATCGGACAAGATCTATCGTAAATCATGAAAAATCAAACAACTATTTGGTTATTTGGCGCAATTTCGTTTGGTTGTTTGGCTTAATTTCGTTTGGTTGTTTGACGCTTCTACCCCCCCCTCATGCCCTGATTGCAAAGAGAATTTCATCCACATTTCTCAGCCAAAATAGGTGTTCATCACGATTTCATAGAGATGAGATAATTCATTCAATTCTTTTGGGCTCATAATCCCTTTTTAGGATTTTCTCCATCTGCCCAAATATGGAGCCTTCATAATCTTCATATATACTTTCTTCAACGTGTGGGCCTCCAAACATCTCATCAATATCAGCTTTTCTTGCGCGTCTAATGGATGCTATTTTGCATTTCAGCACCTCATACTTATAGTTGATTGAATCAGTTATCTGAAAGTAATCAGATAACTTGGGGCACAACCCAGTTTCACTAATGCACCTAACCGGCATTGCTATATTAGTCAGCAAGTCATCAGGCCAATCAAAATTATCAATTTTCTTTGTTGAAGTAAATGAGCATCCTTGGAATCTAGGATGGTTTACCAATGCCAGCATAACTATTTGCGGAATGGCATACTCGGGCTTAAATGGGTCATCAGGAAACTCCACCTCTATAGAGCAGGCTATTATCAGTGGAAGAGAACAAAGAACCATCTCTACCTCTTGATTATAAGCAACATTAGGCAGCCTTAAATCCAGTAATTCAATTTCTCTGGTTGGTTTTAAAAGAGAAGTACAGAAATCCTCCATACCAGGTTCTTTCATTTCTTCCCAGCAAGCCCATATAGTGTTTGACAAATAAAGGCAAGGATAACCACTGATAGAAAACCTATTATTGCCAATCTTCCTAACCAATTCAAACGGCACATGGAACATATCCTTTGCTTTCAGCACCCTTTCTTTGCCATCCACCATTCTGCTCCTATACCAAACGTCCTCAGTATCCAATACATACGTACAGAACACATCAAGGTTCAAAATATCTCGCATTAGGGATATACATTCATCAAGCTTCGCCCGAGAATAAAGATCAAGACAATCAATAATTCTTCGGCTAATCTCCTCTATTTCCCCTTTCAGAGAATCTTTTCCAATAGAGCCATCTTTGAAACATGCATCATCAATATCCATAAAAGCTTCGAGATATCCTCCAAGCAATGATTGCAAATGCGAAGAAAAACTCTTTTCTTCCCTTGGCTCCAATAAAAAGCCTTTTGCTAGTTTATATAATTCCTCAATATTCATGAATTACATGTATTGATTAACACGTTTATTCTCCTCGATTAACGCCAACAGCTCCTTAAACGCTTCAACTCTATATTGCTTAAAAGCCCCTGCATTCATAAGTTTTCTCTGTTGTTTGACCCAGTTCAAGAGCAGATGCCCCTCTATATGGTGTCTTGAGGGATTACGGTGGTTAACCTCTATGAAGTTCTTCACCTCATTATAATTAGCATTCCATCTTTCCTCTTGCGTCATAACCCTTCTAAACCCTTACGTCAACTCATTCACAATTCTCCTCGTTTCTTCTGGAGTGGCGAAATTAAGAGCCATGTTTGTTCCTAGTTCACGTTCCATTTCAACTTTGATGCCAAATCCAAAACAAAGAAGCTTTTCCCCTAAAGTTGACAGAACATATTTACTTGGGCCATTAGCATCAATGGTGTGCTGGTTTAAAGACCCAGTAGCAAAAAGCAGCTCTGTATCTCCACTCTCATCATAATAAGGCTCTTTGTACTTGGGCAACATCTTCAAGTCAACATAAGGGATTCTTTCCAACATAGACGATAGTCTAAAGAACTCTTCTATCGTTATCCAACCATTAATCTTTGCTATTGTCAACCTTGCAAGAATTTTCTCCTTATGAATATTATCCATTCGGTCAACAATACCCATAATCACATTCCCAGAAAAGTCCTCTGCCTTTTCCTGAACCTCCTCACAAAACTTATGCCTTTGCTCCGGAGTGGTGTCAGCCAATTCATACAAGAATCCGTAATACTTCCTGAAGAACTCACTCTCCTTATAGCCTACAATATCCTTATATGATTGAACACCAGATTCAGCAGCTCCGATATAGTCTTTGGCACAAAGTTTAAGAATGGAGAACAGCAAATCTTTTACTGCCCCACTCTTTTCTTCTTTCAGTTTGCCCAAATCAACGCTATTAATTGATTCAGCAATTATATTAGATAAATCATCTGCTGTCATTTAGACCAAGTATTAAACTCACCCTGTAATATAATGCGTAATCAGCCCAGAAATAACACCAAGGATGATTGTTCCAAGGATGAAATTAAAAACGAGATTTCTTGCCTTGTTCTTTTTCTTCATATACTTTACCTGTTCTCCTGTGGAGAAACCACCCTCCGGGAAAAGATAATCCACAGATTTCCCTAAGACAAAGACTGAAAATAACATGCAAAGTACAGACCAACCTGTTAATATCGTCGATTTATTAGGCATCTCCACCCATTTCTCATGGCCTAAGTTCACATAATAAGCCACTACAATAGCAGCATACAATAAGAAACCTAAAACTATATAAAACGCCTTACTATGTATCCACCAACATGGAACCTGGCAACCTTTCACGAATTCATCTATTCTTTGAGCTAAAAAAGTTATTTCCGTATCCTCCAGATCTTTCATTGTTAGTATACAAGAAGAATCATACTTTGACATATCGAAAAGAGATAGTGAAAAAGCCCAATAGAAGCTAGGGCTATCCTTTTTCTTTTCACCCCATATATTGATTTTTATGATTCTCCTTGAATCAGGGTTGCTATATGCTATCACATCATCAATTGTTGGTAACTTATAAGATGCACCATCGACAGTATGTATCTCATATTCTACTTTATCAAACCTCTCAATAATTATATTCGATAAATACCGTAATTGTCCCTCATCAACAATAATGGGGCGATTGTATGCTTTATTAAATGATCCTATCATATTCCAGAACACTATCTATCATTATTATTCATACCTCTCTCCTATATCATCACGAGTTGTCCACATGGCAAACATGATTCTAAATAAATCTGAGAATTTCAGCTTGGTAGCTTCGTGCTTTGCTTTCATATTCGAGAAGGCCACAAAAACTAAAAACGATTCCAATACCGCAATATCTGTATCGTTTCCCCAAATAGGCTGTCCACCTGTCTGAAATCGATAAATCGTTGACACTGAAAGATACACCACATATAAAAAATAGACAACAAATTGTAGAATTGCGGGGTTATATACATATTCTACCAGTATTGTGAAATATTTTTCATAGCGATGACCGTTTGCTGTTAGCAACCTTGTTATTAATGGGAACAAGTATTTTGTATAATGTGCTGATATTATGGCTCCTATCGATAATGAAATGAACAAGATGGATTGTTCACATAGCGTAATCTCCTTTGCCAGCCTAGTGCTTTTTCACATCATACACAACAACATTCTTTACTAATTCCATTGGTATACCGGCATCCGAACAGTTTTGGTGAGTGTAATCTATGAGAAACGAAGACATATAGTTGCATGCAATATCACTAATCCGGTCTTTTGCCACTTTATCCACCAACATTTGAATTTCTTCAATATGAGAGAACCCTGTCGTTTTTAACTGAGGTATTTTCTCAAATAATGAAATAATCTCATTTGCGGTTGATTCCCCTATTCTCCGGCCCTTCCTGTTTTTAGAAGAGCCTAGTCCTACGGCATCACATTCCGAAGCAAATATCAATTGTTGTATCGCCTCATTCTTATTTCCCTTTTTGGCAAGATAACCGATATGATTAAATGAATCTATAATGGAAGCGTGTAAACCAGAATCCATTTGGGAGGGAGACTTCCATAAGAGGAATGGATCGACATAAAGTGGAATATCCTCATCAATAAACGGGATAGCATAATCCACTTTATCTTGTAAAAGCAAGATTCCGTAATAATCATTCAATCTTGGTCTAATAATAGTATCCATAAACCTTGCGTATTATCTCCCTGCCGTTCTCGGCAGGACTCTTTTTCTCGTCTTATTTTCCACTATGCGCTGCCCCGGCTATCGCTTGTCCCATCTATATTTGCATCATGAATTACTTAACCGCCACAAAGATAATGCAAATCGAGTGAAATACCAAATATTATTAGAATTATACCGAGATGCAGCCTTTCAAAAATCCTTTCCAATTTTCTCTTGCGAGATGATCTTCGTTAACAATAACTTCTTATCATTATCTGGCATCAGCTCCTCATTCCCTCCTATTGAGTCCAAACCGAGAATATAGTCAACCATATCAGATATCTGATCATCCTTCTCTACAATGATATACGAAATATCATCAACCTTAAACTTTAGCTTATAATTCTTTAGAGCCTCAGTAGGTTCTGGCTTTTCGCCTCCACCTCTCCAGGCATTATATTCCTTCTCACTCCATTTCCAATCGACACCCTCACCAGTAACCACATATCGCCATTCGTTCTCGATGTAGTTCACTACTTCCTTTCCATGAGGCCCTGGGCTACTATATTTCTTCACATAGCCATAAAGACTATAGATGGCATCATTAGCATTATTCCAATTAATAAAGAATTTAATTCCCTCCAGAGATTCTGGTGACCGCAGATTGACATTAATACCCTTCTCATTACCCCCTCGCTTCTTCACCTCTTCCTGCAGAGATTGCCTATAAGAATTGAAAAAACTCAGACTATACAAGATACGCAAGTCATTTACATAGAGGATAGGATTTATCTGGTTACGTATAGCCCACTCTTTAGATAATCCTATGGCAAACTCCCCATATCTCTGTTTAAAACCCGATGTTCTCGTCAGTGGTATATCACAAAAACTTACCATCGGAACTCCAATAATCCTCTTCCTATCTTCATAACTCAGATCTTCTTTACAGAAGTTAGGTACGATTCCTGTCCTTAGAATGCTTTTCAATACATCCAGTTTCTTCGTAAAATGGAACAATGAAGAAGTCCTATAACTTGGAGCACTCATATTGCTTTTTCTATTTCTTGAAAACCATCGCATAAACCTACCTAGAATGTCTTACATCCCAATCGCCTTCTCAAAGCCCCCCTCTCAGGGTATGACAGGGAGTAACATCTATTCCATATCTCCTTTATAACACAGACAGATCAGTTTGAATCAGTTGAAACAAAGGAGATTGTTGCTGCACAAAACCCGTATTCGAACAAATCACCGTTTTGAAATCCTTTTGTTCTTTCTTCAAATGGCTAATCTTCTCCTGCTTCACTTGCGGTTTCATTGTTGTTTGTGCATTTAGTCGAGCAATCTCATCTTCAAGCTCTTTCTTACCAAGTTCCTGCATGAGAACCGTAACAAATTCAATGAGTTCATGCCCATACACAAATAAGCAACAGTTGTCCTGATTCACATATGTATTCGCAGCAATCAATTCACGTTCAAATTGAGCATGGTCATTTGCATGATAGCCAGTCGAGTTCTTCAGTGTTTTTAAAGCATTATTCACCTTCTTTTGGACATCAGACACAAGAGACGCTGTATTATTCTGTCTAAATGCAGCTTTAATGGCTTTCTCCCCTGGCAAGATTTGTTTCCATTTGTCCACATTAAACACTCGTCCATTAATAGACCGCATATATAAATCCAAAATAAACAATGGATAAATAACATTCGACAGGTCTTTGAAAAAAGAATCAAAAGAAAATATTGTCTGCAGCGAAGTAGCAGCAGTAAATACCTGTGTCAAGGTCGAAGGCATACAAAGCAGATTCTCTCTGCTGTACGCGTACGTATGAAACAAGTAGCTTGTTTGCTCCAAATCCTTGCCCAAAGTGTTTCCATGATGTCGGAGCAAGTAACTCTGATCAGCATCCAAACATCCTATATACGAATCGCCTCCCTTCTCTCTTATCTCTTTCGCTATCAAATTCTTACTTTGGGATAGATTCTCGCCCTCCTGATAAGGCGTAAATCTAAAATTCTTCCCAGGGCACGATGCCTTGAGGATCACCATCCAGAGATATTCATCAGCATAGTCCTCCACCAGAACTGTAATTTCTCCATCACGACCAGTCAACGCATTGCGCTGCTTATAGAAGGTATTATTAACATTTTGAGTCAGCGTCGTATTCATTGTCTTTCCTCTGTGATTTGAGACATTTCTGTCACTTTACCAAAATGGCCCTCAACCATTGATGGAGCATGAGTCGACACAAACAGTTGGATATTTGGATTCAGGTTCCTCAAACAATTCACCAATTTTATCTGCCAATCCACATGCAACCCTAAGTCAGGCTCATCCAACCAAAAAATCACAGGCAAGTCATATGAATTACTAACATGCAAAATCAGTAATAATATCTCTTTTTCACCTAACGATAAGTCTTGATAAGGTATCTCTTCATTCGTTTTTCTACTTATTAGTGTTATTTTCGACTCCATGTCACCCTTTATCTCATAATATGATCCAAAGAACTCCTCCATGGCCTTTCTGAAAAGCATGATATATTGAGCATCCTTATCGCTGATAGTTATCTGATGCCCAGTTACCTTATCACCTGCGCCCATCACACTCGACAGGGAACTCAGAAGTATTTGCGATATTTTTGCATTTCTAAATGCAATACTCTCCGTCAGCAGTTTATCTAGATAGGTTCTATCTTCTGTATCAGTCTCATTCTTTTTAGGATCCGATACTTTCTGGAATTCTCTTATTACCTGGTCAAAAGAAGACACGATGTCTGTAGGCACTTTTAATACGATTTCATCCGGATGTATCACATCGCCACGATTATCAGTCAATCTGACACGCTGTACTAAGAATGAACCATCTGCATTCACTTTACCATCCTCTACATTGTGATAAACATATCCCTTGACCTTCTTAAACTGTTTTGATACAGACTGCTTATCCCATGTCATCTTATAATCATTGTCAAAGGTTATTTCTGCCTGCTCTATTTTCCTAGCCAATACAGGGTCAATAAGATAACCATACCCAAGCAACTGATTACATACATGAAAGAGGGTCGACTTGCCACTACCATTAGCGCCTCCCAGAATATTCACATCGCGATGTACATCCCAAGAAACATTTCTATAGCCAAACAATCCTTTCAGTTCAATATGTTTAATATATATAGCACCCATATCTCTATATTATTTCTTGCAAAATTAGCGATTTTCTTTCAATCCAATCGCATTTCTTCCCTTTAATTAGTCTTTTTTATGATTTTCCCGTTCTATAGGTTCTTTGCCCCATCTCCCTACTCCTTAAGATTGACAGCTTACGAGAAAGTTTACTTCTGATATTGATTCTTTCCCTAGATTACCAAGGAAAAACAGCTGATAATTACACTTCATTTCCTTACATTCTTTTGATTATATTGATACAACACCTCATACCAGTGTTCAAAAAACGGATCCTCAAACCCTATCCTAGAATAATCCCCCATATTACTTCTCATTGAGACCTCCTCATTCGATAGCCTTGAAACAAGATCGTCAAATTCTTGAAGCGACCGAAACCGTTTGTCATAAACAACAGCCTCATCTTCCCATTCTCTAACTTCCGCCAACTTTCTCACCAAGTCAGAATGTCTGTCATAATAATGCAGGTTGTCAGCAATATGATAGTAGTTGCCCACTTCAAGCCCAAGAATGGCAGCAACATACTCCAGCATAAACGTATAATTAAATACATTCACCCCGCTCGCTCCCCACACCAAATCATTGGAGCGCATCCTCACTATTAAGTCTAATTTGTTACATCCTGATTGTTTCATAAAATGGAGTTCCCGCGTACATGGTATATCTTTCGAATTTTTCAACGCCCCATTTTCATCAAAATCATCCTTCATCGGGTCACCAAAACTCATCACTGCACGACGTGTTTCTTTGTCAGCTTTAAAACATTCTACCACATACCTGAGTTGATCTACCGACCCTGGCTGCCTCACATTGATGGTCTCTATTCTATAGTCTTCTATTTCGCCATTATAATCTCGATAACGAGGTCCATAACCTCCTCTCATATACACCCCGTCATCCGAGAAATCGACCATTCTCGGTAGATAATGAGTAATATATGCCATATCGTTCCTACCACTCGCTATCCACAGCGACTCAGCATAGGGCAACGTCTTAAACCACTTCCTTTCTAGGATGGTTATCTCTCTTGCCGTCGGATTCGTGATCTTAAACATAGCAGGTTCCGCCAACTCGAAGCATATATGGCCTCGAGTCTCCCGCTTCACGCCTTCTTCCAAAAGAAGTTTACTAGCTCCTATCAGAAAAGAGTTAATTCCTGCGTATGTCTCTGCATACATCGTGATTGGATTTTTGCGTTAATATGCCACTTTGGTGGAAACGCATAGTCTATTGGTTGTGGTGTCTCTTTATAGCGTTGTTTTATTCTTACATTGCCAACAAGCAAGTCCGGCATTTTGGCACGAAGATATTTGTCGGTCTCGCAGAAGCAGTTCTGTAAGTCAATCAACTTGAGCTTGCGTCCAGGCAGAGGGCGGAACTCAGTATAACCGTATCTCTCTTGCAACTCCTCAAAATGGTCATGAACGTAGTAGATAGCAGCCTCGTAATCATTGCCGTAAGAAGCGAAGCACTTTTTGATACCTCGAACAGCACCCACACCAGCCTTGACAAAGGAGTCCTCGTCAAAGTTCAGATAGGGCGAATAGTTGAAGTCAACAGTATATTGGTAGGCCAGGAAGTCACCAATCAGCGGATAATTCCTCAGTTGATTAAAGACCTCGGCCATAGATGCAGCTTTCAGTACTGTTTTCAGTCCCTGTCCCTTGATAAATTCATCCTCTATCATCTGCAACCACACCTGATGCTTGGTACTGATATCATGGTAGCCAGAATAACTGCCGGTCATCATATAGGCATTGGAGAAGATGGGATAGTACTCTTGCCTTCTAGTCAGTGCCCTGCTCAACTTTTCCACGTTGAATGTATCAACGGTAAGGTCTGTCAGGCTGCTCAGATAATCCCAAGTCTCTATCTTATTAAAAACCTTGAAGACAAGGATTCTCAACAGTACATCTTCTGGGCTATATTTATCTAAGTTTTTATAGATAACTTTCCTTATCAGGTACTGGCTCACGCGGTCGCAAGCACGATAGACATTGGTAAACTTATACTCCTTTAGGATAGGGTCATCCGTCAGACGCTCGCAGTCCTCACATCTCCGCCAGAAGATGTTCATACGCTCCTGAATAAAGTAGAAGTAGTATTTCAGCGTGGCGTCATTTGGAACAATGCTACTTGTCTTCTTCATCCTCATATATATCCATTGGGGGAAGATGATACTCTTTCCAATTACAGGGGTCTCCATGAATACCAACACCAAACTTCTCATCCAGCCACGCTGCAAATGCGTTGATCTTTGCATCTTCTCCATACAAATCCCAAAACTTTGTGCTCCTACTATTATTATCAATGTACGCGAACTCCTTTGGTATCTCCGGACATTTGTCCCCGAAATAATAAAACCGATGAGATAGTAAAACAAACTTTCCGTCACTATCTCGCTGCAAATGGTCTTTATTCACGCCACCGCCTTTCAAACTATGGGCGCAATACTCTTGTACGACCTTACCATCAACAGTGTGATACACATTATCGCCATACATCTGTACTAAAGAACCATTAATTACCGGTTTCTTATTCTGAAATCTCGGATCTTCCCAATATTCATCAAAGGTGAGTTTCTCTTCCACCTGCATAGCAAAGATAATCTTGCCAAGGTTACCCATCGCTACACTTCCAAGCCCAATGACCCAGTCCCCAATCTCCAAATTTCCATTATTGCGCAACTGCGACCCTTTACATGTTGCTAATGAAATCACCCCGTGAAAAGGGTTTGGAGCAAACCCATAATCATGGTCCATCTTATATCTAAAACAATTCATATCTTAAGATTATCTACAAGTAATAGGAATGATGTTATATATTGGCCCTGATGGTGTGCAATCTGGAGCTTCAGGAATAGGCACTTCGCCATTCAGCATTCCCGAAAGCTTATCCAATGAGTTCCATCCTATTGGAGAACCTCCATAGCGTTTGTATGCCTCAGGTAACTCAACTTTATCTTTGCAGCCGTGGTCGTATATACCTATAATCTGCTTACCTTGCAGATGAGCATTACGGATCTCGTAATTCACCCAAGGTCGCTCGTGTGTATGTTCACCAATAATCACGATGAGCGTTTTTGCCCAGTTTATACGCGCTCGCAAATATTTCGCTATTGTACTATCTGCTACCTGCTTACCTTCTCTAACAAGACCGCCATCTGTATCCTCCTCAGCAGAACTATTTCGCACCTTGCAACCAGCCTTCTTAAGGCGATCCTTCAAATCGCGCAATCTTTGTACATCTCCACTGTAGTGGCTTATGAAAACATTATGTATATCGGCCATTATGATTTTGTTTGACTAAGTCCTTTTAATATCAATCCAACTATTTCTATGACATCTGTTGACTGTAATAAGATATAGTTCTGCTCATCGGTAAGTCCATTCTTCAGACCACCAATACCACTTGCTACAATAGCCTCTAATCTATCATAGCCCATATCTACACTTTTATCCTTGCAGTAAGACATAAATTCTGTATAACGAGACGTCTTGCAAGCCTCATCTATTACATCTCCTATTGTTTTTTCTTTTCTGATCAAGGAAGCAAGCAAAGAAGCTGCGCCACCAAAACCACCCAGCAGATACACTGGATGATCTGCTTCCATTGCTTGTACATACTCTTCTATGATTCCGGCCATGAAACCACTGAAACCATACGTTTTTCCACCCAAGATAACTCTTGCATTTGATTCAGACTCCATTTGTTTTCGCATTTTCAACAATGACAAAGCATAAATATAGGAGTTCTCATTATTAACAGGAGCAATAGGTTTACTCTTATCTCCACCATATTCATCAGGACATTTAACAAATACGGGGGCTACTCGACTATTTTTATATTGCAATTTCGTTTCGGTTGTAAAATTTAAGTAGATTGGCCATGCAAAAAAATTACGAAAGAAGAAAGTATCTCTAGCAACATCTCCTTGATAGTTCTTATATTGTAAGGACATATCACTGAAAAGTTCTGTGTACCCACCTTCCCTTAAGTCACCGCCATAAACCATCTTTGCCCCTGCAATCAATAGATGCCTTGACAATTCAATAGTCAGATCTCTTATCATATCAGTTCCATAACCCAATACGTCTGCATCTGGTGCCTCAGAAACAGAAATAGCCACATTCATACCATTAAGATTAACAGTTTGTGACAGCAATTGCATTGGCGTAAGGAACAACTTATCCTTACCCGCTATCTTCGTCAACACATCCAGCTCATCTTTGGAAAGAGGAGGTTCTGGATAAATCACATTAGATGCAAGTTCATCATATACATACGAATATGCTTCCGGTGAAAAAGGCAAGATTTGAAACGAATGCTTTACAGGCTCGTCTAACTCATCACGAAGATTTGCCAAATACTTGGCCTGGTTATTCTGATCCAGAGCAGTTCGTAACAACAATGCAAGAACATCACCCCAGTTATCCTTAAAACGTATATAAGGAATATTGGAAATATATGGAAAACTTCGCTTTACTTCACCATCCAAAAGACTCACTGCTATTGTAGGAATTTTATTTCTTTTAGCATACAGTACTTCTTTCTGGCACCATTCTCTTTCAGAATAGGTATTCGAATTAAGTATTACAAGAAGTGACATTTCACCTGCAGCATTACTTTTAATCTGGCTTTCAAAATCCTGTCCGTCTAAAATATCATTCGCATCAAAGAAAGAATCAAGTTTGGTCTTTGAACGAATGTAATCTCTAAATTCTATAGCCCGCTGTAATCCAATCTTATTATCATCCTTCTTGGAATGGCTTATAAATATTCTTAACTTAACAAGTTCCTCTCTCTTAATAAAACGAATCAAGTTATCGAAAAGCCTAATCTGGAATTCCTGCCAGTTATCGTGAATAGAATAAGAATTCAAACGAATAAATTGCTTGCTAGAAAGCCCGAATCCTATATCGAACGAGAATTTACTCAATTCAACACACATAATCAGGACTTGGTCTGCATGTTCTTGCTGCAACTTTACAATTTGGCCAATATAATTATGCCATACATCACTACAGTACATTTTGTCATCAACCAAAAGAAGAATAAAAACCTTCTCCGTATTATCCAGATTTATTGGTGAAATATCGCGCAACAGATCATCATCACCTGTTCTTAGATATACCGGAATGTCCAACCCATCCTCAAATGGATGATTAGCATCACGGCATAGCAACTTATAAATATCACTATATATAGCCTTACCTTGACTATACTGTGAATGATATAAAACAAATACTGCTAAACTCTTCTTCATACTGCGTAAGAATCAATTATACTATTAAGTGGATTATATACATTACTCTCAGAAAAATATCTATTCTCCAACAACAACTGATCTCTATTTATCTGCCTAATATCAGCAATTAAACTATTTAATTGATAAATACTCATCACCATTTTCACAACTTTGAGATACTCAGGCAGTTTTTCCTTGGGAACATCTTTTAAACGTAACACATTCAATGATACTGGAGTATTGTAGGCATAACCTATTTCCCAAGGCACCCACATGGACCCAAAAGTGTTTATTGAAAACAGCACAAGCATATGACTACTATTCTCAATTCCCCGTCTTATTGCTCTTACAACTGAATGAGGGTCTGAGCGGTCAATACTCTTGTCAAACTGATCAAAATAAATATCAATTCCAGCATTTAGCAAATATTCTGCCACGACACAAGCGATATCCGAATCCATTTTCTGATGACTGATAAACACCCTGGGCTTAGTACGCACAGGTATTGGCTGTCTATTATCGTATCGCTCGTTAATATAACTAAAATAATTTATTCCGCGAACTGCCATATATCTATGATTTATGAATTACGAATTACGCATTCTCATCGGTCTTGTCAAGTCATAGTCATTTGATGCTCTATCATCGTATGCATTCTCTATTAATTGACGTAACTTATCAGCTCCTTCATCACACAACAATCCCATCCAATCCGTTAAGTCCGACCAATTTATCACGGCAATATTAACTCCACTTTTCAAGAGGTTATCAATAATACGGTCTGGCATATAGGGGTATCGTCTTTTATAGTCATCAAAAGAGTTGATGGAAATCCAGTTTCTCTCCTCCGGAAGTATTGTCTCTTTATCCGATTTACGTGGGAGGGTGTGTAAATGGCAGTCTGTAGAAGGTAGCATTATGACGATAATTCCCGACTTCTTGTTAACAGTGCCGTCATACATACTAGAAAAGAGTTCCCAGTCCACATGTTTTCGGTTCTTTGTCTCAGTTCCCACTAGTAGGATTGTGACTTTTGAAGACTTTAAATGATTATCCCTGATGTATGTCCGAATCTTTTGGGCATCCCAGTCTTCTGGGATTTCCCCCATCTCTACCGAATCATCAATAAAGACATCTTTCTCCTCAGCCCAGGTCACGAGTGTATCCTTATATCCTTGGTCATTCCCGTGATGAAAACTTACAAATACGTGATGCTTAGCCATCTTCTGCACATTTATAATTATTCCCCCCACTCCTTAGGGTCTTTACTAAATCAAATTATCAGCACTAACCTGATAACCACATCCTTTTAACTCTCGAACGAGATTGATTTCCCAATGATTATCATTATCCATTGGAGTATAGACTATACCATCAAGATCACTTGGTTTTTCCACACCTTCTTCTAATAACAAGAAAACATGAGAGCGAGACAATTTACCAATGAAATAGCCCATCTCAAATATCACATTTTGCCTGGCTCTACCTTTATATTTCTTCTCGGAATTAGCTTTTCCTTTATCATCAGAAGACAACAAAATGATAGCAAAATTAACATCTGAGCAATTGCTCTCAAACTTCTCTATGATAGTTTTACCACCATCTTTTTGCTCATGAAGAATAATAGGTTTAAGCCCTAATTTCTCTAGCGTTCTTGCCACTCGCTCCTTAATCGCCTTATTATGACCATGAACGACAAATACTTTATTACCAAGTGTTTTATTGACAAAATCCTGAGATGGCTGAGAGTTAAAAGCAATAAGGATCCCTAACATTTGATCCAAATAATCCGGAATATAATGACGTTTACTCTCAAATTCAGATGCACAAGAATTAAAACTCTTTACGGTATCATTGTCAGAAATTGTTTTTAGCAATTGTATACTTTTGTTTTTCCATGTTGTATAAGCAAGAACATCTTGCAACTCATATACATCATAAAGACGCATGACATTTGAGGGAGGATACACATATTTTAATCCTTCTCTAATCATTTTCCCCTCATTAATTAATTCCTGTATATTCATACTACCTACAATTTGATAACTCTACACTCTAAACTATATTATCAGTCTCTTTCTGCATTGATTCATCTCTTCCCTCCATTTACAACCATAATCCCCCACTCCTCAGGGTCACCCCATCCCGTGATGGGGAGGCGCAATAACCTCTATTTTGGTTCTTCCATTTCATCGACGATTGATCTCCAACGCATCATGAATGACTTTACCGCCACAAAGATACGATTAAACGAGCAAAAATGCAAAAGAATTAGCATTTTTTTTTGCTTTCTCGAGTGTGAGTATCTTCGAGACAAAGTCTCAAGGATACACAAATTTCCCGAATATTCCAAATTTTCACCCTTAAAAAACGCCAAAGGCACCGACTGGCTATACTTTTACCAATCGATGCCTTTGGCACAAATACCTTTAAAGCACTGAAAGCCCCGCAAGCCCCATCAGTGCTTATCAATGTCAAGCAGATACTACTTTACCAAATTCCCTTCTCCAGAGAGCTCCCTCTTGATATACTCCAGCGAAGCTATCTTCGCCTTTGTTTCCTCCAAATTCAAGCGATAGGTATTGTCGCTGTTAAACTCCTCTATCTCCGCCCGCTTGGCATTACCCTCGGTGAAGTACTTATCATAGTTCAAGTCGCGGTTATCAGCCGGCACGCGATAGAAGTCCCCCATGTCGATGGCCTTGGCACACTCCTCCTTTGTAAGCAGCGTTTCATACATCTTCTCACCATGGCGAATACCTATTATCTTGATGTTGTCCTTGGCCGAGCCGGCACTTGTCGCAGGCCACTGATGCCCGAACAGCTCACACACCGCCTCAGCCTGAGTTTGAATGGTACACGCCGGAGCCTTCTGCACGAAGATGTCACCATTCTCTCCGTTCTCAAAGGCGAACAGCACCAGGTCCACCGCCTCCTCCAGACTCATGATGAATCGCGTCATCCTGGGCTCTGTCAGTGTGATGGGATTACCCTTTCTTATCTGGTCTATCCAGAGCGGAATCACTGATCCTCGCGAACACATCACGTTACCATAGCGCGTACAGCAAATTTTCGTCTCGCCCGAGTAGCGGCTCTTAGCCACAGCCACCTTTTCCTCGATGGCCTTGGTGATGCCCATCGCATTGATCGGGTAAGCCGCCTTGTCTGTCGATAGACAGATCACACTCTTCACCTTCGCCTCTATGGCAGCCGTCAGCACGTTGTCCGTACCTATCACATTCGTCTGCACCGCCTCCATGGGGAAGAACTCGCAGCTCGGCACCTGCTTCAGCGCAGCTGCATGGAAAATGTAGTCCACCCCCGGCATCACGCTCTTACACGACTGCAGGCTCCTCACGTCACCTATGAAGAACTTAATCTTATGCGCCACGTCAGGATAGTTTACCTGATATTCATGACGCATATCATCCTGTTTCTTCTCGTCACGCGAGAAGATACGAATCTCGCCGATATTCGGCCGATGATGTAACTTTTAAAAAGAAGGTATTATTATGTTAATGTATTGGGGGGTATAGAACTGACAGAATGTCACTTCGCAACATCTTGGCATATTTTTTGAGTCTTGGTGTATAGGCTATAATAATAAAAATCCTACAAGATGAATAAACCATTTAAAGTATTATGCATTGATGGAGGTGGAATAAAGGGGCTTTATTCTGCAGAACTTTTAGCTAAGTTCGAGCAGGTTTTTGGTCATTGCGTCTCTGACTGTTTTGATATGCTCTGTGGAACATCTACAGGCGGTATTATCGCCCTTGCTGCCTCACTTAAGATACCCATGAGCGATGTGGTAAAATTTTATCAGGAGCATGGTCCCGCTATTTTTAGTGAGAGAACAAAACACAAACCTGGCGGTAGTGCCTATCTACTCCTGAAACAGATTGCATTTGGTGGTAAATATTCGGCCACCCCACTGCGTTCTGCCCTTGAGGGCGTTTTTAAGGACAAGAAAATAGCTGACAGCAATAATTTTCTATGTATCCCAGCTTATAACACATTGACAGCTAATCCTAGAATATTTAAAAAGGATTATGACAATTTCACAGAGGATGACCGAAAAAGTTATGTTGATGTCGCATTAGCAACTTCTGCGGCTCCAACATATTTACCTGTTATGGAAATTGAAGGCGATCAATTTGCAGATGGAGGACTATGGGCAAATAATCCCATTCTGGTTGCTTTGACAGAATACTTGTATA
>Ga0247611_10001669_pt1 | contig 38974 bp, 37 predicted proteins | sample 177DNAGHGhighgp2_FD_192422 | JGI IMG/M metagenome (GOLD analysis project Ga0247611, IMG submission 192422) | Sheep rumen microbial communities from Palmerston North, Manawatu-Wanganui, New Zealand - 1770 DNA GHGhigh gp2 | ecosystem: Host-associated > Mammals > Digestive system > Stomach > Rumen... | reverse complement strand
TGTTGAAAAAAATGTTAGACAAGCAGTGTATTGGTATACAAGAAGTGCTATGCTTGGTAATGTAGTTGCAGAACGTAATCTTGGTAAGGCATATTTTTTAGGTAATGGTATTGCTCAAGATTATTCAAAAGCAATTATTTGGAGTACTAAAGCTGCTGATAAAAATGATTTAGAAAGTATAAATTTTCTTGGAATTTGTTATAGAGATGGCTATGGTGTATTAGTTGATTTAATTCATGCATTTAAACTATTTAAAAGCGCTGCAGATCAAAATTATGCACCAGCACAAAACAATTTAGGTATGTGCTATGATTATGGCTATGGTGTTGAAAAATCGGCTAGTGAAGCAGTTAAATGGTATAAATTAGCTGCAGAAGCAGGATATGCTCAAGCACAATATAATTTAGCTATATGCTGTGAAACAGGTAATGGAGTAGATTACGATTATGATGCAGCAACAGCTTGGTATAGAAAAGCTGCAGAGCAAGGTTATGCTAAAGCACAATGCTCACTTGCAAATAATTATTATTATGGTATGGGAACTAAACAAAACTATGAAGAAGCATTTAAGTGGTATAGTGAAGCTGCTAATAAAGGTTATGCACCAGCACAAAACAATTTAGGTTATTGCTATAAACATGGTGAAGGTGTTAAAAAAGATTACAAAAAAGCAGCATCATGGTTTAAACTAGCTGCTAACCAAAATAATGCATCAGCAATTAAGAATTTAGGCTTATGCTATGAATTTGGTCAAGGTGTATCTAAAGATTTAGAAAAAGCAAGAGAATATTATATGTTAGCTATCAATTTAGGAAACGAAGAAGCTCAAGAATATTTAGATAAACTAAATGGTGTTGAAACTAAATCTGAGTGGGGAGAAATTTAATTAGGTTATTACATTTTTTAAAAATGTTTTAGTATAAAAAATAGGAGGATTTATAAAATGAGTAAGAGTAGTTCAAAAAATAATTTATTAGAAGTATTTGCATATGTTGCAATCGTTGTTAGTGCAATCGCATGGTTATTAGTTGGTTTAGATCAACATACAAAATTAGATTTTGGCAATTTTGCTGGTGCTCTACAATTAATCGCAGTAATTCTAACATTTATTGTTGTTGCTGTTGTTGCTTATGGATTTACTAAAGGTAAGAGTACAACAGTTAAGGTAATCTACTGGGTAATTGTTATTATATTCATAGTATGTGCAGTATTCGGAAATATTTTCTGGTAGAATTAAGAGGTAATACAAAATGAAGTTTGGTATTATAGGCTCTGGTAAGATGGGCTCAGCCATCGGAATGGGCGTAATTAAAAGTGGTGTATTTAAAAAAGATGAAGTAATATTTGCTGATAGTTATGCACCAAGAATAGAAGAATTAAATAATGGTGGTTATAAGACCGCTTCAAATGTAGAACTATATCAAAATGCTGATATAGTTTTGCTTGCTGTTAAGCCACAGCAAATTGATGTTATTTTAGAAGAATTATCTAAAGTTGATAAACACGCTAAAACAATAATTACTATTGCTGCAGGTATAGATATTGCACATATTAAAAAATATCTAAAAGATGTTAATGTAGCAAGAGTTATGCCTAATACACCTGCACTTATTAACTATGGTACAAGTGCTATTTGCTTTGATGATAGAATTAATGAAACAGTAATTAAGATATTTGAAAGTGTAGGAACTGTAACTATTATAACTGAGGATAAAATGAATGAAGTTATCCCTCTAAATGGTTCTTTTCCAGCATATGGATATTATTTCGCGCTTTCATTTATAAAAGCAGGTATAGAAGCTGGTTTTAGCTATGAGCAATGCAAAGAATTAGTTTGTGGATCAATGATTGGTTCAGCAAAAATGATTATGGAAATTGATAAACCAATTGAACAATTAATAAAAGATGTTTGTTCACCTGGTGGAACAACTATTGAAGGCGTAAAAGTCTTTGATAAATATGATATGGATAAAATTGTTAAAGAATGTTTTGATGCATGTGTTAAACGTGCATATGAATTAGGTAAGAAATAGGAGTGAGTTTTTATGGCTTTAACTGCCGGAATTGTTGGTTTACCTAACGTAGGTAAATCTACATTATTTAATGCAATTACTAAAACAAAGGTTTTAGCTGCAAACTATCCTTTTGCAACAATCGACCCAAATGTTGGTGTTGTAGAAGTACCAGATGAAAGGGTAGAAATTCTAACAAAAATGGTTAATCCTAAAAGAACAATTCATGCTACAGTTGAATTTACTGATATTGCAGGGCTTGTTAAAGGTGCATCTAAAGGTGAAGGACTTGGTAACCAATTTTTAAGTAATATTAGAAATTGTGATGCTATTGTAGAAGTTGTTAGATGCTTTGAAGATGGTAATATAATACATGTTGACGGATCAGTTAATCCTAAAAGAGATGTAGAAGTAATTGATTTAGAATTAATATTCTCTGATTTAGATATCGTTGAAAAAAGAATTGATAAAATTGCTAAAAAAGCTCAAGCTAATGAAGAAGGAGCTAGGGATGAACTAGCTTTAATGAAAAGGCTAAAAGAAGGGCTTTTAGAAGGTATCTCTATTAGAGATATGAATTTATCTAGTGATGAAAAAAAGAACTTATCTTCATTTTGTTTCTTAAGTTTAAAGCCAATTATTTATATTGCTAATTTAGGCTTAAATGCTAGTGGAGATGGTATTGATTATAATAAGCATTATGATGAATTGAAAGATGCTGTTAAGGGTAAAAAGGTTATTCCTATTGTTGCTGAATTTGAATGCGAACTTGCTGATTTATCTGATGAAGAAAAGAAGGAGTTCTTAGAAAGTTATGGTCTTGAAGAATCAGGACTAGATAATTTAATAAAAGAAACTTATGACTTATTAGGCTTAGCTACATATTTTACAGAAGGACCTGATGAAGTTAGAGCATGGACATTTAAAAAGGGTATGAAAGCTCCTGAATGTGCAGGTATAATTCATACAGACTTCCAAAAAGGATTTATTCGTGCTGAAACAATTAGTTATACTGATTTTGTATCTTTAGGTGGAAATCAACAAGCGCGTGATGCTGGTAGAATGCGTAGTGAAGGGAAAGATTATGTTGTCCAAGATGGAGACATAATGTTATTTAGGTTTAATAGATAATGTTAAGAGATAACTTAAAAGAAATTGATCCTAAAGGTGCAACAATTGTATGTGCTAGTAAATATGTAGATAGCGATAAAATTAGAGAAATGTATAACCTTGGAATAAAAAATATGGGTGAAAACAGAGTTCAAGCTTTCTTAAAAAAATATGATGATTTAACTGACTTGAATATCACATGGCATTTTATCGGTCATTTACAAACTAATAAGGTAAAAGATGTTATAAATAAAATAGAATATCTTCATTCACTTGATAGTATAAAACTAGCAAATGAAATTGAAAAATATTCTAATAAAAAATTAAAGTGTTTTATTGAAATAAATAGTGGTGAAGAATCAAAAAGTGGTATAGATTATAATGATGCCTTAAATTTCTATAATGAGCTTAAAAACTATTCTAAAATTGAAGTTGTAGGTTTTATGACTATGGCACCAAATACTACAGATGAATCACTTATAAAAGGCGTATTTATGCGATTAAAAGATTTTAGAGATTCAATTGATAAGAATCTATTCTTATCTATGGGAATGTCTAATGATTATAAGATTGCACTAGAATGTGGAGCAACACATTTACGTCTTGGTTCTATTATGTGGAAGGGAGAATACTAATATGGGTTTATTTTCAAAGAAAAAAGAAGAAGTAAAAGTTGATACAACTCCTGCAAGAGAAAAAATGATTATGGAAAACATTTTTGATCCTAATAAGGCTGTTGGTTATGCTGATAAGTTATTAAATGGTATTCCTCTATGCTTAGGTTTTGGTGAATTAGATATTGATGAGGCTAATAAAGTTATTGCTTTCTTATCTGGTGTTGTTTATGCAATTAATGGAACAGCAAAACAACTTAATGAAACAGCCTTCTTATTTGCTACTAAAGAGAATTTCTTAGATGGTTCTCTAAATGAATTTTTAAAGAATTTTAAATAAATACTTTAAATTAAAAAATATTATGATATAATACATTTGTGTATAATAAATTGATGAAAAGAACAACATCTAATTTGTAATATTATAGAGAGCTTATGTTGGTGGAAATTAAGCATCACTTATTTATTAGATTATCATCTTTGAATGCCTATTTGAAAATAGTAAAATAGGTCGTATTCCGCGTTAAGGATTTAAGTGCTAGATTTATTCTAGAACTAAGGTGGTACCACGTTAATTAAGCGTCCTTAGATAGGACGTTTTTTATTTTTGAAAGGAGAATTATTATGGCTATTGATTACAAAGACACATTAGCTATGCCTAAAACTGCATTTGAAATGCGTGGAAATTTAGGTGTAAGAGAACCATTATTCCAAAAGAAATGGTATGATATGAATTTATATGAGGAAGTCTTAAAAAAGAATGAAGGACATCCATTCTTTGTGCTTCATGATGGACCTCCATATGCAAATGGTAATATTCATATTGGACATGCTTTAAATAAAATACTTAAGGATTTTGTTTTAAGATATAAAACTATGAATGGATTTTATACTCCATATATTCCTGGTTGGGATACTCATGGACTACCTATTGAAGTTGCTATTACTAAATCAGGAGTAAATAGAAAAGAAATATCTACAGCTGAATTTAGAGCTAAATGTGAAGAATATGCATATAACCAAGTAGCTAAGCAAAAAGAAAACTTTAAGCGTTTAGGAGTACTTGGTAATTTTGATGATCCATATATTACTTTACAACATTATTTTGAAGCTGAACAAATTAGAGTATTTAGTAAAATGGCTTTAGATGGCCTTATCTTTAAAGGCTTAAAACCAGTTTATTGGTCACCATCTAGTGAATCAGCACTAGCTGAAGCTGAAATTGAATATCAAGATATTACATCTAAATCAATTTATTTTAAATTTCCTATTGTTAATGGAGAGGGCCTATATAAAGATGCAAGCTTCTTAGTATGGACAACTACACCTTGGACATTACCTGGCAACCTTGCTGTTTGTGCTGGACCACTAATTGAATATGTATTATTTGATTCAAATAAGGGTAAAATGATTTGTGCTGAAGAATTATTAAGCTCATTAACTAAAGAATTAGAATTAGAAGATGTTAAAGTATTAGATAGAAAATTTGGTAAAGATTTATTAGATTTAAAATATAAGCATCCATTATTTGATAGAGTTAGTCCTACAATTAATGCTGATTATGTAACAACAACAGATGGTTCTGGTTTTGTTCATATTGCTCCAGGTTATGGTGAAGAAGACTTTATCGCAGGTAAAGAATATGGACTAGATATTTTAGTTTGTGTAAATGATAAAGGATATCAAACTGAAGAAGCTGGCAAATATGCTGGATTATTCTATGATGCAAGTGAAGATGTAATTATTAATGATTTAAAAGAATGTGGCTCACTTTTAAAATTAAAGCCTATTACACACAGTTATCCTCATGATTGGCGTACTAAAAAGCCAGTAATCTTTAGAGCAACAGCACAGTGGTTTGCTTCAATTGATAAATTAAAAGCTAATTTACTTGATGAAATTAAAAAAGCTAATTGGATTCCTAAATGGGGTGAACTTAGAATTTCTAATATGATTAAAGATAGAAAAGACTGGTGTATAAGCCGTCAAAGAGTATGGGGTGTACCAATTCCTATTTTCTACTGTGAAGATGGTGAACCAGTAATTGATAAGAATGTATTTGATCATATTGCTAGTTTATTTGAAGAATTTGGTAGTGATATTTGGTTTAAGAAAGAAGCTAAAGATTTACTTCCTGAAGGATATAAAAATAGTCATTCGCCAAATGGAGTATTCACTAAAGAAACTGATATCATGGATGTATGGTTTGACTCAGGTTCAAGTAGTCAAGCAGTACTAAAACATTATAACTTACCTTATCCAGCTGACCTTTATTTAGAGGGTTCTGATCAATATAGAGGTTGGTTTAACTCAAGTTTAATTGTTGGCGTTGCTACAACAGGAAAAGCACCATACAAAGCCGTTTTATCACATGGATTCACTCTTGATGGAATGGGTAGAAAAATGTCTAAATCACTTGGTAATACTATTGATCCACAAAAGGTAGTTAATCAATATGGTGCTGATATTTTACGTATGTGGGTAGCATCTTGTGAATATACAGCTGACCAAAGAATTAGTGATGATATAATTAAACAAGTAAGTGAAGTTTATAGAAAGATTAGAAATACATTCAAGTTCTTACTTGCTAATATTTCTGATTTAGATAAGTTAACTAAGTTTGAAGATTTAAATAATGTAGATAAATACATGATGATTAAATTAAATGATTTAGTTAAAGATGTAACTAATGCATATGAAGCATATGAATTTAATGAAGTTTATAGATTAGTTAATGCTTATATAGCTACATTACTTTCTCCATTCTACTTAGATTTCACTAAAGATATTTTATACATTGAAAAAGAAGATTCCCCTTCTCGTAGAGGAGTACAAACTGTATTATATAATACTGCAAAAACATTAATCTTACTTTTAACTCCAATTATTCCTCATACAGCTACAGAAGCTTATGATTGCCTTCCATTTGGAAAAGAAAAAGACGCATACTTAGATAGTATGCCTAAAGCAATTGATTATAGCGCTTATGATGAATTAAAGGCTAACTTTGATAAGTTCTTAGACTTTAGAAATGATATTCTAAAAGCATTAGAAGATGCTAGAAATGAAAAAATAATTGGTAAATCATTTAATGCTAAACTTACTATCACTCCAACTAAAGAAATCAAAGAATTATTTGATAAATTAGATTCTAATATTGGACAAATGTGTATAGTAAGTCAATTTGAGCTTAAAGATGTAGCAAATGAAGTTAAAATTGAAGTTAAACCTGCAGAAGGTTATACATGTTCTAGATGTTGGCAAATTGTACCATCAATAGATAGTGGCGAATTATGTCCAAGATGTAGAAAAATTGTAGATTTAATTAGAAAATAGTAATAAAAATGCTAGTTGATATGCTAGCATTTTTCTTTTACTAAAATATTTATATTTTATTAGTTTAATATTTTACTTTAGTGTGGTAAAATATATTTAGAGGTGTTCGATATGGATTTTAAATTATATTTCTTGCTTGATAGAACTAAATCTATTATGCCTAAAGACTTTATTGATATGGCTTTAACTATACCTGGATTTAGTTTTGAAGTAATTGATGATAATGATGTATGTTTAAAATATAATGATAGAAATATTATTTTTGAATGCAAAATATATATAAAAGCAAAATCTATTATTCCAAATATTCATTTATTAAATCCACAATTTAAGAACATTAATATGCATTTAGAATTACCTTTTACATATCCTAATTATAAATTAGGACTATTTATTGATAAGGTTACTCTATTATTAAAGCAATTTAATATTGCAATATATTCTGAATGCTTTGATGATGTAATGCCTTTTAAAAAGGATTCTATTATTGCGGCTTATTCAGAACTTAAAAAAGCATATAAAGAAAAAAATAGTGAAGAATTCACTAAATTTTATAAAGTAGAACAAATGAGATTGAATGATTTTTTAATGTATGAAAATGAATATGATCATGCATTTAAGCATTATATGGCTAGTGGTATTACAGTACCTAAACTGTTATATTATGTTGATGAACAAACATCAAAAGTTAATTCAGTTATAGAGTGGGATGGAGTGAAAAATATCTTAGTTCCGCCATTTATTGATTATGTGTTATATAAGTTTAATAATGAAACTAAGTTAGTAATAGCTAAGGAATTTAATGATTGCTTGAAGAAATTTATGGATCCTATTCAAAGCTTTTTACCAGGTACAAAACTAATAAGTGAAAAGAAAATGGTTAAATGTCAAAAGGCAATGAATAAATATAAATTCACAATGTTACTTAGGAAATTTACTGTTGTTAGTCAAACAACATTAATAGACTAGGAGGATTTATGGAAAAGAGTAAATATATTGATCATACCCTTTTAAAAGCTTATGCAAAAGAAATGGATATTTATTATTTATGCAATGAAGCAAAAGAATATAATTTTAAGAGTGTATGTGTTAATCCTGCATTTGTTAGTTATGCAAAAGAACAGTTAAAAGATAGTGATGTATTAGTTTGTACTGTAATAGGTTTTCCGCTTGGTGCTAATACAACTAAAACAAAAGTATTTGAAGCAGTTGATGCGATAAATAATGGCGCTGATGAAATAGATATGGTTATAAATATTTCAAAGGTTAAAGATAATGATTATGATTATGTTTATAATGAAATTAAAGAGATTAAAGAAGCTATTAAAGATCATACTTTAAAAGTAATTATTGAAACATGTTATTTAACAGCTGAAGAAATAAAAAATGTTAGCTTAATAGTTAAAAAAGCTAATGCTAATTTTGTTAAAACATCTACAGGCTTTGGAACTGCCGGAGCAACTGTTGAAAATGTTAAATTAATAAAAGAAGCAGTAGGAGATTTTGATATTAAAGCTAGTGGTGGTATAAAAACAAAAGAAGACTTCGATAAGATGATTGAAGCTGGTGCAACAAGAATTGGAACAAGTAATGGTAAAAATCTAATTTAGGGAGGTGTTGTCATGGCAACAGCACATATTGATGCAAAAACAAAAAGTTTAATAGCTGAAACTGTATTAATGCCTGGAGATCCTTTAAGAGCTAAATACATCGCAGATACTTATTTATCTGATGTAATTAGAATTAATCAAGCAAGAGGAATGCTTGGCTTTACTGGCTATTATAATGGAAAAAGATTAACTGTAATGGGTTCAGGTATGGGTATGCCTTCAATGGGAATTTATTCTTATGAATTATTTAAATTTTATGATGTAAAAACAATTATTAGAATTGGTACTGCAGGTGCTTATTCAAAAGATCTAAATTTATTTGATGTATTACTTGCAAAAGATGCTTATAGTGAATCTACATTTGCTAGTGTTATGGGTTTATCAGATAGTAATATACTTGCTGGTTCATCAGATTTAAATGCTTTAATTATGAAAACAGCACAAGAACTAGAAATAGATGTTAATGAGTGTAGAATTCATTCATCAGATGTATTCTATACATTACGTCCTAATTTCTATAAAGAAGTAAGAGACACTTATGGATGCCAAGCAGTAGAAATGGAAACATTTGCTCTATATGCTAATGCGATGGCACTTAATAAAAAAGCAGCAACTATTCTAACTGTTTCTAACTCATTTGAGACAAAAGAAGAGATGTCAAGTTTAGAAAGACAAAACTCATTAAACGAAATGATGAAGCTTGCTTTAGAAGTCGCAATTAGATGTTAAAATTATGAAAGTAAACTCTTTCTAATATGAAAAAAATGAAGATTATCGCTAAATGAAAGCGTTTATAACAGTGAAAATCATTTTCACTGTTTTTTTACATATTTTTTACAACTAAAAGAGCCAAAAAAATTTTTAAAAAAGTTTAAAAAAATATGCTTTGTGGAAAATGCTTTATTTATCTATTTTTTTTAATTTTAATCATAGTTATCCACTTTTCCACATAACAAGTTTTATCGCTAAATTGTGCGATTATACATAGTTTTTCCACATAGTTTTATAAACTATTTGCACAGTTTGACAATTTTAGCTTTTATACGCTATAATGGTGTTAGTTTTTCACACTAAAAAACGTATATAAATTTAATATAAAGGAGAGAAAAAAACAATGGTTTCAGAAATTATTAAAAGAGATGGTAGAACCGTTCCATTTAATGAAACAAAAATTGCCAGTGCCATCTTTAAAGCAATGAACTCTTGTGGTATCTCTGATTTCCAAAAAGCTGAGGACTTAGCAGCTAAGGTTGGATTAGTATTCGATACAAAGAATATTAAGAGCCCAACAGTTGAAATGGTTCAAGATGAAGTTGAACGTCAACTAATGAACTCTGGTTTAACTGACGTTGCTAAATCATACATTCTTTATCGTTCTGAGCGTAGTAAAATTAGAGAAAGAAACACAAGATTAATGAAGACTTACTATGACATTACATTTAAGTCTGCATTCGAAAATGATATTAAAAGAGAAAACGCAAATATCGATGGTGATACAGCCATGGGTACAATGCTTAAGTATGGATCTGAGGGAGCTAAAGAATTTTATTTAAATCAAGTTCTTCAACCTGATCATGCTAAAGCACATAGAAATGGAGATATTCATATTCATGATCTTGATTTCTTAACATTAACTTTAACTTGTTGTCAAATCGATATTTTAGAATTATTCAAAGGTGGATTCTCTACAGGACATGGTTTCTTAAGAGAACCAAATAGTGTATTAAGTTATGCTTCACTAGCATGTATTGCTATTCAAGCAAACCAAAATGACCAACATGGTGGACAATCAATTCCTAACTTTGATTATGGTATTGCTCCAGGTGTTATGAAGACATATAGAAAAATGTATTATTCAAATATGGGTAAAGTATTATCAATCTTTGGTGTTGAAAATGCTGATGAAGTTGCTAAAAACATTTATAATAAAATAATGGAAAATGATAAGGTATGGCCTATCATTGATGATAATAATGGTTATAGAGATATTGAAGCTACATATTTAGCTGATTATATTGACCAAGATCAAATTGCTATTGCACAAGCTTTCGCTAAAAAAGAAGCTTATAAAGAAACTGAAAAACAAACATACCAAGCTATGGAAGCTTTAATTCATAACTTAAATACAATGCATTCAAGAGCAGGTGCTCAAGTTCCATTCTCATCTATTAACTATGGAACTGATACATCTAGTGAAGGTAGAATGGTTATGAAACAATTACTACTTGCTACTGAAGCTGGACTTGGAAATGGTGAAACACCTATTTTCCCTATCCAAATTTTAAAGATTAAAGAAGGAATCGACTATAATCCAGGAGATCCAAACTATGATATCTTTAAATTAGCATGTAGAGTTTCAGCTAAACGTCTATTCCCTAACTTCTCATTTATTGATGCTCCATACAATATTCAATATTATAAACCAGGAGATTATAGAACTGAAGTTGCATATATGGGATGCCGTACTAGAGTTATAGGAAATGTTTATGATCCAACTAGAGAAATAGTAACAGGTAGAGGTAACTTAAGCTTTACATCAATTAACTTACCAAGAATTGCTATTGAAGCTAATCATGATTTAAAGAAGTTCTTTGTAATGTTAGATGATAAGATTCAATTAGTTATTGATCAATTACTTGCTAGATTTAGAATTCAACAATCAAAGAAAGTATACAACTTCCCATTCTTAATGGGCCAAGGTGTATGGCTTGATAGTGATAAATTATCAAGAGATGATTCAGTTGCTGAAGTTATTAAGCATGGTACACTTTCATGTGGATTTATCGGACTTGCTGAATGCTTAATCGCATTAATTGGTAAACATCATGGTGAATCTGAAGAAGCTCAAAAATTAGGCTTAGAAATTATTGGATATATGAGAAAACGTCTAGATATGGAAAGCCAAAGAACTGGACTTAACTTCTCACTTCTTGCAACACCAGCAGAAGGATTATCTGGTAGATTTGTAAAACTTGATAAAGAAAGATATGGAATTATTCCAGGTGTAACTGATAAAGATTACTACACTAATAGTTTCCATGTACCTGTATATTATCATATTTCTGCATTCAATAAGATTAGTATTGAATCTAAATATCATCCACTAACTAACGCAGGTCATATTTCTTATGTTGAACTTGATGGTTCTCCAACTAAGAACTTAGAAGCATTTGAAAAAATTGTTAGACATATGAAAGAATGTGGAATTGGATATGGTTCAATTAACCATCCACTTGATAGAGACCCAGAATGTGGATACTCTGGTGTAATTAATGATGTTTGTCCTGGATGCGGACGTAATGAAGATGAAGTTAAATTTGAACGTATTAGAAGAATCACTGGTTATCTAGTTGGAACACTAGACCGTTTCAATAATGCTAAACGTAAAGAAGTAGAAGATAGAGTTAAACATGGAATCTAATAAGATTAGAGTTGCTGGATTAACTGATGATTCTATAGTTGATGGTAAAGGATTTAGATTTGTAATATTCACTCAAGGTTGTCTTCACCATTGTAAAGGTTGCCATAACCCTGAAACATGGGATATGAATGGTGGTAGTGAGATGGATATTGAAGAAATAAAAATAAAAATTAAACAAAATGGTCTACTAGATGGAATTACATTTTCAGGGGGAGACCCTTTCTATCAAGCAGCTCCTTGTGCTAAACTAGCAAAGTGGGCTAAAGAAAATGGTTTAAACATTTGGGCATATACTGGTTTTATGTATGAAGATTTACTAAGTATGCCTGAAGTAAAAGATTTTTTAGATTTAGTAGATGTATTAGTTGATGGACCTTTTATACTGGAAGAGAAATCGTTACTCTTAAACTTTAGGGGATCAAAAAATCAAAGAGTAATTGATTTAAATGAAACAAGAAAAACTGGCGAAATAGTTCTACTAGATGTAGACGATACAGATCAATAGGAGATTAATTCTCCTATTTTTCTTTTTTTATGATATAATCGTTTTAGGGGGAATGAATATGAAAAAAATATTATTATTCATAATATCTTTATCAGCACTATTTATTCTAGTATCTTGTAAGAAAAACGAACCAGTAGGTAGAGTTACTAATGATTTTTTATCAGATTTTGTTTTATATAATGAAACTGACTATGAAATATATGATGCTATAACAAAAGAAGAATGTGTTGATAATAGACTTGGAAGAAGATATAAATCTTTAAAATTAATTGCCTTTAATTTTAAAAGTAATAAAAAAGTAATTATAAAAAATATAAGTTTTAGAATATATAATTTTTCAGAAACCGAATCATTTAATATTTTTGTTCTAGATGAGGCTTATTGTGATTTTTTAGATAAGGAAACATGTCAAATTAATTCGTTAAATGATGAAGTTTTATGGCATATTGAAACAATTGAACCAAGTGAATACTTTGATGTTAGATTAGAATTTGATAGCTTAAAGATAAATAAGAATACACAAATAGAACTATTTTATGGCACAAATTATAATGTTAATATTCAAGGAAGAGATATTAATGAAGAAAATGTAATTTTAGATATGATGAATACAATCAAAAATAGTGCTGGAATATGCAATTTTAAAATAGAATATGTTGCATATATGAAAATATAGTTAATAATTAATTTACAAATATTGAATATAGAAAAATAATGTTATATAATTTAATCGTCAAGGGAGGAAATTAAAAAATGAAAAAAATTGAATTAAACACACCACTTAAGTTTGTTTTGATCATTCTTACTTGGTTATTAACTTTCACTGTTGTTAATTTAGGAGCATCTCTAAACAATGGTGGAGCAGGGCTAATTGGTACATTAGTATTATATGTAGGTTTACTTTATTTAGCATTTGGTTATTTCAATGATTGCGATTTAAAGAAAGCTTGTAAAGTGTCTTTGATTGTTATGGTAGTTTTAATTTGCTGCAACTTATTTATCCAATGCTATGGATATTTCCTAGAAATGTTTGAAATAACTAATAATACAGCAATTAAAGTTCAAACTAAATTAAGCGATGCTTTCGTTATTGGTAGAAATGTTGTAATTATTGTTTTCTTATTAATTAACATGATTACATCTTTAAAGACTTCTGAAGAATGTTCATGCTGCTGCAAAAAAGAAGAAAAAGCTCAAGCAGTAGAAGACAAAAAAGAAGAGGAAGCTGAAGCTAAAGAAGAAGAATAAAATTTAAGGCAACCAAATGGTTGCTTTATTTTTTTTAAAAAAATTAGCACTCAACTATTGACAGTGCTAAAAATAGTGTTATAATATAATTGGCAGTAGAAAGAATAGACTGCTAAAAGGGGTGAAATTATGCAACAAGAAATGAATTATAATAACGATCCAGATGTATTAAAAAAGTTTGGACGAATCATAAATGAAGAAGTCGAAAAGGGTAAAATTGACCCAGTAATAGGACGAGATGAAGAAATACGTAATATTATTAAGATTCTATCTCGTAAGACAAAAAATAATCCAGTTCTAATAGGTGAACCAGGTGTTGGTAAAACAGCAATTATTGAAGGTTTAGCACGTCGTATTATTAAAAACGATGTACCTCTAGGACTTAAAGGTAAAAAGATTTATGAACTAGATATGGGTGCCTTAGTTGCTGGTGCAAAATACCGTGGTGAATTTGAGGAACGTCTAAAAGCAGTGCTTAACAAAGTTAAGGAATCTGATGGCGAAATTATTATGTTTATTGATGAGATTCACTTAATTGTTGGTGCTGGTAGAAGTGATGGTGCTCTAGATGCATCAAATATGCTAAAGCCTATGCTTGCTCGTGGAGAACTTCACTGTATAGGTGCAACAACTCTAAAAGAATACCGTAAATACATAGAGACAGATATGGCTTTGGAAAGACGTTTCCAAAAGGTTTATGTATCTGAGCCAACAGTAGAAGATACTATTAGTATATTACGTGGTTTAAAGGAAAGATTTGAAAGTTATCATGGTGTAAAAATCACTGATAATGCGATAGTTGCAGCCGCAACACTATCTAACCGTTATATTACAGATAGATTCTTGCCTGATAAAGCCATTGATTTAATTGATGAAGCTTGTGCATCAATACGTATTCAACTAGATTCTGTACCTACAGAAATAGATGAATTAGAACGTAAAATAACACAACTTGAAATCGAAAAATCAGTACTTAAAAAAGAAACTGATGAATTATCAAAAGAACGTCTAAAAACTATTGAAGATGACTTAGATAAATATAAGGATCAAGAAAAAACTTTAAGAGATAAATGGAATAAAGAAAAAGCATCTATTGAAGAGAGAAAGAATGCTAAACTTGAAATTGAAAAGTACAAGAATGAACTTGATAATGCCTTAGCTAATGGAAATTATAATAGAGTAGGTGAAATACAATATTCTATTATTCCAGAACTTGAAAAGAAATTAAAAACTAATGATGATAACGATATTTTAAAAGAAGAAGTTACCGAAGAAATGGTTTGTCAAGTCATATCAAAATGGACAAGAATTCCAGTTGCCAAATTACTTAAAGGTGATAGAGAAAAACTATTAACTTTAGCTGATACACTTAAGAAGAGAGTAATCGGTCAAGATGAAGCAATTAATTTAGTAAGTGATTGTATTATTCGTCAACGTGCCGGAATTAAAGATCAAAATAGACCAATTGGTTCATTCTTATTCTTAGGTCCAACAGGTGTAGGTAAAACTGAGGTCGCAAGAAGCTTAGCTGAAGCCTTGTTTGATAGTGAAACACATATGGTAAGAATTGATATGTCTGAATATATGGAAAAATTTAGCTCATCACGTCTAATAGGTGCACCTCCAGGATATGTAGGTTATGATGAAGGTGGACAATTAACTGAAGCAGTTAGACGTAATCCTTATTCAATTGTATTATTTGATGAAATTGAAAAGGCTGATAGTGAAGTATTCAATCTATTACTTCAAATTCTAGATGATGGTAGAATAACTGATAGTCAAGGTAGAACAGTTGATTTTAAAAATACAATTATCATAATGACTTCTAACTTAGGTAGTGAGGAGTTATTAAACGGAAATAAAGAATATGTAACTGAACTATTACATAAGACATTTAAGCCTGAATTCTTAAACCGTATTGATGAAATAGTTATGTTTAATCCATTATCTAAAGAAGTAGCGGTAAAGATTGTAACTAAACTATTATCTGAACTTGAAAAGCGTCTATTAGATAATAAAATTCATATTGAATTTACGGATGATTTAAAGAATTATATTTGTACTAGTGCATATAGCTTTGAATTTGGTGCACGTCCTATTAAACGTTTCATTCAAAAGAATATTGAAACTGTTGTTGCTAAGGCGATAATTAAAGAAGAAGTTAAACCAAATGATAAAGTAGTTATGGACTATAAGAATGAAGTAATACTAGAAAAAATGTAAATGAAACCATTTTCATTAATTTATGAAAACTATTTCATTGTCAAAAATATTGAATAAATATAAAAAATATAATATATTATACGTAAAGGAGATGATTAAAAATGGCAACACAAAATAAAAAAGCAACTGCTGTTAAGGCTGATAATAAAGTAACTGTAAAATTCGAAATTGAACTTCAAGGAGCAATCGCTGATGAAGCAATCTATTTAGTAGGTAATACTAAAGAATTAGGTAACTGGGATGTTACTAAGGCTAAAGCTTTAAAGAAGAATAAGAATGGAATTTATGCTTCTACAGGAATCAAATTTGAAAAAGGTACAGTAGTTGAATTTAAGGTTTGCAAAGGACAAGCTTGGGATACAGTTGAAAAGACAGTTGAAGGTGCTGAACTTCCAAACCATGCATTTACAGCAAATGAAGATCAAACATTTACTGTAGTAGTATATCGTTTTAACTAATAAAAACGAATAATAAAGTAAAGGCTTTGCATTTTGCAAAGCTTTTTTATTGCTTTTTTTTGAAAAATTATAAAAAATATATAAAATATTTTTATTATTGTGTTATAATAATAGTGTTATGCGATTTATAATCTTATAAATTAGATTATAACGTAGTGGAGGTAGTAATAATGAAAATTAACATGGAACAATTAGTAGCATACTGTAAACAACAAGGCTTTGTTTATCAAGGTAGCGAAATATATGGAGGTTTAGCAAACGCTTGGGATTTTGGACCTCTTGGAGTTGAACTTAAAAATAATATTAAAAAAGCTTGGTGGAAAAGATTCGTTCAAGAAAATCCTTATAATGTTGGATTAGATTCTGCCATCTTAATGAATAAAGAAGTATGGGTAGCTTCAGGTCATGTTGGAGGATTTAGTGATCCATTAATTGATTGTAAAAGCTGTAATACAAGATATAGAGCTGATAAATTAATTGAAGATTTTACTAATGGAAAAGAAACTGGTGATAACTGGCCAAATGAAAAATTAGTAAAATTTATTTATGACAATAATATTGTTTGTCCTAATTGTGGAAAATTAAATTATACAGATATTAGAAAATTTAACCTTATGTTCAAAACAACACAAGGTGTAATTGATGATCCTGCAAGTGCTGAAAAAAATACTGTTTATCTAAGACCAGAAACAGCACAAGGTATCTTCGTACAGTTTAAAAATGTACAAAGAACATCTAGACGTAAAGTACCATTTGGTATTTGTCAAGTTGGTAAATCATTTAGAAATGAAATTACTCCAGGTAACTTTATTTTTAGAGTTAGAGAATTTGAACAAATGGAACTTGAATTCTTCTGTAAGCCAGGTACTGAACTAGAATGGTTCAATTACTGGAGAAAATATTGTTTAGATTTCTTAAAAGATTTAGGAATTAATGAAAATGACTTACAACTTAGAGACCACGCAAAAGAAGAACTTGCTTTCTATTCTAATGGTACAACTGATATTGAATATAGATTCCCATGGGGCTTTGGTGAACTTTGGGGTATCGCAAGTCGTACTGATTACGATTTAACTCAACATCAAAATCATTCAGGTGAAAAGTTAGATTATGTAGACCCTGATGATAACTCAAGATATATTCCATATGTAGTAGAACCATCAGTTGGTGTAGAAAGATTATTCCTAACTGTGTTATTCTCTAGTTATGATAAAGAACAACTTGAAAATGGAGAAGAACGTGAAGTATTACACTTAAATCCATTCCTTGCTCCATATAAAATTGCTGTATTCCCACTTATGAAAAAATTCCATTCAGAAAAAGCAATGGAAGTATATAAATTACTAAGTAAAGAATATATGACTATATATGATGATGCCGCAAATATCGGTAAACGTTATAGAAGAATGGATGCTATTGGTACTCCATACTGTGTTACTATAGATGAAAACACATTAAATGAAAATATAGTTACAGTTAGAAATAGAGATACAATGGCCCAAGAAAATGTTAAAATTTCTGATTTAGTTGAATATTTTAGAGATAAATTATCATTCTAAATTAGTAAAGGGGGTTTAATATGAATTCTAGTGATGCATACAATGAAATATTAGAAAAAGCTGACATCGTTGATGTTGTTAGTGATTATATTAAACTAGAAAAAGCTGGTTCAAGTTATAAGGGATTATGTCCATTCCATAACGATAGCAATCCATCATTTTTCGTATCCCCTAGCAAAAAAATATGTAGATGTATGGTTTGTGGTGAAGGCGGTAATGCTGTAACTATTTTAGAAAAGCTAGCTAAAATAAGCCACAAAGAAGCAATTAATAGATTAGCTGAAAGATACCAAATAAAACTAGATACAAAAGAAAATATTGTTGTATCTAGTAAAAAAGGTTTATTTCAAATAACTAAATATGCCGCAAATTTCTATAATTATTATTTAACTAATTCACTACCTGGTAAAGAGGCACTAAAGTATTTATATGATAGAGATTTAACTGATGAAATAATCAAAACATTTAAAATAGGATTAGCTCCATCAGGTAAAAATACTTTATATTTATCACTTAAAGATCAAGGATATTCTGATAATGATATGCTTAAAGCAGGTGTAATAGTTGGTAGCGATAATATTCATGATACATTTACTAATAGAATAATGTTTCCTATAACTGATGAAGAAAATAATATAATTGGTTTTAGTGGTAGAATATTTTATGAATCAAACGATAGTAAATATTTTAATAGCTTAGATAACGAATTATTTAAAAAAGGTAGAGTAATATATAATTTATTTAACGCCTTAGATTCTATTAGAAAAAATAAAAGAATGATTATCATGGAAGGCTTTATGGATGTTATCGCATCATATAAAGCTGATTTAAAAGAGTGCGTTTGTCTAATGGGTACTGCAATGACCAAAGAACATATAGATATAATAAAAAAATATAATTGTGAAGTTATTTTATGTCTAGATGGTGATGATGCAGGACAAAATGCGACATATAAAATTTTAGATTTATTACAAACTAATGGTATTAATGCCTACTCAGCTATTTTAAGTGATAATCTTGACCCAGATGAATATATCAAAAAATATGGTAAGGAACAATTTAGAGATATATTTGAAAAAGAATTAATTGATTCATATACATTTAGATATGAATACTTAAAGAAAAAGCAAAATTTAAATAATATTATAGGTATCCAAGATTTTGAAAACAATGTCTTTGATATGATTAGAAAATCTAAAAATCAAGTCATTCTTGAAAAGTTTATAAACAAGTTATCAACTGATTTAAATGTTGATACTAAGACAATTAATGATGATTTTAGAAGATATTTAAATAATAAAAAAATAACTTTAGATACAAAGCCTAAGACATCAAGCAATACTTATTGTATTAATGGAGTTTTATTATCGTATGAAACTTTAATTAGATATATGATGACTAGCAAAACAGATTTAGATAGAATAAATTATTCTATTGAGCAAATAGAGGCTAATCAAGCTAGATATATACCTGATTTTAGACCTACACAATTAATTACATTAATATATGAATATTATGGCTTTGATCCTGATGATAAATATTTTTCTTATTATTTTGATTTTATTAGTAAGATTCAAGTATATTTTAAGAGTAATAGTCAAATGGATTTAGAAAAATTCTACTCATCTCTTACTCCTAATTTACAAGAGTTTTATATTGATAGAATAAAAAATATAATTATAAGTACTGATCAAAAGAGAAGACAAAAGGAAATGGTAGATTGTTATAACAAGCTTACATGTTTTATCATAAAATTTGGTATGAAACGTTTTAAAGAATTAATGGATAGTGATGAGTTAAACAGTGGTTATTATAATGATCAATACATTAGACTTAAAAAAGAATTAGTCGCAATAGAAAAGAAATAAGATATATGGAGGTATCCTATGGAACTAAACAAGAAGTTAAAAGATTTATTAAACAATTCTAAAGCAAAAGGCTATGTCGCAAAAAAGGATGTTGAAGCATTAATTGATGATGATACTGAATTTGATGATGTAGAAGCATTTTTTGAAGATGAAAATGTAAAGATTTATACTGATGATGAAATTGAAATGCTTGAAACTGAAGAAGAGTTTGAAGAAGAATCTGAAGATGAAGAACCTCAAGATTTCCCCGGAAATGTTGAGATTGAAGAAGTTGAATTAATTAATATTGATTCAATCGTTAATAGTGTTAGAACTGATGACCCAGTTAGAATGTATTTAAAGGATATTGGAAACATTCCTCTACTTACTTCAGAAGAAGAAATGGAACTTGCTAATATAGTTGTAGCTGGTAGAGAAGCACAAGAAAAGATTAACGATTTTGAAAATTGTCTTATTGATTTAACTGATAAAGAAGAAGAAAAATATAGAGCCCTTGCAGAAGAAGCTTTATATGCCAAAAATAAGCTAGTAGATTCTAACCTTAGACTTGTTGTTTCTATTGCTAAAAGATATACTGGTAGAAACCTACCATTCTTAGATTTAATTCAAGAAGGTAATATGGGGTTAATGAAGGCTGTAGATAAATTTGAGCCTGATAAAGGATATAAGTTTTCTACATATGCTACATGGTGGGTTCGTCAAGCAATTACTCGTGCAGTAGCCGATCAAGCTAGAACTATAAGAATTCCTGTACATATGGTTGAAACTATTAATAAGCTACTTAGAGAACAAAGAAAATTAGTTCAAGAGTTATCAAGAGAACCTAATGTAGAAGAATTAGCTGAAAGAATGAAGATGAGTCCTGAAAAAATTCAAATGATTCAAAAGATTGCTCAAGAACCTATTTCGTTAGAAAAACCGGTTGGTGAAGAAGATGATTCGTCCCTAGCTGATTTCGTAAGTGATCCTAATGGCATTAGTCCATATGAATATACTTCAAATGAAATGCTTAAAAAAGAAATTGATGCTCTACTTAAAACACTATCTCCAAGAGAAGAAATGGTACTTAGACTTCGTTTTGGGCTTGATGATGGAAAAATCTATACTCTTGAAGAAGTAGGAGATAAATTTCAAGTAACAAGAGAGCGTGTAAGACAAATTGAAAAGAAAGCTTTATACAAATTACAAAATAAGAGGAAAAAATTAGAAGGATTCATTAATAAACAATGATTTCTAATAGGTTAAAAGAAATTGCTAAATTTACAAAAGGCTATAATATTTTACTTGATGTAGGAAGTGATCATGGATTGCTTCCTATTTATGCCATAAATAGTGGCTTTGTAAAAAAGGCTATAGCAAGTGATATAAACTATAAACCTCTTATTAAAGCAAAAGAGAATTTTAATAAATATAATCTAGATATAGAAACTATTATTTATGATGGTATTCCAGAAACTTTAGCCGATGTAATAGTTATTGCTGGAATGGGCGCCGAACTAATAATAGAAATATTAGAAAAAACGCTTAGTAATGCCAAAAACCTAAAAAGATTAGTTTTATCACCTAACTGTGATTATGAAATACTTAGACGCTTTATAACTAAGGATTTTAAGATAGTTGATGAATCTATTATTTATGATAAAAAGCATTATTATGAAATAATAGTTTTAGAGAGTGGACACTATGATTATACAGATAAAGAACTATATTTTGGTCCTATTTTATTAAAAGAAAAATCTAATGTTTTTATTGATAAGCATAAAAAAGAATTAAATGATTATCTAAAAATAGTTGATGGAATAACTGATATAAATAAACAAAATGAAATTAAAGAAAAGATTAATATGATAAAGGAATTGATTTAAATGCCTAGATACTTCGTTAGTAAAGAAAATATAGACAATTTAATAATTGATAATGAGAATTATCACCATCTAGCGACAGTTAATAGGGTTAAAGTTGGTGAAGAAGTAGAATTATTTTGTAATGATATAACTTATAAAGTAAAAATAACTAATATAAATAAAGATACAATTAATTTTGAAATATTAGATTGTTTTTATTTTGATACAGAATTTAAGTTTAAAGTTACTATTTTACAAAGTTATCCAAAAGGTGATAAGTTAGAAAATATTATAAAACATTCTACAGAACTTGGTGTATATGAAATAATACCTGTTATAACTGAGCGTAGTATTATAAAGATTGAAAAAAATAAAAAAGAAGCAAAATTAATTAGATTAAATACTATTGCTAAAGAAGCCGCAAAGCAATCTAGACGTAATTATATTCCTAAAATTAATGATATAGTTACACTAAATGAAATAGATTATTCTAAATATAATAAGCTTATATTTGCTTATGAAGCAGAAGCAATTAATGACAACAAAAAATTCTTAGAAATTATAGAAGATATTAAAGATAACGACAATATTATAATAGCTATTGGACCTGAAGGAGGCTTCTCTACTAAAGAAGCAAATTATCTCATATCTAAGGGATTTATACCTGTATCATTAGGTAAAAGAATTCTTAGGACTGAAACCGCTGGATTATACTGCTTATCCGCTATAGGAGCTTTAAAAGAATGAATGTAGCGTTTTATAATTTGGGCTGTAAAGTTAATAGCTATGAGCTAGCCGCAATTGAGTTTATCTTTAAACAAAATGGATTTAATGTTGTTGATTTTTCTGATTATAGTGATATCTATGTTATTAATACATGTAGTGTTACTAATCAAAGTGATGTAAAAAGTAGAAAATATATTAGAAGCTGTAAAAGACGTAACCCTAATTCTATAGTTGCTGTTATGGGATGCTATTCACAGCTTAATAGCGCTAAATGTCTTGAGATTGGTGCGGATATTGTATTAGGTACATCAAATAGAAATAAGCTTTATGATATGGTTATAGATTTTATTAAAGAAAAAAAGAAAAAATCTTTAATTACTTTAAGCAAAGATATAAAAGAATATGAAAAAATTAAAGCTACTGAATTTGAACATACTCGTGCGTTTTTAAAAATACAAGATGGATGTAATAATTTTTGTAGTTATTGTATTATTCCTTATGCAAGAGGTAGAATGCGTAGTAAAGATCCTCTTGATGTAATAAATGAATCTATTGAAATAGTTAATAAAGGATATAAAGAAATTGTACTTGCCGGAATTCATACTGGTGGATATGGTGTTGATATAAATTATCCTTTTACTAAGCTAGTAAAAAGAATACTTGATGAAGTAAAGGGCTTAGATAGACTAAGAATATCAAGCATTGAAATAAATCAAATAGATGATGAATTACTTGATTTAATTAAAACAAATAAAGTAATGTGTCATCATTTACATTTACCTGTACAATCTTGCTCCAATAGAGTATTAAAGGATATGAATAGACATTATACAATAGAAGAGTATATAGATAAAATTAATAAAATTAGATCTATTATTCCTGATATTTCTATTACTACTGATATAATTATAGGATACCCTATTGAAACTGATGAAGATTTTAATGAAACTATAGAAAATGTTAAAAAAATAGAATTTTCATTTATGCACATATTCCCATTTTCAAAAAGAAGTGGAACTAAATGTGAAAAGTATGAAGAGCTTAATGGAATTATTATGAAAGCTAGATATAATAGATTAAATTTATTAAACTTAGAACTTGCAAAAAAATATAATGATAAGTTTAAAAATAAAGTTTTAGACTTTATTCCTGAAGAATATGTTGATGGATATTTAGTAGGCCATACTAATAACTTTATTAAAGTTAAAGTGCCTGGAGAAGCTAAAAAAATAGGTGAAATGCTTAAAATTGAGATACTTGAAACTAATTTTCCTTTATGCATTGGAAAAATTATATAAAAACTCTTTACAACGCAAAAAAACTTGTGTATAATAAATAAGGAATTAGAATTTGGAAGGAGGGCAGAAAATGCCTAAAACAGTTGTTCGTGAAAACGAAAAAATTGATGATGCTTTAAGACGTTTCAAAAGAGATGTTGTTAGAAGTGGAACTCTTCAAGAAGCTAGAAAGCGCGAATATTATCAAAAACCAAGCGTTACTAGAAAATTAAAGCGCCAAGCAAATAGACAAAAGAAGTACTAGTCCTTCCAATATAAAAACTAGATTAATAATGATTAAGTATATCTTAATCATTTTTTATTTATATGATATAATATATTTTGAGGTGGTTTATGTGGTTTTAGATACAAAACTATACAATAAAGAAGATGTATTAAATATTGCTGGTGGTAATGAAGCTAAGCTTAAAATAATTAGCCAAGTATATAATACAAATATTACTATTAGTGGTGAAAATATAATAGTAGGTGATGTAACTAATACAATTAAAGAAGAATTAGAAAAAATATTTTCTTTTTTAATTGATATATCTAAACATGTAAGTATATCAACACAAGATATTACTTATATTTTAAAAATGAAAGATAGATTAGAAGAACTTAAATCTTTATATCTAAATAGAAAACCTATTATAACAAACTTCTATGGTAAACCAATTTATGCTAAAACATTAAACCAAGTAAAATACCTTAATTTAATAAATGATAATGATATAGTTTTTGCTATAGGTAAGGCAGGTAGTGGTAAGACATTCCTTGCTATTATACTTGCTGTAAAAATGCTTAAGGAAGGGAAAATCAAAAGAATTATATTAACTAGACCTGCTGTAGAAGCTGGTGAATCCTTAGGATTTTTACCTGGAGATTTAAAAGAAAAAATAGATCCATATTTAAGACCTTTATATGATGGGCTATATGAAGCACTTGGAAAAGAAGTAGTAACTGAATTAATTGAAAAAACAACTATTGAAATAGCTCCACTTGCTTATATGAGAGGTAGAACATTAGATAGTGCTTGTATAATATTAGATGAAGCTCAAAATACAACAAAAATGCAAATGAAAATGATTTTATCTCGTTTAGGTTATAATTCAAAAATGATTATAACAGGAGATATAACACAAATTGATTTGCCTAAAAATGTTAATTCAGGATTAAAAAATGCTATTAGTATTTTAGATGGTATTAGAGGTATAAGCTTTATTGAATTTAAGGGTGAAGATGTTATTAGACATCCTTTAGTAAATGAAATATTAAAAAGATATGATGAGGATTAGTTATGAAAATTAATTTTATTAACCATACAAAAGAAAATATAATAGAATTTAAAAAATTAATAAGAGATATTTTTAAGTTTGATAAATCAAAAACTATAATGAATATAATTTTTGTTAATGATGAAGAAATACATAAGATTAATAAAGAATATAGAAATATAGATAGAGTAACTGATGTCATAAGCTTTGCTTTAAATGATGAGAAAGATTTCTTAATTAAAACAGAAGAAATAGGAGATATTTTTATATGTATTGATCAAGCTAAAAGACAAGCAGAAGAATATGAGCATTCATTAGATAGAGAAATAGGCTTTTTATCAGTTCATGGATATCTTCATCTAAATGGCTATGATCATATGAATAAGATAGATGAAGAAATAATGTTTAAAAAGCAAGACGAAATCTTAAATAATGCTAATTTAAGGAGAGATGTGAAATGATTAGAAGCGCAATAGAGGTAATGCATAATTCATATAGTCCATATTCAAAATTTAAAGTAGGTGCCGCAGCACTACTTAAAGATGGTACTATTATTACAGGTACAAATGTAGAAAATGCTAGTTATGGCTTATCTATGTGTGCTGAGCGTGTATGTTTGTTTACTATCTATGCTAAAGGATATAGAAAAAATGATATTATTAGTTTTTGTATAGCTGGAAAACAAATAACTTATCCTTGTGGAGCATGCCGCCAAGTAATGGTTGAATTATTAAACCCTGATACAATGGTTATTTTAACTGATGAAAAGCTTAATACAAAAGAAATGCAGGTAAAAGATTTACTTCCAAATAGTTTTAAATTGGAGGGATAAGATGAAAAGTGGTTTTATTACTTTAATTGGTAAACCTAATGTTGGAAAATCTAGTTTATTAAATAATATTATCGGCGAAAAAATCGCTATAATGAGCCCAAAACCACAAACAACTAGAAATAATATATTAGGTATTTATACAAACGATGATATGCAAGCAATATTTATTGATACACCCGGATTACACAATGCTAAAAGTGAGTTAAATAAAAAAATGGTTGATGAATCACTAAAATCTTTAAAGGGTGTTGATATATGTATATTAATGATGGACGCAAGCTTAAAGGTAACTGATTATGAAAAGAAAATAGTTGATAAAATTAAAAATTATACTATCCCTGTTTTCTTAGTGTTAAATAAAATTGATTTACTTCCTAAACTTGAAATGATAAAAAAGCTAGAAGAAGTAAATCAATTAATGAGTTTTAAAGAAATAATACCTATTAGTGTTAAAAATAGTGATAATATAGATATGTTACTAAAAAAAGTATATGAGTATTTACCTGATGGGCCAATGTATTATCCATCTGATCAAATAACAGATGTTCCTGAACGTTTTGTAGTATCTGAATTAATTAGAGAAAAAGTATTATTGCTTACAAATGAAGAAGTACCACATAGTGTTGCAGTAACTGATGTTTTATATAAAGATAATAATACAATATTTGCAACTATTATAGTTGAAAGAGAATCACAAAAGAAAATAATAATTGGTCATAATGGTGATATGATAAAAAAAATAGGACATCTAGCAAGACTTGATATAAATAAATTATTGAATAAAAAGATTAATTTAGAATTATGGGTAAAGGTAAAAGAAAACTGGCGTAATAAATTAGTTGATGTAAAATCTTATGGCAACTACAATGACTAATGAAATAACTGGACTTATTATTAGATTAGTAGATTATAAAGAATCTAGTTATATAATGCATTTATTAACTACTAATGGTATTAAATCTATAATTTGTCAAGGAGTTAAAAAACCTAATTCTAAATTAAAAGGAAATATTCTTTCATACAATTATGTAAAATGCTTTATAACTAATGGAAAAATCCCTATATTAACCGATATTTTAGTTCTTGATAGTTATACAAATATTTGGAATAATATAAATAAAAATAAATATGCAGGAATGCTTATTAATATGCTTTATAAGGAACAATATGAAAATAATAAAGTATATGAACTGGCTTTAAAATCTATCAAATTTATTAATGATGATAATGAAGAATACTATTACTATATATTCCTTTTAAAGAACTTATATTTTATTGGTTTAGGATTAAATTCTACAGGTATTGATAAAAAGTTTTTAGGATATAATATAGCTGATTCAAAGCTAGTATTTAAAGATGATTTTATAAATATCGATTTAAATTATAATGATACAATCAATATATTTAATCTCTATTATATGAAGCTTGAAGATAAACTAGAATGTAATATAAACATCTTAAAAAACTTCTTAGAACAATATTACGAAATACATGCATCTATTAAAATATAGATGCTTTTTTTATTTTTTTTATTGTGTAAATAAACAGTTATATGTTATAATTGTTATTGGGTAGTAAAAACGTTTTCAAAGACAAGAGGAGGAAATTTTTATGTATAATTCAGACAAAATTAGAAACGTTGCCGTTTTAGGACACCTTGGTAGTGGAAAAACTACTTTAGTTGAAGCTTGTTACTCAGTAACAAACGGAATCAAGGCAAGTGCTAAAGCAAGTGTAGAAAGAAAAAATACCATAAGTGATTTTATGGTTGAAGAACAAACAAGACTAAGTTCGATTAGTAATGCAGTTGTTCCTATTTTCCATGGAGATTATAAAATTAATTTTATTGATTGCCCTGGAAATGATGATTTTATTGGTGAAGTAGTAGCTGCAACTAATGTTGTTAAAGGTGCCATTGTAGTACTTGATGCTTCAAGTGGTATTGAAGTTGGAACTGTTAAACATTGGAACATGCTTAGAAAAAGAAACATTCCAACATTCCTTTTTATTAATAAGTTAGATAAGGAAAATGTTAATTTAACTAAGTTATTAGCTGAATTAAGAGATAAATTTGGTAAGACAGTAGTTCCATTTGAATATCCAATTATTAATAATGGACATTTTGATGGATATATCGATATAGTAGAAATGATAGGTAGAAAGTTCAACGGTGAAGAAGTAGTTGACTTTGAACTAAAAGATTCTGATATAAGTCCTGAAGTTGAAGAACTACGTACAAACATTATGGAAGCTGTTGCTGAAACTAGTGAAGAATTAATGGAAAAATATTTTGGTGGTGAAGAAATTTCAACTACTGAAATTAAAACAGCACTTCGTCAAGCTGTTTTAGCAAGTGAAACATTCCCAGTATTATTAGGATGTGCTAGTGCATCAATTGGTGTTAAATCATTAATTAGTATGTTAGAAAGCTTCTTACCTGCACCTAATGATTTAAATCCTATTACTGCTAAAACAGAAGATGATAAAGATTTAGTATTAAAGACAAATAATGATGAGCCATTTGGAGCTTTAGTTTTCAAGACAATGGTTGACCAATATTCAGGTGTAACTAATATATTTAAAATTTATTCAGGAACTATCAAGGTAGGAGATGATATATACTGTCCTCAAACTGGTAGAACTGAAAAAGTAGCTCAACTTACTATTCCATGTGGTAAAAAACAAATAGAAGTTTCTGAACTTGCTGCTGGAGATATTGGTAGTATTTCTAAATTAACTGGTGTTACTACAAATATGACTTTATGTAGTCCTAAGAAGATTTTAACATTTGATACTATTCCATTCCCTACAGCTGTATTATATCGTGCATTTAAGCCAAAGAATAAGGCTGATGAAGATAAGATTGGTCAAGCTTTAAGTAGAATTATTATGGAAGACCCAACTATTTCTACATCACGTAATCCTGAAACTCGTCAACAACTTTTAGGAGGACAAGGTACAGGTCATGTTAATTATGTATTTGATAGATTAAAGAATGCATTTAAAGTAGATGTTGAAACAGAAGCTCCAAAGATTGTTTATAGAGAAACTATTAAAGGTTCAGTTGAAACTGAAGGAAGATATAAGAAACAATCTGGTGGATCAGGACACTTTGGTGTTGTTAAAATTAGATGGGAAAAATCAGGATCTGATGAAAATATTTTCGCAGAAGAAGTATTTGGTGGTGCAGTTCCTCGTAACTTCTTCCCAGCAGTAGAAAAAGGTGTTAATAAATCACTTGAATCAGGTCTACTTGCAGGCTTCCCTGTAATTGGTGTTAAGGCTACACTACTTGATGGTGCATATCACCCAGTAGATAGTGATGAAATATCTTTCGTTAATGCTGCAATTCTATCTTATAAAGAAGCTTATGAAGTTAATAAAGATGGTAGAACAGGTAATAAGTTCTTACTAAAACCTACAATCTTAGAACCAATCGTTAAATTAACTATTAGTGCTAACTCTATTTATACAGGTGATATTCTATCTGATATTAACACTAGACGTGCTAGAGTATTATCAATGGAAGAAACAAACGGTGAACAAGTACTTGTTGCTGCTGTACCAGAAGCTGAAATTTTAGAATATGCTAATACACTTAAATCTATCACTAAATCAAGTGGTATGTTTACAAGAGAATTCTTAGCATATGAAGAAGTTCCTTCATTCTTAATTGATAAAGTTATCGCTGATAACAAGATCACTAGAGAAGATAAACAATAAAATAATTAGGCACCAAATTGGTGCCTTTTATTAAGTTAAGGATGTGATATTTTGAAATATCTAAATGACGGTAAAAAAGCATTTAATGAAAAAGATTATGATAAAGCTATAGATTTATACCTTAAGGCAATAGATAATAAAGAATATGAAGCATGCTTTTTATTAGGATTAATTTATATTACAGGTTATTGTGTAGAAAAAAACATTGATAAAGGCTTAGAATTCCTTTTTTTAGGTGATAAGCATGATGAAAAACAATGTATTTCCTCTCTTGGTGATTATTATTATAATGGAAAATACTTAAATAAAGATTTAGCTAAGGCTAAAAGCTATTATGATAGAGCAGCTAAACTGCTTGAACCTCATGCCATAGGAATGCTAGGCTTATTCCTTTTTAATGAAGAAAAATATAGTGAAGCAATAGAATATTTTAAAAGTGGATCTCTATATTATGATACAAACTCAATGTATTATATGGCAAAATGTGCATATAATGGGCTTGGCATGGATAAAGATTATATACTTGCTTTTGGTTTATATCAAAAATTATATGAATATGATAGTACAAATATAGAAATAAGAAAAATATTAGCTGATTCCTATTTTAATGGTTATGGAATAAATCAAGACTTTATAAAAGCAAAAGAATTATATGAAATGTTAGATGATGATGATTCTATATTTAATTTGGGCTTAATATATAAAAACCATTTAAAAGAATATGAAAAAGCACTCGAATGCTTTAAAAAAGTAAAAAATGAAAAATCACAATTTGAACAAGCCTTAATGCTTTATAATGGCTTAGGCATTGAAGAAAATAAAAATGATGCCTATTTTAAATTTTATGCTTGTGCAGCATCAAAATATATTTATGCATATCCTTTTGTAGGTGATTCATATTATTATGGCTATGGTGTTAAAAAAGACTATAATGAAGCAATTAAGTGGTATAAATTTGCTTTAGATAACAACATACCTAACCAATATATTAATATTGCATCTGCCTATATGAAATTAAAAAAATATAATGAAACTATTAATTATTTGAATAATGAAGCAGATTCAATTAATAAATATAAGCTTTTAGCAGAAGCTTATGTGAAACTTAAAAAATATGATTTAGCATATAATTCATATTTAAAAGCAAAAGACTTAGGAGATATATATTCAATATATGAATTATATAAATTAACTAAAAAAGGAAAAGGAATTAAAAAGAATAAAGAATTAGCAAATAAATTATATTTAGAATATTTAATGTATTCTAATAAAGAATAAAAAATGATAAAATGGAAATGTAGGATTGCTATGATTATTATTAGTACTCTATAACAAAATAATATGAGCGAGACTATCCTGTAAAGTAGATGTAAGGCAATATTCAATCATCTATAGGCGTCGCGTATAGAGCATAGCGCGGACTATTAAAATATGTATTAACTTTAATTAGTTTTTATGTATTTTAGTAGCCCGCGCTTTTTGTTAGGAGGGTTTTATGAAGGGAAGCTAGAATTATAAAATGAATATTTTTTTAACCAAATGAACATAAAAGTGGTAGAAAAATGACGCAAAAATGCACAAAGGGTTAAAACAAATTTTAAAATCATACCATAACACTTTAAAAACAAAGTGTAATGTGTTAAAATAAAAATTAAAGGAAGTGATACTATGATGCTTAATAAAAAAATAATAACATATGAATTATGTGGTAGCTTATTTAAAAATAGAAAAAGCTACGAGAATTATATTTATAATATGGTAGTGACAAATAAAATAAAGAAAATAAAAAAGGATTTATATGCATTAATAAATCCATTAACAAATAATATTTATGCATATAAATATGAAATCGCATCATCAATAAGCAACACATCTTATATTTCATATCATTCGGCATTAGAATATTATGGACTTGCGAATCAGGTTTATAGTTATGTAATAGTATCTTCTATAACACGATTTAGAAATTTTGAGTTTGATGGTATTGATTATAATTTTAAATCAACAAATAATTCATATATGGTAAATGAGATTAGCCATATAAAGGTTACTTCATTAGAAAAGACGATTATAGATTGTATAGATAGAATAGATTTAGCTGGAGGTATAGATGAACTTTTAGAAGCACTTGATTTAGTTGAATATGTTGATGAAAAAGAACTTTTAAAAGCATTAGATTTTTATAACAAAAAAATATTATATAGAAAAGCAGGATATATTTTATCTTTTTACAAAGATGATTTGAATCTTTCAAATACATTTTTTGAAATGTGCTACAAGCATGTTAATAATAATAAATTTTACTTTTTAGATGAAGAATATTATGAACTAGAGTTTGATAAGAAATGGAATTTGTTTGTCCCTAAAAATTTATTTAATTTTAGAGACGGAGGAATAATTGATGAATTATACTAGAGATAGTATAGAAAATAGAGCAACTGATGCAGGATTTATAAAAGATTTTTTTGAAAAAGTAGTAAGATTAACTGATATTTTAAAAATTATATATACAGATATTATTTTAAAAGATAGACTTGTTTTAAAAGGTGGAACAGCGATTAACCTATTATGGTTTAATTTACCAAGACTTTCTGTTGATATAGATTTAGATTATATAGGAAGCCTAGACAAAAAGGAAATGATAATAGAAAGAGAAAATATAAGTAAAATAATCTATCATTTATGACTCAAAATAATTATACGCTAAACAAGAGAAGTAAAAGAACAGTTTCCCTTGATTCGTTAGTTTTTAGCTATAATAATTGCTTTGGTAATAAAGATAGTATAAAAATTGAAATAAATTATATGGATAGATGCCATGTCTTAGATTACAATAGAAAAACAATAATTTCACCTTACTTAAATAATGATTTTAAAGTATTGACATTAGATGTTGATGAATTATATGCAAGTAAAATGAATGCATTATTATCTAGATGCAAGGTTAGGGATCTATTTGATGTATATAATATGATTAAATTTTATTTAATTAAAGACATCAATAGATTTAAATACCTATACGTTTTTTATAATATAGTAGGTGGAACTCAAACACCGCTTGATTTCACATTAGAGAAGTTGAATAATATGCATTTTTATGAATTTAAAAAGCAATTAAAACCTTATTTAACAAAGAAAGACGATTTTAATGTCGAAGAAGCAAAAGAAATTGTTTCTAAATGGATAATTGAAAATATTAAAGATGATGACGCAATAAAAATGTTTATTGAATCATTTAACAATGGTATTTTTAATCCTGAAATAATGTTTAATAATTATAAACATAACAAGAACATTATTGACCATCCTATGGCTAAATGGAGAATTTCAGGTATATTAAAATCAAAACAATAAATTATATAATTATTAAGCCAAAAAATAAAAAATTAATAGTATAAAAATACTAAAAAAACTATTTACAAAGAATACTAATTATTATATAATAATAAATGCATGGAAAATGTTCCGGTAGCTCAGCTGGATAGAGCAACGGCCTTCTAAGCCGTTGGTCGCACGTTCGAATCGTGTCCGGAACGCCATGTTTTTTTATTGCCAAAAAATATAGTGACTTTACATTTAAAACAAGCTCGAAAGGGCTTGTTTTTCGTATGTTCTCAAAGCACATCCAAAGATAAAAAATTATGCATTTTAACTTGAAATTAAAAAAATGGGTCAGTTTCCTTCGGAAATATGGGTCAGTTTGGGCAAAAACAATCGTAAAAACAGTTGATAATTAACACTGAAAACACGTAGTTAACAACAATAATTTTAAAAAAAATGAAAAAAATGTCGTTAACATACTGTTTTCGTGTAGTGAACCCATATTTTTGTACAAATTAAATTTATCATAAATTTATGAGACGAGTGCTTAGTGTCTATATATAATAGATGTAAGCCTCAAAATAAGCAAGTGTAACAGCTTGGTTTTTTTCTATATATAAATTAAATGTAAATTTTTCTTTCTTTTTTAAAAAATATGTCTACAAAATTAGTTGATATATGTTATAATGAAGATAAGGAAAGGAGGAAAAGATGAAATTCAAATTTAAATGTAACGTTTGTGGCTCAACTGATTGCTATAAAATTGATACATTTTCTGATGAAAAGAAATACTATGGAGATGTAAACGGAAAAGTTACTAACAAAAGAGGCATATTTAATTATAGATATTCCGCAAGTGGAAGAGTAGGACTCCGTATGGAAATATCATCAACTGTTGAATCGTATGTTTGTATGAATTGTGGTCATGTTGAATTCTATGCAAATGAATTAGTTGATAAAATAGGACATGACTCAATGTATTACAAAGATAAAATTAGTGTATTACTAGCACAAATAGAAGTTGCTAAGAAAAATATAATAAAATTTAAAGAAGAATATAATATCGTATCAGCTGAATATGATATATTTAAGATAGAAAACGATGGAATAGATAGAATTCAATATGAAAATAGAGCTAGTTGCTTTATAGATAAGTTAACATCCATTACTTATGAAATAGAGTATGAGCAACAACGAATAATAAATACAGAAAAATTAATTAAACAATATAATTATTTCTTAGAAAATGTATGCAATATAACTTTTAGATAAAACTGAACTTGAAAATTCGCAAATTAAATTTGCATTATATATATAAAAATATATAAATTATGGATAGGATTATTAATCTTATCCATTTTTTAATAAATAGTTATTAAAATAATATATTTAATATGTTATAATTAACTTGTAGTTTTCGTTATGGAGGTATTTATATGAAAAATATTAAGGCGATTTGTGATTCTTTTAAAATCACTACAGGAAAAGCGTGTGAAATGTTTGGCGTTACTGCTGAAGAACTTCAAAAGATTTATAATGATGAAATTGATTTAGATAGTAAAGCTTTATATGAATTAATTAAAAACACACAAGTTTCTATTGATTATATTATGGAAGGAAAAGTAAATAATGCTAATGATAGATTAGTTGCTAACTATGTCTCTGTAACAAATAAATCTATGCTTATTAAAAAGAGAATAGAAGAACTTATTTTTTATCTAGGTAGTGAAGGTATTGATTCATCAAATTATGAATTTGATATTTTAAAGCTTTTTAATAAAGAAATAGATGAAGTAGATGGATTAATGTTGTTAAAACTAGATGATTACAAATTATATGATTTATTAAAACAAAGATATGTAATGAAAAAATTCTCTGTAAAAACTAATGAAAAAGTAATTTATATATCTGACTGGCAAGAATTAATCAATTATTATTTAGTTACATATTTATTTGATAAGACAATTACTGATCCTAGATTTATTCAAGAATTAAGCGTTCCAAATGATTATTTACTTGAAGCATATCGTAATGGTAGCTTAAAATGGAACTCTCGTGCTATACTTCATTTAATTTCAATTGGATCTGCACTATATTATAATGCAAGTGATGGTAATAAGCTTGATGTATTACAAACTAAATTATTAAAAGATTATTGCCTAAATCATATAGATGAATAGAAAAAAGCCTAACAAGGCTTTTTTATATTATTATTAATAATCCTAATAGTGATACTAATAGTGTTGGTATAGATATAATTACACCATATTTAATAAAATCTAGAAAACTAAATTTAATTTCATATTTTTTTAATATAGAAAGCCACATTATACCAGCTAGTGCACCTATTGGAGTTAAGAAAGCTCCTATATTTGAACCTATAATTGATGAATAAATACTTCCTGTATTAGTAGTTATACTACTATATAAAACACTCATTGGAATATTATTAATTAAACTACATGATAAATATGATGTAGTTCCATATGTAAATATTGTATTACCTTTATTTAATAATTCTTTTAAATTATCTGTAATACCTGGATTATCAAGTGCTAATACTATGAAAAACATTGATATTACAAAAGGAAATAAAGAATATGGTATTCTTTTAAGTCCATTAATTATAATTGTTTTATCTTTTTTAATAATTAAATTTCCTATTAAGAAAAGTAGAAGTGATAAAGCACAAATTAGTGAAACTAAATACATTTCTAAATTTATATAATTAGATATTGCAAGAAGTATAATACATATACCTAAAAGAATAAGTGAAACTATTAATAAAAATTTATCTTTTATAATTATTTCTTCACTAGTTGAATCTATATTTTCTTTTAATTTTTTTCTAAATAAAATAAACAATATTGATAGTGATGTTAAACCAGCAAATATAGTTGGTAAAAACATTACTTTAAAATAATCTAAGAAATTAATGTTTGCATTTGCACCAATATAAATATTAGTAGGATTCCCTATAATAAATAACATACTCCATGTATTAGCCGCAATAAATTCAGTAACTAAATAAGGTATAGGATTAATTTTTGCATTTTTACTAAAGAATATTATAAATGGTGTAAATGTTAAAATTACGATATCATTTGATGTAAATATGGTTAAAACTGAACATAATAAATATAATATTAAAAATAACTTGATTTGGCTTCCGTTAGCCTTTTTTAATGCTTTATTTGCAAGATATTCAAAGAAGTTTAATTCATCAAGTATAATTGATAAAAAGCTCATTGAAAAGAATAGAACTATTATTTTAAGTGGGTTCATTCCACCACTACTAACTAGCCTATTCATTGCATCATCTAAATCAATTAGTTTAAAAGAAACTACAAGTATCATTGCGACAAAAGGAAAGATATAGAATGTCTGCGTTTCAAAGGTTTTAAATTTAATTTTTGGAAAACAAATAATTGATATAAGCATAAGTATTATTGCGATTATGCTTATAACTAATGTTAAAACCATAATTATCACCAAAAAATATTTTATAACAATAAAAAAAGTTGTCAATATATTTTGACAACTTTAATTTATTCAGCTAATTTTCTTAAAAAGAATAATTCGCTTGTATCAATGATTCCATCTATTGCTGTAAAGCATATAGCATATTCAACAATTTTATCTTTTAATGGAGCCATTTTCTTTCCTAATGTGTCTATAAAATCATCTAAGATATTTATAGTTGATGGTAAATCACAATTCTTTATTTCTTCAGTTAATTTTTTTGGTGTAGGTTTATCAATTAAACCATTAGTTAATTCAACAAATAAATTATACTCATGAACATTTATTTTGTTATCACCGGCAATAGCCGCATATGATAATCTTAAAAGAAGTTCCCAAGGCATTAGATTATGTTTTTCAAATAAATCTGTTGTCTTATAAATAGTTGTGAATTCTCTTAAAATATCAACTACATCAGCTTTTGCTATTTTTTTGATTTGATCTTTACTCATCATATTTATTTCGTCAATTCTTTTACCTAAATCCATAAATTCTATCCAGCTTTTTTATAAATGTTTTTTCCATTTTCATCCTTATCGTAGTCATTTTTATTATCAGAACCTTGTATTAATAGACATGCAATTACGTATAATGCGACTAATACTAATTGAATGATAATAGTCCATTTAGCATCTAGTCCACCCTTTACAGCAACCATTTCAGTTGCACCAAGAGCTATTGATAAAACTACATAAATAATTGAGATAGTAGATGTGATTGGCTTATTATCAGCAAATAAGTATGATAATCCACATGCAACAAGAATACCAAAAGCAGTAAACCAAATAGCAATTGCTTGATTTTGAGTTACACCTTTACCTATACATAGATAAGAAACTGTAACAAAAACTACTAATATTATTGCAAATATAATACTTGTTATTAATTTTTTACTCATTTTATCTCCTCCTTATTTATCTATTATATAACATTCACCCTAAATTTACAATATATATAAAAGAAAACGCTTTTAGTGTATGAAAATTGTATTATATTATGATATAATACTTATTGTATATGTTTTTAAAAGGAAGGTTTTAATTATGGGATTAACATTAGTAGAAAAAATCATTAAAAATCACACAAAAGATCCGCTTATTAGAGGAGAAAAAATTAATTTAGTTATTGATCAAACATTAACACAAGATGCTACTGGTACAATGGCTTATTTGGAATTAGAATCTATAGGCATTGGAAAAGTAAAGACTAAATTATCAGTAAGTTATGTTGATCATAACACATTACAAAATGGTTTTGAAAATGCTGATGATCATAGATTTTTACAATCTGTTGCAGATAAACACGGAATTTATTTTTCAAGAGTAGGTAATGGTATTTGCCATCAAGTACACTTAGAGCGTTTTGCTCATCCTGGTTATACGTTGCTTGGTTCTGATTCACATACACCAACAGCTGGTGGTATGGGAAGCTTAGCAATTGGTGCAGGAGGATTAGATGTAGCTTGCGCTATGGCTGGTATGCCATTTCCAATGGTAATGCCTAAAGTAGTTAATGTAGTACTACACAATAAATTACAAAAGGGTGTTGCTGCAAAAGATATTATCTTATATGTTTTAAAAATTATGACTGTTAAAGGTGGAGTAAATAAAGTTATTGAATATTCTGGTGATGGTGTATTAAGCTTATCTATTCCTGAGAGAGCAACTATTACTAATATGGGTGCTGAACTTGGTGCAACATCAAGTATCTTCCCATCAGATGATAACACACTAGATTTCTTAAAGAAACAAAATAGAGAAGAAGACTTCATTAGACTTGAAGCTGATAGTGATGCAGTTTATGATGAAGTTATTGAAATAGATTTAAGCACATTAAAGCCAATGCTTGCATGTCCAAATAGTCCAGATAATGTTAAAGAAGTATCTGAACTTGAAGGAACTAAAGTAAACCAAGTTCTAATTGGTAGTTGTACAAACTCTAGCTACTATGACTTTATAAAAGTAGCTTCAATTTTAAAAGGAAAACATGTTCATAAAGACGTTTCTTTAGGTATTGCTCCTGGTTCTAAACAAGTTTTAGAGATGATTACTAAGTCAGGTATTTTATCTGTATTACTTGAAGCCGGTGCTAGAATCTTAGAATCTGCTTGTGGACCATGTATTGGTATGGGACAAGCTCCATGTACTGATGCTGTTTCTCTAAGAACATTTAATAGAAACTTCTATGGTAGAAGTGGAACAAACTCAGCACAAGTATATTTAGTAAGCCCAGAACTTGCTGCAATAAGTGCTGTAAATGGTTATATATCAAGCCCATATGGAATGGATTTAGATTTATTTGAAAAGCCATCTAAGTTCTTAGTAGATGATTCTATGATTATTAAACCTACAATGACTAGTGAAATAATTATGGGACCAAATATTAAACCACTTCCTAAATTTGATAAATTACCTGAAAAATTAGAAAAGAAAGTAATTTTAAAGGTTGAAGATAATATTACAACAGACCATATTATGCCTGCTGGAAG
>Ga0247611_10001668_pt1 | contig 38984 bp, 36 predicted proteins | sample 177DNAGHGhighgp2_FD_192422 | JGI IMG/M metagenome (GOLD analysis project Ga0247611, IMG submission 192422) | Sheep rumen microbial communities from Palmerston North, Manawatu-Wanganui, New Zealand - 1770 DNA GHGhigh gp2 | ecosystem: Host-associated > Mammals > Digestive system > Stomach > Rumen... | reverse complement strand
AGTTTTTTGAACGTAATACATATGGGTTACGGGTTATGGGTTATGGGTTACGGGTGGCTTCGCGGAGCGCTTCATCGCGTTCGCGGCAGGTACCGCATACGCCGCAGGGCTTCTCGCCACCGCGGTAGCAGCTCCAGGTCTCGTCGTAGTTGATACCCAGACGGAGTCCGCGACGTACGATGTCGGTCTTGGTGATATGCGTATAGGGCGTGAGCAGCCGAACGCCGTTCCAGGTGCCGGCCTGCGCTGCGCGATCCATGGCCTCGACAAACTCGGGACGGCAGTCGGGATAGATGGTATGGTCGCCCGCATGGTTCGCCAGCATGATATACTGGAGCTTGTTGTTCTCGGCCATACCGGCTGCGATCGACAGCATGATACCATTACGGAAGGGAACGACGGTAGAACGCATATTATCATCGTCGTAGTTGCCCTCGGGAATAGCGTCCGCGCCCTCGAGCAGCGAGGAATGGAAGAAATCCTTGATAAACGGTAGGCGCACCACCATATGCGGGATGCCGAGGCGCTCGCAATGGAGCTTGGCAAAATGGATCTCGCGGTCGTTGTGGTTGCTGTCGTAGTGGAACGAGACAGCCAGGGCGATACGATCCCGGTACTCGTAGAGTAGGGTGGTAGAGTCGAGGCCGCCGGAATATACGATGAGGGAATCCTTCATTTTCTTATTTTCTTATTTTCTCATTTTCCTATTTTTCCTATTTGCCCATTTCCAGATTTTTGGCCATTTGGTCAAGGAGGCGTTGCTGTTTGAGGGCTTGGTGATCCTCATCGGCGTAGTTGGCAAAGGGATAGATGCTGATGCCGCCGCGGGGGAGGAAGTAGCCGGTGACCTCCAAGTACTTGGGGTCCATCAGTCGCACGAGGTCCTTCATGATGATATTGACGCAGTCCTCATGGAAATCGCCGTGGTTGCGGAAAGAGAAGAGGTAGAGCTTGAGCGACTTGCTCTCCACCATCCGCTCGCGCGGGATATAACTAATGTAGAGGTGCCCGAAATCGGGTTGACCGGTTTTGGGGCAAAGGGTGGTAAACTCAGGACAGTTGAATGTCACGAGGTACTCGTTCTCAGGATGTTTGTTGGGGAAGGTCTCCAGCACCTCGGGGTTATACTGGTCCGAGTACTTAACATGCTGGTTTCCCAGCAGGGTCACGCCCTGCAGTTCGTCGTTAGTTCGCATAGATAGTTTTCAGTTTTTATTGTTCATTGAGAGTGGAAAAACAATAGCACTCTTCGTCGCAACTCGCTTGCGACAAGGTTTGTCGTTGGCACGACAAAGGGTCGCCGCGGTTGCTCCTCTTCCCCAAAAAACGTACATTTTCTTAACTATGTACGATTTTTTCGGGAGCCCTAATTTCAAAGCGGCTGCAAAATTACAAAAAAATTTGTATATGTGCAAAAAAAACTGTAACTTTGTCGCAAATTTTAGATAGATTATGAAAATCTGTATTATCGGAACGGGCAATGTAGCCACGAATCTGGTGGATGGTTTTGCAAAGAAGCATATTCGCGTAGCGATGCATTCGTCGCGCAGCCTTGGCGATTTGCCTGAGGCAGATTGCTATATCTACGCCGTAGCCGATCACGCCTTGCGTGAGGTGGCGGCGAAGGTAGATGCGCCCCGTGCGCTACACTTGCATACCTCGGGCACGGTGCCGGTGGATGTGTTTGGCAAGGACAAGCCGCATGCGGGTGTGCTGTATTTCTTTCAGTCGTTCTCGAAGGCGAGCCTGATCGAGGACTGGAGCCGGATACCCGTGTTTGTGGAGGGACGTCAGATCGACGACGTAGCGGCTATCTATACGCTTGCGCAGACCCTGACGAGTCGCGTGTTTGAGTGCACGCAGCACGACCGCGAGCGGCTGCACGTAGCGGGTGTGTTTGCCAACAATTTTACGAACCTGATGTACGGCATGGCGGCTGACCTACTCGGGGATACGCAGATACCCTTCCAGGTGCTACTCCCGCTCATCGACCAGACGGCCGAGAAGGTACACACCCTCACGCCCCGCGAGGCACAAACAGGCCCGGCCAAAAGAGATGACCGGGCCGTGATGGCGCACCATGTGTCGCTTCTGAACGACGACCAGCGTGCGGTATATGAATTGCTATCGCGACTGATAGCGGCGCGTTAACCGACTTACATCATGCCGCCCATGCCGGGATTCGGCATTGCGGGAGCAGGATGCTCCTCGGGCTTATCAACGATGACGCACTCGGTGGTGAGGAACATGCCTGCGATAGAAGCGGCATTCTCCAGCGCTACACGGGTGACCTTAGCAGGATCTACGACACCTGCAGCCAGTAGCGGCTGATACTCGTCGGTGCGGGCATTATAACCGAAGTCGTCCTTACCGGCACGTACCTTATCCACTACTACTGCACCTTCCTTACCGGCGTTAGCCACGATCTGGCGCAGCGGTTCCTCGATAGCACGACGGATGATCTCGATACCGGTCTGCTCGTCCTCGTTGTCGCCCTTGAGGCTCTCCAGAGCTTTCTGGGCGCGGATATACATCACGCCGCCACCGGGTACGATACCTTCCTCTATTGCCGCACGCGTTGCCGAGAGGGCATCATCTACGCGGTCTTTCTTCTCCTTCATCTCCACCTCGGAGGCAGCACCTACGTTGAGTTGTGCTACGCCACCTGCCAACTTAGCCAGACGCTCCTGGAGTTTCTCCTTGTCGTAGCTGGACTTGGTAGCCTGGATCTGTGCCTTGATCTGGGCGATACGCGAAGCGATAGCTTCCTTGTTGCCGGCACCGTTGACGATGGTGGTGTTCTCCTTGCTGACGGTGATCGACTCGGCCGTACCGAGCATCTCGATCGTAGCTTGCTCCAGACGGATACCTTTCTCCTCGGAGATCACGGTACCGCCGGTCAGGATAGCGATATCTTCCAACATTTCTTTGCGGCGGTCGCCGAAGCCCGGCGCCTTGACGGCACAGATCTTGAGTTGCGCACGCAGACGGTTGACAACGAGGGTCGTGAGTGCTTCGCTATCTACGTCCTCAGCGATGATGAGCAGCGGACGGCCACTCTGTACGGCAGGCTCCAGCACGGGCAGAAGCTCCTTGAGGTTGGAGATTTTCTTGTCGTGGATGAGGATATACGGTTTCTCCATCTCCACCTCCATGGTCTCGGTGTTGGTGACGAAGTAGGGGCTGATATAGCCGCGGTCGAACTGCATACCCTGAACGACGTCGATGGTGGTGTCCATACCCTTGGCCTCGCCGATGGTGATGACGCCGTCCTTCGAGACTTTGCGCATGGCGTCAGCGATCAGGCGACCGATCTCAGCGTCGTTGTTGGCGCTGATAGTAGCCACCTGCTCGATCTTGTCGAAGTCGTTGCCTACGACTACGGCGTTCTTCTTGATCTCGCCCACTACGGTCGAGACAGCCTTGTCGATACCGCGCTTGAGGTCCATCGGATTGGCTCCGGCGGTAACGTTCTTGAGGCCTACGCCTACGATAGCTTGTGCCAGTACGGTAGCGGTGGTGGTACCATCACCGGCCTGGTCGCCGGTCTTGGAGGCTACCTCCTTGACGAGCTGTGCACCCAGGTTCTCCTGGGCGTCAGCCAGTTCTACCTCTTTGGCTACGGTAACACCGTCCTTGGTAATATGCGGAGCTCCGTATTTCTTGTCGATAATGACGTTGCGACCCTTCGGACCCAGGGTCACCTTAACTGCGTCGGCCAACTGGTCCACGCCACGCTTCAGCGCCTCACGCGCCTCGGTATTGTATGTGATATTTTTTGCCATGATGTGTGTTATTTAATAATTGCGAGTACATCGCTTTGTCTCATAATCAAATATTTCTCGCCGTCGAATTCCAGTTCGGTACCTGCATACTTGCCGTACAGCACCTGGTCACCGGCCTTGAGCACCATCTGCTCGTCTTTCGTTCCTTCGCCTACGGCGAGCACTTCGCCGCGCAGCGGTTTCTCCTTGGCGGAGTCAGGAATGATGATACCGCCAACGGTCTTCTCTTCTGCAGCCTGCGGCTTGAGGAGCACGCGGTCTGCTAATGGTTGAATCTTACTCATAGTATAATGTATTTTTAGTTATTTGTCTTGTTCTTACTAGGCGTCCTATGTGTCCTAGGAGTCCTAGTAGGGAGTTTCAATATCCGTGCCAAAACAAAACAATCTGCCAAAATGGCAGACCGTTTTGTCAGTTCCGAATCAGATACGCTCTACGGTGCGGGCTTCTACCCATCCTTCGTATTGGGCTACGTGCACCTGGTACCAGTCGCCCAGTTGGTCGGTGATGCGCACCTTGGTGCCCTCGTGGAGCAGGAAGAGTTCGGTGCCTGACTGGTCAGGCGAGGACTTGGCGCTCACCACGCCCTGCATGATGATAGCCTCTTCGCGGTTGGTGTCGCGGCTATGGAGCGTACCGGCGTTGATACCCGTATAGACAGATAGTAGCAGGCTGATCCAGGCGACATGGAAGGCGGCTTTGCGAACGGCGGCTTCCTTGCCCAGCAGGAAGAGCAGCAGGCCGGCCAGCATGAGCGAGAAGAGCAGGATAGAGAGCCAGGTCCAGGTGCTCTCTTTCCATCCGTTGCGCAGGGCGATCAACCAGTCCTGTAGGAAGAACGAGCGGGTATCGTCGATGCGGTCGGTGATACGCTGGGATACAAACTCCAGGTTTTGCTTGGCGTCGCGCATACGCGGTTGGAGGCGTAGGGCGCGCTCGTATGCCAGGATGGCCTGACCCAGTTCGCCTTGCTTGTAATAGGCATTGCCCAGGTTGTAATATACCTCGGCATAGTCGTCGGTGAGCGCCTCACGGGCTTGGGCGTCGGCTATGAGCTGTTCGTAGCCGGTGACCGCCTCTACGTAGTTGCCCTGGGCGTAGGCCTCGTTGGCTTCGGCGAAAGCCGTCTGGGCCCGAAGCGGCATCAGGCACGCCAGGATAGCGATTAGTGAGAGTATTCGTTTCATATCTTCTGGTCTTCTAAGTGGTTGATGAGTGCCTCGGTGCGGCTGTACATAGCCTGCATGTCTTGCTGTGCGGAGGGCGCATAGCGTGCAAACTCAGCCTCGCTCAGTACGTCCTGGGTCTCCTGGATCAGGTCGTCGGCCACGCCCCGGCTACGCAACTGATCGCCGATGGTCTCCTTGGTCAGTTCGGCCGTGGGGATGGTGAGACGGTCGCTCAGGTAGCTGACGGCGGCGCGTTCGATCTCCTCGTAGAAGGCAGCCGCTTGTCCGGCTTCCAGGAGCTGCTTAGCCGATTTGAGTCGCTTGCGCGCTACCTTGTTGGCGCGGCGGTAGCGAACCTGTGTCAGGTCGGCATTCTCGCGGATATACTTGCGCAGCAGGATCAGCACGATGATAGCGATCAGTAGCGGCACCAGATAGCATGCCCACCAGGCAGCCGTACCGGTACGAACGCTTGAGGGGCGTGCAGCACCGTCTTCGGTCTCCGGCAGTTCGGCCGTGTGGATGTAGCGTATGTCGGTAGCCAGTTGCTTAATATCCTCCTGCGAGTAGTCGGACACCTGTCCTCCGTCATGGGTCTTCTGAGCCCGCTTGATATGCAGCTGGTAGGACGGGGTAGAGAGCGTACGGTAGTCGCCGGTCTCGCTGTCGTAGTAGCTGAGCGTGACGGGAGGCAGGGTATAGTCGCCCGGTTCGCGCGGGATAGCCAGATACTCGATCGACTTGGTACCGGTGGAGCCGTCGTCGGTGTTCTGGTAGGAGTTGCTCACCTTGGGGTCATAGACGTCGAATCCTTCGGGCCAGTTGACCTCGGGGGTCTTGATGAGCTTCATGTTGCCCGTGCCCGTGATGTCGAGACGCAGGGTGACGGGTTCGTTGGCACTCAGCTCGGTAGCCGAGAGGGTAGGCGTCATGGTGAAATGACCTACGCCGCCGGAGAACTGCTTGGGTTTGTTCTCCTGGGGCAGACCATCCACGTTGACCGTCACCGCCGGAGCCTTGAGCGTCTTATGCGCTTGATAGCCATATAGTTGTCCGAAGGGGTCTTGTCCTGCGCCCGGAATGGTATAGACTACCTCAAACGTGGCCGGTGTGATCTGTATGTCGCCCGAATGCTGCGGGTAGAGCAGCACCTTGTAGATGGTGGCTACGTTGTACTGACGCCCGTTGTAGGTCTCGATATGGGCTTGCAGGGGTTCGTTGTCGCTCTCTTGTTTCAGAAAACCCGTGAAGTCCGGCATCTTAGTGACACCGGCCAACTGCACATTATCCGCGCCGATGAAGTAGAGCTTGTAGCTGAGCGTCAGCGGCTCTTGTTCGCGTACGTGGCTCTTGCTCAGGATGGTACGGATGAAGATGCTGGTCTCCGGCGCCCGTTCTTCACGACGTGAAGCGCGTTCCTGGCGTTCCTCGCGCGACGAGGAGGACGAAGGTTGCGTTTGCGCCTCTTCGCGTACGACGGTGATCTTCAGTCCGTTGCTGCGGTACTTGCGTCCGCCGGACGTGATGGTGGCCGCGCCTATGTTGTAGGTACCCGGCTTGGAGACGAGGTAGGTGTAGGTAAAAGTCTTCTGGTAGGTGGAGGTGCGCTTGCCGTTGATGAAGGAGAACGAACTGGAGGTCGAGGTGAACGGACCTGCCAGCAGTTCGAATCCCGGCATGCTCGGCGGCTGGATATCATCGGCTTTCTCGTCGATGATGTATTGGATCTGGAAGGGCTGGTTGGCCGGTACCTGACTCGGTCCGACCGCCCGGAAATCCACCGCCCACGTAGCGCACGTGGTAGCCAGAAGAAGTAGTATGATCGCTACTTGTTTTCTCATTGTTTACTTGGATTGGATAGAAATCGTTTTCTCTTCGGAGCTCTTTCGCGTGGTGCCGATCCAGACCTCGGCTTTCGGCAAGCGGAGTTCACCGGCCTTACGCGCACGAACAATATAAGTATAGCGTTGCTCAAAGCGGTTTTGCTGTTGGCCGTTCTGCCAAACGCTCTGCCAGCTCGTTCCGTAGCCGGGACCGCCCACTATCTCAAAGTCGGTGGTGTCGCTCAACTGGATGCTGTCGGCCTGTGCGCCGATGGCGTAACTGAGGCAGAACGTCTCACCCTCTACAGCGCTGTCGGGTGCGCAAACGGTCAGTTCGCAGCCCGTGGTATCCACTTGCTCCGGGGTGAAGGTCTCGATATGCACCTCGTGGTGCGGGCACTCGCCGTGGTGATGCTTACCATGGCGCGGATGACCGGGATGCTGACCGCAAGCGGGGGAAGCGGGTTGGTCGAAGAACGGATCAATGCCCCAGAAATCAAACGGATTCGGTTGACGCGGTTCCAGCACGTTGACCTTCTCGGCCTTGCTGGTGGCGCTACCCTTGCTGAGCGTGATCTTCGCTTTCGGCAACTTTACGTCGCCCGATACGCGCGGCACCATACGGTACGAATAAGCCGTACGGGTGCGGATCACCAGTCGACCCTTCTCGCGCACGGTATAGTCCTCGGCATAGCGGTAGGGTCCGGCTATGACCTCGAATTGGTCGTTTGTCTTGAGCTTAATGTCCTGGCCGTTACCGTCCACGATATAGGCGATGTCGAAGGCCCTGCCAAAGACGATTTGGTGGGGTGTACGTACTTCAATGTTGGTTTTTGCCCACGCACCCGTAGCGATACATGCGGCTGCGAAAATGATACAAATAATGCGTTTCATATTACCAGTTTTTTTCTAATTCTTTGCGTTTGTTTTGTTTGCGTTGCGCTTTCTCTTGCGCATCTTGTTCGTCCTGCTCCAGGGCTTGCAGCAGTTGTTCGGCCGTCTGCTGATCCATCTGGTCCTGTTGTTGCTGCTGTTGCTGGGGTTGGGGTTGAGGCTGTTGCTGCTGTTTCTGCTGCTGCATGGCCTTGACCAGGTTGTAGCGCGTCTCGTTGTCCGAGGGATTGAGACGAAGGCTCTGCTTATAGGCCTCGATAGCTTTGTCGTACTGCTCCAGAACGAAGAAGCTGTTGCCCAGGTTGTGGTAGGCTTTCGAGAGTTTTTGACCTTCCTCCTTGGCGTTGACTTGGGTCGTGGCACGAATATACTGCTTGGCGGCCTCGTCGAATTTCTCCTGGCGGAGTAGGGCATTGCCCAGGTTGTAGGTGGCGGCAAACGAATTGGGATTCTTCTGCAGCGCACGGCGGTAGTTGACCTCGGCCTCGGCGTAGTCCTCACGGTCGTAAGCGCGGTTGCCACGACGGATATCTGCATTCTCTTCTTGGGCTGCCAACGGACTGAATAGCAGCACCGTCAGCAAGGTATAAATCAGTCGTTTCATACACGTCTCTCCTTAAAAATATTCAGTCGGCTCAACCACTTGTTCTTGCGGTTGAAGATGAAGAAGTCGATCACCAGAAGCAGTAGCGCGATGAGTACGAACGAGGCATACTGCTCGTTATACTCACGGAACACGTGCGACTCCAGTTGCTCCTTGCCCAGTTTGTCCAGTTCTTTTTTGATGGCTTTCAGCGCCAGGTTGCTGCTGTCGTAATGGACGTAGATGCCATTACCGGCCTGTGCGATCTGGCGGCACATATCTTCGTTTAACTTACTTACCACGGTCTCGCCTTCGCGGTCCTTCATATACTCGGTGGTGCCCGGCACGGGAATAGGACTACCGCTCTCGCTACCAATACCTACGACGATCACCTTGATGCCGGCCTTGTTGGCTTTCTCGGCCATCTCTACGGCGTCGTCCTCAAAGTTCTCACCATCGGTGAGCAGGATGATGGCTCGTCCGGCCGCCGACTCCTTGTCGCCAAAAGCAAAGATAGAGGTCTGTAGGGCCTTGCCGATGGCCGTTCCCTGGGTCTGGATGAGGTCGGGCTTAATGTTGTTGAGAAACATCTTAGCCGATACGTAGTCGCACGTGATAGGCAGCTGAACGAAGGCATCTCCGGCATATACTACCAGGCCGACCTTGTCGTCCACCATCTTGTCCATCAGTTGCGACAACATTTGCTTGGAGGCATCCAGACGGCTCGTCTGACCAGCTCCGACATCCTCGGCCAGCATCGAGTTGGAGATATCCAGCGTGATGACGGCCTCTACGCCCTCGCGCGTTACGGTCTCCTCGCGTACGCCGTACTGCGGACGGGCAGCCGCCAGGATGAGCATCGTGAGAGCCAACAGTTGCAATGCGAACTTCACGTGCGGACGCACCTTAGATGCGTTGGGCATCAACTGCTTCACCAGCTCCGGATCACCCAAGCGGGCCAACTGCTTGCGCTTGTGGATGACCATCATTGTATAACCCATGACGAGCACGGGTATCATGAGCAGCAACCAAAGTAATTCTATATTAGCAAATCGAAACATAATTTTCCATTTTCAATTATCAATGTTTTCGGCTCCGGAGCCTACTCCGGTCAATTCGTCACCGTCTTCAGCACCAGGTTTCTGAGGAATACCTCCAGCAACAGAAGGATCAGGGCGGCGATGAGGTAGGGCATGAAGTGGTCGGTATGCTTGGCATACTGCTTCACGTGCAGCTTGGTCTTCTCCATCTTGTCGATCTGCTGATACACCTCCTCCAGGCTCGCGTTGTCCGTGGCGCGAAAATATGTACCGCCGGTGGTCTGGGCGATCTCCTTGAGCGTTGTCTCGTCAAACTCCGGATCCATGGTCACGTACTGAATGCCCGTCTGTGTCTGTATCGGGATGCGTACCTGCTCGTGCGATCCGACGCCTATGGTATATACGCGGATGCCGAACGACTTGGCGATGTCAGCAGCCGTCTTAGGCGCTATGTCGCCGCGGTTGTTGGATCCGTCGGTGAGCAGGATGATGACCTTCGATTTGGTAGGCGACTCCTTGATCCTATTCACCGCATTCGCCAGACCCAGACCGATAGCCGTTCCGTCCTCTATCATGCCGTACTGTACGCCGCCAAAGAGGTTCATGAGCGCCGTATGGTCGGTGGTCAACGGACATTGCGTGAAACTCTCACCCGCGAACACCACCAGTCCGATCTGGTCGTTCGGACGATTCTTGATAAACTCTCCCGCCACTTTTTTGGCAGCCTCCAGTCGGTTGGGCCTGAGGTCCTCGGCCAACATTGTACCCGAAATATCGACGGCCATCATGATGTCGATACCTTCGATATCTTCGTTGTTGTAGCGATTGGTCAACTGCGGACGGGCCAGCGCCAGGGTCAGCAAGATCACTACCGTTACGCGCAACGCAAACGGTACGTGCAGCAGGTAGAGACGCAGCGACTTAGGTTGACGCTTGATGCTACCGGCGTCGGCTATCTGCAGACTTGCGTCCGCCTTGTGCAGCTCATACCAGTACCAGCCGGCTATAGGCAGCAATAGCAGGAGCAAAAACAAATATCCCGGATTTGCAAAACTCATTTCTTACCCTCCGTTTTTTCCGATTCATTTTCCGTTTCTTTGGGCGTCGTCTCCTTGACGAAGCGATAAGCCGTCTGTAGCGACCGTTCGTTCTCGTCCGGCGTGGTGGTCCACTTGGCGAATTTCACCAGGTCGGCCAACGTGAGCGTGGACTTCAGTTCATCGTACAGTTCATGGAAATTGTCCATCTTCCATTTGCCGTTTTCCATGAGCAGAGCGCGCAACTCCCGGAGCGTCTCGTCGCTGGTCTTCTCGGTGGACATCACGCCAAAGCGTCTTCCGATATACTCACGAATGACGTCGGTCAGTTCGGTCTGGTATAGCTTGATCTCGCCCTGTTGCCAGATCTTCTCGGCCTCGATCTGCTGCAGTTTCTCCAGCGCCACTTCCTCGGCGGGACGCAGCGGTATTTGCGGCGTCTCATCTTCGCCCTCTTTCTTGCGCAGGTACTTCCATACGATATACGTGATGCCGCCTATGACGGTCAGGATGAGTAGTCCGAGCAAGATCCAGCGAATAATGCCCCACCACCAGATAGGCACATCTTCGCGGTCCTTGATGTCCGCGATAGCCATCGTGGTGTCCATCTCAAAGGGTTGCACCACGTTGAGACTCATCGCCTCGGATCGGAAAGTGTCCTTGCCGCTCACGACGGCTACAGGCGGAATGGCATACAGCGAGTCCTTAAAACAGGTGAGTGTCAGGGTTTGACTCAGTTGGCGCTGACCGTCCGGCGTCTCGGTGGTATCCACCTTACCGGCTTGGACCACCTCGATACCCTCGATCAGTTCTTGTCCGAACTTGGGCATCTCGACTTGCTCCGTGGGATCGCACACCACCTGTATGTGCATGTCGGTCTGGTCGCCCAGCATGATCGCCGTCGAATCGATCGACGCACTCACCACTATGCTTAATAAAAGACTTAGCATCTACTAATAAACTTATAAACCAATAAACTAATCAACTAATCAACCATTCACCCAATCAACCAATCAACTATTGAACAGTCTCATCAGCGCCTTGACGTAGTCCTCATCCGTTCGGATGCTTACTTCGCGTACTCCGCATCGGGTAAACAGCGCCTCCAGCCGGTCCTGACGGTCCTGCCAATCCCGGGCATACTGCTGACGTACGCGCTCGTTGGCGGTATCAATCCACAGGCGCTCGCCGGTCTCGGCATCTTTCACCTTCAGCAGGCCCACGTTGGGCATCTCGGCATCGCGTTGGTCGTAGATCTGGATGACGTTCATGTCGTGCTTACGACTCGTGAGCGTCAGCGGCAGACTACCGATACGTGCCGGCACTTGGGCGAACTGGTCGTCCTGCAGGTCGCTAATGAGGAAGGCCGTTGTGCGGCGTTTCTGTGCGTTGCGGAAATAGTGCAGCGCGGCGTTGATGTCCGTACCCGTATGCGTCGGTTCGAAACTGAGCAACTCGTGGATGATATGCAGCACGTGGCGCTTTCCCTTCTTGGGCGGGATGTATTTCTCTACGTGGTCGGAGAAGAAGAGCACGCCCACCTTGTCGTTGTTCTCAATGGTGGAGAACGCCAGGGTAGCTGCCACTTCGGCCATCATGTCGCGCTTGGTCTGCACCTGTGTACCGAAATTGCGGCTTCCGCTCACGTCGATGAGTAGCATGACGGTCAGTTCGCGTTCCTCCTCAAAGACCTTCACGTACGGCTTGTTCAACCTGGCCGTCACGTTCCAGTCTATCGTACGCACGTCGTCGCCAGGCTGGTATTCCCTTACCTCCGCAAAGGCCATACCACGACCCTTGAACTGGCTGTGGTATTCACCTGCGAAGATATTGCGACTCAGTCCGCGAGTCTTGATCTCTATCTTCCGTACCCGTTTTAGTAACTCTTCTGAAGTCATTTGTCTTTATTCTTTTAGCGCAGCGGTCTTTACTCTTTCAGCGCAGCGGTCTTTACTCTTTCAGCGTAGCGGTCTATTACGGTACTTGTACCGCATTCAACACCTCCGTGATCACATCCTCGGTTGTCACGTTGTTGGCCTCGGCCTCGTAGGTCAGACCGATACGATGACGCAGCACGTCGTAGCATACCGCACGTACATCCTCCGGGATCACGTAGCCTCTTCTATGAATGAACGCGTACGCACGAGCGGCCAGCGCCAGGTTGATGCTTGCACGCGGACTGCCGCCGAACTGAATCATCGGCTTCAGGTTCTCCAGGCCGTACTGCTCGGGCTGACGCGTTGCAAAGACGATATCGACGATGTATTTCTCGATCTTCTCATCGATATATACCTCTTGTACGATCTTACGCGCTTTCTTGATATCTTCGGTGGATAGGATAGGGAGCACCTGTTTCTGCTCCGACTGAATCTGCTGACGAATGATCTGCTGCTCTTCGTCCTTGTTGGGATAGCCGATCACGACCTTGAGCATGAAGCGGTCGGTCTGTGCTTCGGGTAGCGGATAGGTACCCTCTTGCTCGATGGGGTTTTGCGTAGCCAGTACCAGGAACGGATCGTCCAGCGCAAAGGTCTTGTCGCCTATCGTGATCTGACGCTCCTGCATAGCCTCCAGCAGGGCGGATTGCACCTTGGCCGGAGCACGGTTGATCTCGTCGGCTAGTACGAAATTGGCAAATATCGGACCCCGCTTGATCTTGAATGTCTCGTCCTTCTGGCTGTAGATCTGCGTACCAATCACATCGGCAGGTAGCAGGTCCGGCGTGAACTGAATACGACTGAAATTGGCCTTGATCAGGTCGCTCAGCGTCTTTACGGCGAGGGTCTTAGCCAGACCTGGTACACCCTCCAGCAGGATGTGTCCGTCGCTCAGCAGACCGATCAGCAAGCTCTCTACCAAGTGCTTCTGACCTACGATCACTTGATTCATACCCATCGTCAGGGCATCTACAAACGAACTCTCACGCTCGATGCGCTCTTGCAGTTCGCGAATGTCAACAGTTGTTTGCATAAATTTTATAGCGTGTTAAATTTTTTATTTCTGTTAGAAATATATGCAATTTCCGTGCCAGAGTGTTTATTTTTCTGCATTTTTATTTTCCCAAGTATTTTCCCAACCCCTTTTCTTGCATATCTCGCGGAAAAGCAGTACCTTTGCACCGAAATTTTAAAATCGTACACCTATGAAAGCAAAATTTCTAACCCGCTTCAATGCCCTGATGGGCCTGATTTTAGCCCTGTTTGGTTTCGGATGTGCCAGTTGTGTGAAGTACGGTGCACCTCCCTTGGTGAAGTACGGCAGTCCGTACAGCACCCTGGAAGCTACTGGCAAGGTGACGGATGAGGATGCTAAACCTATAGAAAACATCCGCGTACGTATAAAAACGAAGAGCGGAGCGGAAATGCATGAGATCTATACCGACGCGGATGGCGAGTATGCTACCGGTACGCTAGGTGGATCCCCTTATCTTGATTCGATCTATATTGTCGCCTCGGACACGGCCGATATCTATGCCCCCGACTCCGTGCGCGTCAAGCTCACCTACGACAAGAGCGGCGTAGATAAAGATGATTCCTGGAACCAAGGTGCCGCCTCCATCTATCAAGACTTCCAACTCAAAAAGAAATAAGCCTATAGCGTACTATAATTGCATAAATTATCTAAAATAGTATTCCTGATTTTTGCCGTAGGGTGGGTGGCTTGTACCTCTCCTACGGCAGAGTCGTATTATCTCCGCGGACGCGAATTGCGCGAGAAGAACCAACCCGTCGAGGCGATGCAGGCTTTCATTGCCGCCACGCGCGTCCGTTCCCAAGAATATACCTTTCGGGCCCGCTCCTATAGCAACATGGCTACGATGTGCCGCATAGCCGAGCGACACGATCTGGCTTATGCCCTCTACGAGCAATCCCTCCTGCAATTTGCCCTCGCTCACGATACCCTTGCACAAGCCTATGCCCTCAACAATATGGCATGGGAGCAGGCCGTCCAGTCCCATAAAACCGAAGCCTTCCTGCTCATCGACTCAGCTCTCTCCCTCTGCCCCGATACCGCCGTGCAGCACAAAGTGCTGGAATCGCGTGCCGCGGCATGCCTCTATGCGGCTGAATATGATTCGGTGATCTACTATATCCGTCAGTCGCCGACTCGTTCGGTCTATTTTGACATCCTCTTGGCGCAAACCTACGCCTTCCTGGAGCAGAACGACTCAGCCGTTCACTATGCGCGTCTGGTTTGTGCCCAAACTACCAATCCCCGCTATCTGGACGATGCGCTCTACGTACTCGCACATTGCAACGCCGAGGCCGAGGCCGACGATATCCGAGCCCTCGCGGAAACGCGTACCGACGTTCAGCGCTCGCTGGAACGCAACAGCCCCGAATGGATGCAGGCTGTCCAATTGGCGGAGACATCCCTGCTTCCTGAGAACGCTCCCATGCGCCCGGAAATCCTGGCCGTCCTAATAGCCGTTCCTATTCTGCTTGCGGTTGCCCTGACGCTCCTGTTCTTCTGGCTCCGCTATCGCCGCCTCAACACGCTTGAAAATCAATGTCGCCTCCTGCGGCAATGTCCCGACTTACGCAAAGAACTGCAATGGAACGACTATCCGCAATTCAGCGCCATCTGCAACGAGCGCCTCGGTGGCATCGTACTGAAACTCGAACGCCGCGAACTCTCCGAACGCGAGATACGTATCTGCGTCCTCGTGCTTATCGGCCTCTCCTATGCCCAGATGGCCGAGGTGCTTTATCGCGCCGAGAGTGGTATCGGAAAAGATAAATACCTCATTGCCAAGCGTCTTGGCGTTAGTGTCAAGGACCTGCAATCCACCTTGTTCTCTATCGCCCACGAACCCCTCCATGCGTAAGTTACTCCTCTCCATATTGTTCTTCAGCCTCATCGTTCCCGCTTGGGCCAACGACACCATCCCCATCCCCCTCACGATGTCGGTTTTCCCCTACCTACCCATGGATAAACCTGACGGCAGCACACCCGATCCCACCGACCCGAATCAGTTCCGGGCGTCCCTCACCGGCAACACCCTGCTCATCCGGACCCAGCAAGATGCCGTCTCCTACGTCGTAGTCCAAGAGACAGCCAGCGAACAGGCCGGACAGGACTATTTCTACGACCTCAGTTACGGCACCGTCACCTGTCCCATCACCCGCACCGGCGACTATACCATCCGCATCGGTTGCTGGAAAACCGACTTCGTCGGACACTTCCAAGTTACCCGCATCACTCTGGTCGATTTTAACGGCCGGCTGTGGGGCACGTCGCTCGAATCGCTCAACCTCTTACCTGCCGGATATTATGTTCTGCAGGTCGAAACCAATATAGGTACCACGATGACTAAATTCTTCAAACGACTATGAAACACACCCTTCCTATACTACTCATCGCCCTTTGCCTCATCGGTTGTTCTGTGAAGGACGCTCCTATTGCCGACCCGGGCGGTCCCGCCGGTAAAGGTGCTCCGCGCATGATCATCTCCGGTCGTGTCACCGATACCGCCAACGTCGCTCTGCCCGGCATCTATATCTCCGTTCCCGGCGTGCGTGAACCCAACGAACGCGAGATCCTTTCCTATAATTATGCCATTACCGACTCGGCTGGTCAGTACACCATTATTCGTTACCGCGGACGCGAATTGCCCGTCGAAGTCACGGTGGTCGCCACCGACTCCACGGGTCCCTACCAAGAGCAACAACGCTTTGTTTCCGTCACCTACGACACCGTTCGAACCGTTGCCGGTTATACCCGCTACAACGCCTATGTAAAAGCGGATTTTGTACTTTCCCAAGAAAAATCCCAACCCTAAAATTTGCATATCTCGCAAAAAAGTCGTACCTTTGCACCGGAATTTGAAAACCCCGACACACTATGCGCACCCTGATCGACAAAATCCTCCGCACGGGCATCAAGTTATGTATGCTCACCGGCGTCGCGTTCACCTTCGCGGCATGTTATGCCCCCGCTCCGTATGATGAGGAGTGGTATCGTGAGTATAACCCCGATTCGCAAAAGTCGAAACAGAAGATAGAACAACAGATCTATGAAGCTTCGTCTGAAAATAGCGTTGTGGCTGGAGAGTCTGAGGCGCACTAACCTCAAGCAACTCCATCCGCTTCAGCAACTCTTCTGGGAGTCCACCCTTCGCTGCAATGTGCATTGTCTGCATTGCGGAAGCGATTGCATCGCCTCCGTCGAGACGCCTGACATGCCGGCCGAAGACTTCCTCCACGTCATCGACACCGAGATCACGCCGCATGTTGATCCCCGTCAGGTGCTCATCATCATCTCCGGTGGCGAACCCCTCATGCGCAAGGACTTGGCCGATGTCGGTCGCGCCCTTATGCAACGCGGCTATCCCTGGGGTATGGTCACCAACGGACTTGCCCTCAACGAAAAGCGCTTCCGTGAACTTGTCGATGCCGGCCTTCGTTCTATCACCGTCTCTTGCGACGGACTGGAAGCTGACCACGTCTGGCTTCGCCAACATCCTCTCGCTTTCCAGGGTGCCACCCGCGCCATCCGGCTTATAGCCGAATACAACCAACAACTATCCACTAACAGCCAACGACCAACGACCCACCTCCAACGACCAACGACTAACGACCAACGACCCCTCACCTGGGACGTCGTCACTTGCGTCAACCAGCGCACCATCGACCACCTGCCTGCTATCCGCGACATGCTTTGGTCGCTTGGCGTGCACGACTGGCGTATCTTCGGCATCGATCCTATGGGACGTGCAGCCGAGAATCCGGAACTGCTGCTCACCGATCCGCAATTCCAGACGCTCATGGACTTCATCGTCTCCGAACGCGAAGCCGGACGGCACGTCTCTTATTCCTGCGAAGGCTACCTGGGGACATACGAAGGGCGCGTCCGTGACCATCTCTATCAATGTGCCGCAGGTATCTCCGTAGCCTCCATTCTGATTGATGGCAGTATATCGGCTTGCACCTCTATCCGCGGTAAGTACTACCAGGGTAATATCTATCGCGACTCGTTCTGGCAAGTCTGGGAAAACGGCTTCCAGTCCTACCGAGACCGCACCTGGATGCGCGAGCAAGAACCCTGCAAATCCTGCAAGGCCTTCTCTTTCTGTGAGGGTAACGGCATGCACCTCCGCCGCGAAGACGGCTCCCTCATGCTCTGTCACCTCCACCGCCTCGCCCAGAAATAAATCGCCTCGGTCAGAAGTAGCCTGCATCTTTTGTGGCAATTTTGCCATTTTTTGCAAATTTATTTGCATATCTCATTTTTTTGTTGTATCTTTGCACCCGAAATTGAAATATCGTCCCTTCCATGACGTAAAACTGGGGCAATGTATCGGCCATATATGACCGATCCAAAGGCGCAAAGCGTTGCGCAGACATATTGAAATAACGAAGCGTTTTGCTTTACTCTTGAAACTGAAAACTTAGGAACTTTTCAAAGCAACAAGAGTGTACGGTGAAGCGTTCCTGCGTTTATACGTGGGACTGCTTGTCTACATCTTTGTTGCAAGGTTTCCTAAGACCGTCAGTTTCAGGTGTGTGGCATAGCAGCCTCACGCTTTCTTTTAGTGACTTATCATCCGCAGAGGTCGCCGGACAAAAACACATTACAGCAATGAAAACATTAAAAATGAAAATGTTGCCCCTATTACTCTTGGCAACAATTAGTCTCCTTTTCCCTGCTTGCGACGGCAATAACCCCGTGAATGGAAATGATGAAGACCTTGAAGGTGTAACCACTGTTTACATGAAAAGCGGAGATTATAGAAGTGGTAACCCTACATTGGTTTATCCTTTCTTTGGGCAGGACTCGAACTCTGGCTCTGGATATTTTTACATAGATGAAGACAATAACTTTTTTGGAAGTTGGGATTTTGTAGATGTTGGAAAAAAGAAATTAAGCCAAATAACTACAGTACCTTCATCTGGCTGGCAACGTAAAGTAGCAGTCATCCCAGGTCATGGATATATCATAAATTCTGCACCTACATATATAAAAATTTATGTCGTTGATTGGATTAAGAATACATATGGCGGCATCATCGGCGCTGAAGTACAATATTGTGAATGGAACCCCAATGGATCTTCTAATGGCAATTGGAATTGGTAATAACATAATAAATATGTATCTATGAAACGACTTTTATACTTAGTCATTGTAGTTATTGTATTTGTGGCATGTGAGCAGCACTCTCTCCAGCAACAATCGCAGCATAAAATTATAAAAGCCTCAACGGTGGATATGATGCCTTTGCTTGGTACAGACTCAACTACGGTGTGTCAATACCTATTAAAAATAGGATTTGTACCAATCGTGTATGATAGTTGGGCTGGTACTGAATTATGGTTTGTGTATGGTGCAGATAAAAAACTTAACATTGATAAAGAGGATGCTCCAAAATTAAATGCTCTTTTTGAAAAAGGCGAAATGTATCTGGAAGTACGCCCGAAATTCCATGAAGGTAAGTTAATAGTTATACAAACTAACACTTGTATAGGCCTTAAATACGATGTTTCGTTTAAGCCATTGTATAAGGATATTAGCGTTTCTGTTTATGACCACTTCAATCAATATCCGGCTACAGTTCGTTGGGAAGGTAATGCCGTTAAATTGAATAATAGTGTAGGAGATCTATGGGACAGATTGGATCAGGGGAGTTTTAAAAACAGAGAAGATTTCATAGAAGTCCTTAATACAATGCCGATGGATAAGACAGGAGGGGTATCGGAGAATTGGTGGCTTGTGAAAGAACAGCAGGAATCTCTGCTTTGTGAAGAAGCAATGACCTGTTATCAAGAAGATGGAATAAAAGCGTTTTATCCAGATTGCGACATAGAGCCCTTTGTAGAGTTGGCTTTTTATTTGTATGATGAAAAACATCCGCCCATAATTGTTTCTAAGCAATAGCATTGATTCCATTTTTACAATTTACGAGGCACTTTCGGGTGCCTCGTTCTTTTGACATTTATGAACCTCTATTCCTTCTCCTTAAATACACTTATTAGTTTTTTATGTATTTTTATGCTTGAATTTCATTAATAACAACTAAAAACGCACGTTTCTCTTGCATATCTCACAAAAAAGTCGTACCTTTGCACCCGAAAACAAAAATTATATTGTCATTATGCCTGAAGTAACACGATTCTACGGAATTATTATCAAGATGTTTTTCAAACCCAAAGAGCATGAACCGGCGCATATTCATGCCTTATATGACGATTATGTGGGCTTGTTTGATATTAACACCTTTGAAATGATGGAGGGTGATATGCCTAATCGCGCGCAGAAAATGATTAAGGAGTGGCTGATGTTGCATAGAGACGAACTGCAAAATATGTGGAATACCCAGAAGATTGTTAAACTCCCGCCTTTACAAGATTAATCCTATGATACCTCGTATTCAGTCATATCAACCTTTAGATGGTTTTCAGTTGCTAGTCTCGTTTGATGACGGGCGACGGGTTCGTTATGATGTAGCTGACGATATCAATACTTTGCCTGCTTTCCGTGACTTAAAAACCCAGCACGGCTTATTTGAAAATGCACAATTGGATGCCAGCCGAACCTGTATCTATTGGAATGATCAAATTGATATCCCGAGCGATGCTATCTATGAGTATGGTGTCGCATTCTAATCCCGCTCCGCCGACAGCATAATTATTCTCTTTTATAGTTCATATCATCACCGTCTTCCACCATAGAGGCGGTGATTTCCTGTTTTATCCACCCTTTATCCACCCTTTATCCACCCTTTATCCACTCTTTATCCACCCTTTATCCATCCTTTATCCATCCTTTATCCTTCCCCCCTTCTATTCTCATTCTTTTGTCAGTATTATACTATGTTATTATTAGGCTATTATTAGGTTATTAATAGGTTGTTATTAGGCTATTATTCCGATTTTAATAAACTTTTAATATGTTTCTAATAGGCGACTACTATACTGTCACTATAACGTCTCTATACCCGCGCGCCTATTTTTTGCACGCGCTTAACAATCGTAGCCTTTTTCGTAATAAACGCTATTGTGGGGGTGCAGAAAAAGCAGTAATTTTGCACCCGATAAAATTTGTGCCTTTTTGAAGGCAAAAATCATAAGAAATTTAATATAAATCTTAATATGCGTAAATTTTTACAAGGCGGATCTCTGTGTATGAGGAGTTTTCTGCAAGTAGTATTAGTCCTATTGACGTCTGTGCTGACCGTGACGGCCTATGCACAGCAGTTGCCCGACCCGGGATTTGAGGATTGGTCGGGTGCTCAGTTCGACGGAAAAGAGCAACCGAAATATTGGAACTTCTCCAACGTTTCCCAGATGGGTGTGGATAAAAACTTCGCCCATAAGACTACCGGTCGCAGCGGCCATGCCCTTAAGATCCAGGACCAGTTTGTCGGCGTCCTGGGTATCGGCGCTACCTCTCCTGGCTACGTGGCACTCGGCCATCCCTGGGCATATGTCTCCAGTCTGACCTCTATCGAAGATGCTACAGCCGGTACCTACGGCGGTATAGCATGGACGTATCGTCCTGACTCTATGGTGGTTTGGGTGAAGCGTTACTACGACAGTTCGGTTGAAAGTGCAGCCGGTGACCATACCAAGGATGAGAACTTCAACCTCGTCTTCTATTCCTGGTCGGGTACCTCTCGCGGTAAGTCCTATAAGGCCAAGAACCTCTCGTGTACCGACCTCTCGAACGTCTCCAGCGCAGCCGCTTATATCGTGGACGAGGAGTCGGATATCCGTCAGGCCACCAACGGCAACGAGTGCGAGACCAAGGTACAAGCCAAGCAGATCGCCGAAGGTTGGGTCTATCAGAAGAAAGCCTATGGCAACTGGACCCGTATCGTAGTGCCTATCTACTATCTCAACGACGATACTCCCGAGAAATGTAACGTGATCCTCTCGGCCGGTAACTATCCTAACTTCCGTGCCAATAGCGGCCAGTATGCCGGTAGTACGCTCGACGTGGATGATATCCAACTCATCTATTCCAGCAAGGTCCAGAAGATCTACGTAGATGGACGCGAATGGAAAGCCTTTGATCCCAATAATACGACCGGTGAGCAGATCTATTCGCTCGGCCAAGGTGCTACCGTGATACCCGAGGTGTCTGCCGTACGCGGAGCCGGATCGATCACCAACGTACGCGGTAACAAGACGGCCTTCCCCGGACGCCGACTCGGCACCAACGAGTGTAGCATCACCTACGGCCAGGTGGATGGTGAGCCGACTATCATTACCGTCACGGCTGAAGATGGTTCGTCCACCTCTACATATCGCATCAAATTCGTTTCCCAGACATCTAACAACGCGCGTCTGTCGGATATCCGGGTCAACGGACAGACTATCTCCGGCTTCAACGCCTATCTCACGTCCTACGACGTAGCGCTGCCTTATGGCACCACCGACGTTCCCGTTGTTACGGCTTCGGCTCAGGATGCTACGGCTACGGTTCAGATCACGCAGCCTACATCGCCTACCGGTTCGGCGACCATCCTCGTCACAGCCGGTGATGGCACAACGACCCAGACCTATACGCTCTCGTTCTCTATCGCTGCGCTTACGGATGTAACGCTCCAAAACATATTCCTCGATGGCAGCCCTCTGCCGGGCTTCCAGCCGTCGAGATCCAACTATTCCGTCTCCCTGCCGCTCGGAACGACCCAGGCTCCTGCCGTGACCTGGGAGTCGGCTTATCCGGCTGGTGTTCAGACCATCCAGTTGCTCAACAACAGCCTGGAGTCGGGTGCGCAGATCCAAGTGTCGCTCCCCGGTTCGACGCTCTCCAAGACCTACAAGCTGACCTATAAGATCGAGGCTTCGTCCTATTCCTATCTGGCCGGTATCTCGCTGGACGGTGCTCCGCTGCCGGGATTCTCGCCCGAGCAAACCGTCTATAGCGTCACGCTCCCGCTCGGTACGACCAGTCTGCCGCAGATCACATGGACTGAAGGAGACCCCTACCAGACGGTACGACTCATCGAGGGTGGAGTAGAGGGTACAACCCGCATCGAGGTCACGGCTGCAAGCGGCGCCACCACGACGTATCGTCTGCAGTTCCGCACCGTCAAGTCGTCCAACAATGCGCTCTTGGCTATCTTGCTGGACGGTGACTCCCTGCCGGGCTTCGATCCCGACACGCTCTCATATCGTGTCACCCTCCCTGCCGGTACGTCCACGCTGCCGGCTATCACCTATACGCCGGGTGATCAGTACCAGACGGTGAACCTCTCCGTCAACCAGTCGCTCCTGACGGCTCGTCTTGTCGTGACGGCCGGTGACGGTTCTACACGCCAGTACCTTATCAGCTTCGAGATCCAGAAATCCGAGAACGCCTTCCTGCAGATGATCTACCTCGACGCAGCGCCGCTCTCCGGCTTCGAACCGTCGCTGCTCGACTATACGCTCACGTGGCCTACGGCGACCATGCCGCAGATCACCGTCCTGCCTGACGAGGGACAGACCATCACTATCTCTGCACCTTCCACCTACGGTACGGCACGCATCGTTGTCACCCCCGAGGAAGGAACGCCGAACGTCTATCAGATCCATTTCATCTCGTCTGAGCAGGTGACATTACCGGCATTCCCTGTTGACTCGTTCCGAGCTTCGTCCAACGCGTCGTTGGCAGCCCTCTTTATCGACGGCTTGGCCTACGATGCCTTCCGCCCCGATCAGTACGACTACACCTATCCGCTGCCGTACCGCACCTATCAGGTACCGGCTGTTGTACCCGTAGCCGGCCAGAATGCCCAGACCATTACCGTTGCACACAGACAAGTGGATCATACCACGACCATCCATGTCCTGGCGGCTGATGGCACTACGTCCAAGACCTATCGTATCGCTTTCCCCGTGGCCAAATCGTCCAGCACCGAACTGCTGAGCATCGAGATAGAAGGTGCTACCATCTCGTTCGATACCGCGCAACACCATTACGCCGATATCCAGTTGCCGTATGGCACTACTGTCTCGCCGACCATTACCGTCGAGCGGGCTGAACCCGAGCAGTCGCTCCTGATCACCGAGGCACCTATTGGCCAGACCTCGTCTGTTGTGGTGACGGCTCAGGATGGCACCCAAGCTACCTATACCTTCACCTATCGCGTTGCCCTGCCCGGCAAGGCCAACCAACTGTTGGCTATCGTGCTCGATGGACTTGGAGCACTCGATTTGACGCAGGGACCCGATTTCACGATCGACCTGCCGTACGGAACGACCACGTTCGACGTACTGTCCGTCACCAAGAACTATCCCGAGCAGAAGGTGGAGATTGTCAGCGGAGGCATCCTCTCGCCTACGACCATCACCGTCCATTCTGCCGATCCCGACGAGGCCAATATGGTCTATACGCTGACGCCTAACGTCAATCCGCTTGATCCGGCTCAACTGCTTGATATCCGGGTAGGCGGCGTCTCCATCGCCCAGTTTGCATCCAATCGTTACAGCTACGTCCTCTCCAGTACCGATAGCGTACATGCCGACGTTACCTTTACCGAACAGACCGGTGCCTTCGTCGATGTGGATGCCAACGACAAGTGGGTCAAACTGACTGTTACGGCCGGTGATGAAGATGAGTTCCAACATACTTATCTCGTCACCTTCTTCTACCCGAACGACAACTACTTCGACATGGGATTCGAGAACTGGAAGGACTATACCAACGACAATACCAATACCTCCGGTAAATGTCCTGTGGGTTGGTATGCGCCGATCAATGCTATAACGTCAGGAAATGCAGGCACCTACTATCCGGAAAACGCGACCCAGTTCGTGACCAACACCAGAACGCAGGGCTCACGTTCGGCAGAATTGGCAACTACCTATCTGCTTACCTCTGCCGAGTCGATGCCGGGCTTCCTCTCGCTCTCGCAGCCTACTGTCTCGGTGGGTAAATGGCTGCTGTGGTTTTATGAAATCCACTCTACGCTTGCATTCTCAGATGGTGTCTCCTACCGTAACACCCCGGATAACGTAGCCATCGACTATAATCTGTCAGCCTACAACCGTGTGACCGGATGGCGCTTCATCTACAATGCTAACGGTCTCAAGCAAATCAACCATGCCGGAGCATTCAGTTCGCTCCAGAAGAATACATGGTACACCCTCTCGCAGCCGATTACCTATGCCGAGGACTTTATCCCGATGACCCTGGACATCTTGATTAGTTCCGCGCAGTCGGATAATTTGTCGGACTACTTTGTCAGCGCAGACGGTGCGCAAACGAGCAAGCGTCATACCTCCAAGATGTATGTGGACAACCTCCGTTTCGCGTACAACTCCTCGCTTAGCGGCCTCAACGTAGCCGGAACAGCTGCTACCCGGAGCGGTAACGACTTTGCCGCTACCATCAATTCGGAGACGATCGGTTTGCCTGCCCTTACCTTCCAGCACCCTGTGCCTGACCAGATGCCGGTATGCACATGGTCCGAAGAGGTGAACGGCGTCCGCACGGCTACTATTCGCAACTACGGCGAGAACCTGTCCTATACCGACTATACGCTTACCGTCACTCGTCCGCGCTCGACCAACACGTCCTGCACCTACCTGGTGACTGACCAGGATCTGTCGGTTCAGAAGGGCTCGCCCTACCAGACGATAACCATCAGCCGCAACGATACGGCGTATGTCATCACCGTTACCGCTGAATCGGGTGCCGAGGCCGTTTATTACGCCGCATGGCAGCCTTCTGTAGCCACCACGGCTCGTATCCACGACCTGCCGGGTGAGACCCAGATACCGGGCACCTCTACGGCCCACCTGATCAACCTGATCTCTGATCCGGTGCTCAACTACGATCGTGAGTATGCGCTGGATAGCGTCTTCATGGTCGTTACCACCCCGCAGTACGAACTCCACGTCTTCGGCGCCTCCAACGACACGACGTATATCATCCCGCGTGAGGTGTCCGACAACGCACTCCTCGCCTCGATGACGACCAACGATGAGTCCGTTCCCGGCTTCTATAGCGAGACCTACGACTATTACGTCACCATCCAGTCGCTCGACTCGTTCTCGGCCGTGCCGCAAGACCCGAATGCCGACGTACAATATACCATCGTGCCGATCGATGACAACCATGCCGCTATATTCGTGCTCGTCACGGCAGCTGATGCCACCACGCAGCGCCATTACTCCGTACTGGCCAACATACGTACCCTTTCGTCGGATGCTTACCTCACGGCCATCCATGCTGATGGTGTACTGCTCGCCGACTTTGCGTCCGGCAAGTACGACTACCAGATCGATCTGCCGACCAACTCGTCGATACCGACCATTTCCAATATCGCTTGTCCGGGTGCTACCGTTGAGACATCGACGCTCCAGCATGGTGCGTCTATGACGATCACCTTTACCGTCACGTCCGAGGACGAAACGGTTCAGCGCATCTATACCGTCTATGCCCATGTGCTGCCGTCTGAGGTATGCACCCTGAGCGACCTGCTCGTCTCCGGCATCACCGTGGATGGTTTCAGCCCGGCGCAGACGACCTATAACGTCGAACTCCCGTACGGCACCACTACCTTGCCTGACGTCGACTACGTCCTGGCCGATGTGCATAGCACGGCGGTTCAGAATACCGAAGACAAGACCCTGACCATTACCGTCACGGCCGAAGATGGTATCCATACTACGGACTATACCATCGTCTTCACGATCGCCAAGTCCACCAATGCCGACCTGACAGCTATCCTGCTGGACAACGCACCTCTGGCAACCTTCTTCTCCGATGAGCACCACTACGACATTTCCCTGCCGTACGGCGCCTCTATCCCGACGATTGATGCCGAACCCGCCGATCCGGTAGCTACCGTCCAGATCAACGGCACCACCATTACCGTCACGGCTGAGGATGGCACGACGACTCAGACCTATACGATCTCGTTCACCTATCTGCCGTCCACCAACGCCAACTTGCTCTCTATCGCCTTGGATGGCGTAGAGCAGCGCGGCTACCAGCCCGACCACTTCGAGTATACCGACACCGTGGCTTACGGCGCTACGATGCCTGTCATCACCTGGACGGTAGCCGACGAGCAGCAGACGGTGGATACCGCGTGGGTAGGGGATACCCAACTCACTATTACCGTTACGGCCGGAGATGGTACTACCATCACGGAATATACCATCACCTTCCTCCACCTGCTCTCGTCCAACTGGCATCTGGCTGACCTGAGCGTACGTGGCGTGACGGTGGATGGTTTCCGTCCCGACTCGGTAGAATATACCGTTACCTATCCGGTGGCAACACCCGAATCGGCCCTCTTCCAGCTGGCCGACGTGGCTGCTACCCCCGAGGACCCGGATGCAACGCTTGCCATCTCTATGGACGGTACCACGGCCCAGATCCTCGTGACTGCTCCCGATGGTACGCGCGGTGTCTATGTCGTACATCAGAAGATAATGCTCTCCTCTGAGGCACGTCTGCGTATGATCTGGCTGAATGGCGCTGAGCAGCGTGGCTTCCATCCCGATACGCTCAACTATACCATCGAACTGGCACAGGGTGCCACCCTCCCCGTCATCACGGCCGAGACCATCGATACCCTTGCTACCTGGGATCAGGGTATGCCTGTCGAGATAGAGAACGGACATCGTGTAGAACTCTACACCACGGCCCAAGACGGTTCGTCGCTCACCTATACGCTCCGCTTCCAGTACGCGAAATGGGCTGCCTCCACGACCATCGATACCGACGACTATATCTTCTATTCCATCGGTAATGGTCAGTACAAGGCTGTCACGATCGGTATCGGCGTACAACTGGGTATCTACGACATGTATGGTCATCTCCACCTCCTGGGTAATGTGCCTACAGCCGATCCTTCCGACGTAGAGGTGGGCATCGATGCCGATGGCAACCAGCGTATCATCTCCGTTAAGCCGAGTGCAGCCGGACTGATCTTCGACGCACCCGAAGGACAATATATGTTCTACGTCTTCTTCGACTCCAAGACCAAGAAGATCGAGAAGGGTGGTAAATTCCTATACATACGCTGATGAATAGCTTGCCATCTCCCATCCTAATTGCCGGTCCTTGCGCCGCAGAGTCGCGCGAACAAGTGCTTACCGCTGCCCGGTTGCTCTCAGAGCAAGCCGGTGCAGCACCTATTATATTTCGCGCGGGTGCGTGGAAACCGCGTACCAGTCCTCGTACGTTCCAGGGACTTGGTGCCGAAGCCCTCACGTGGCTTGCCGAGGCGCGTCTGCTTTACCATTTTCCCGTGGCTACCGAGGTAGCTACCCCCGAGCACGTACGCCTCGCCCTTGCGGCCGGTATTGACTATCTATGGCTCGGCGCACGCACTTCGGCCAGCCCGATAGCCGTTCAGGCTATAGCCGATGCGCTCCGTGCCAACAAGCAAAAGCCCCTTGGCGTACTCGTCAAGAACCCCGTCAACCCGGATCCGGAACTCTGGCTCGGCAACCTCCAGCGTATCGCTTCGGCCGACGTACCCGTCATAGCCGTCCATCGCGGATGCTCGCATCGTCCCTGCTGGTCGATGGCGCACAAGGTGCGTCTGGCTCGACCCGACATACCCATGCTGCTCGATCCGAGCCACCTGACCGGTGACGCGGCTCTCATCCCTAAGGCTGTCCAAAAAGTTGCTCTCCTCGCACTCGATGGCGCGATGGTGGAGGTACATCCTTGTCCTGCTGATGCGCTCTCTGATGCGGTGCAACAGTTGACTCCCGATGCCTTTTGTAGTCTCTTGCCCGATCTGCAACGTCCGGCGGACGAGAATGCCCAACTCAACTGGTATCGCGCCGAGATCGACGAACTGGACGATGCGCTATGGGACACCTTATTACAACGTCTGCGCGTGTGCGAAGATATAGGTACGTGGAAGAAACAGCACCATATGCCGCCTCTCCAGCCCGAGCGCTTCGAGCAGATCCTCCATGCACGCAAGGAGTGGGGCAGTCAGCACGGCATCTCCCCCGAAGCCATCGAGACCATCCTCTCGGCCATCCATTCCGAATCGCTCCGTAGGCAATAAATATAAAAAAATGCACATTTTTTTGCGTATGTGCATTTTTTTTTGTACCTTTGCAGCCGATTTGGAAAACCGTAACGAACAACGTTGGGATTTGACCATCACGCCGCGAGATCGATTGCTCGCCGTGGATTGGAAGGAAATATGGCGCTACCGCGACATGTTCCTGCTCTTCGTAGCCCGTAATTTCCGTACGGCTTACAAGCAGACTATCCTGGGTCCGCTGTGGTTTATCATCACCCCCGTGCTGTCTGTGATCGTCTATGTGACGGTTTTCGGAGGCATTGCAGGTATCCCCACCGATGGCGTACCGCCTATCCTGTTCTACCTGCTCGGTATTTCCGTTTGGGGCTATTTCGCCAGTTGCCTTAGCGCAACGTCCAACTCGTTCGTTTCCAACGCCGACATATTCGGAAAAGTCTATTTCCCGCGTATTATCATGCCGTTGGTAGCCGTCACCACCAATCTGCTGTCGTTTGCTATCCAACTTGCTATATTTGCGGCATTCTATATCTATTATGTCGCTACGGGTACGCCCATGACCATCCATTGGCAAGTGGTACTGTTCCCGGTATTTGTCCTGATCCTGGCCTTTATGTCCGTCGGATTCGGTATGATCTTTTCGTCACTTACCACCAAGTATCGCGACCTGCAAATCATGCTCGCCAAGATCATCTCCCTCTGGGTGTATATCACGCCGGTCATCTATCCGCTTAGCATGGTGACGAACGAGAAACTCCATCTCGCGATGAGTCTGAATCCCGTCACGCCCGTTATGGAGGCCATCAAGTACTCGCTCCTTGGTCAGGGCCAGTTCTCCTGGGGCTGGCTGTGTTATAGCGTCCTGTTTACGATTGTACTACTCATCTTCGGCCTTATGCTTTTCAATAAGGTCCAGAAATCATTTATGGATACGGTGTAGCCTTTGACTACAATGTTGGAATGTTGAGCCGAAGGCTCCTAATGATGGCTCCGCCTATTGATATATGTTATGAGTGAGAAAGATAAACCATATAGACAAAAGTTTATGCACTTTGCAGTAAGAATGGTTAAACTGAAAAATTATCTTAATGCAGAAAAGCATGAATATAATATAGCTGATCAGATACAACGTTCAGGCACTGCAATTGGTGCATTACATCGAGAAGCAATTAATGCAGAAAGCGCTTTGGATTTTGTACATAAACTTTCTATTGCGCAAAAAGAATGTAATGAAACTATGTATTGGTTAGAACTTTTGCGTGAAACCGAATATTTAAAAGAACAAGAATTTAACGATTTATATCAAGAAGCAAAGGAGATAATGAAAATGTTAACCGTAAGTATATTAACTACTAAAAAGAGCATTAACCTCCAGATAAAACATTGATAAGCGTCAGCTTATATCATTAAAATTAAGATAGCATTGATAAGCGTCAGCTTATATCATTAAAATTAAGATAGCATTGATAAGCGTCAGCTTATATCATTAAAAGATATTGTTTTGAGTAATAACGAAAAAAAATATTTTAACACTGTCATAACTCCCGAGAGCTATTCTCGGGGGTTAGGACTTCGCGAACTATGGGCGAAACGCTACCTCGTTTGGCTCTTCATTAAGCGCGACATCACAGTCCAGTACAAGCAGACCATCTTCGGTATGGGCTGGTATTTCGTCTCGCCGCTCTTCACGATGTTCATGTATATCGTGGTTTTTGGCAAGATAGCCGGTATTCCTACAGACGATGTGCCGCAGCCGGTCTTCTACCTGAGCGGTATCTGTCTCTGGGAGTACTTCTCCACCTGCCTTACCGAGGTGGCCGGTACGTTCCAGACCAACGCTGCCCTATTCGGCAAGGTCTATTTCCCGCGTCTGGTAGCGCCCGTCTCCAAGGTGGCTTCTAAGATGTTCCGATTCGGCCTGCAGCTGAGCACCTTCGTCATCGTCTATATCGTCTATGTGTTGCATGGCTACCAGCTCTGTCCTAACTGGTACCTGTTGCTCTTCCCGCTGCTGATTCTCATGATCCAGTTGCTCGCGCTCGGCCTTGGACTCATCGTCTCCTCGCTTACTACCAAGTATCGCGACCTGACCAACTTCTTTGGTGTGTTCGTCTCCCTCTGGATGTACGCGACCCCGATCGTCTATCCGCTCAGCTACGTGGAGAATCCGACCCTGCACAAGATCATGCTCTTCAACCCCATGACGGCGATCATAGAGAGCTTCAAATACGGCGCCTACGGTGCCGGACAGTTCTCGTGGACCGCTCTCGGTTATAGCGCTCTGATCATCCTGTGCCTTCTGTTCCTGGGCATCGCGATGTTCAACCGTAAGCAGAAGTTCTTTATCGATACGATCTGATGCAGATCTCTCAACGTGCAAATAGTATAGCGGCCTCTCAGAGCCTTGCGATGGCTGCGCGCGCGAAGAAAATGCGTGCAGAGGGAATCGACGTGATCAGTATGTCGCTCGGCGAACCCGATATGGATACGCCCGAGCATATTCGTCGTGCGGCACAAGAGGCGATAGACAACCATTGGTCGCACTATGGTCCTGTGCCGGGCATCCCCTCCCTGCGGGAAGCGATCGCCACGAGTCAAAACCAGTTGTCCATTGTCCAACGACCAACGACTAACGTCCAACGACCAACGACTAACGACCAACGACAAATCGTCTTCCACCCGGAAGATGTGCTAGTTTCTATCGGCGCCAAGATGGCTATCTACAATGCCATCCAGACGCTCATCAATCCCGGGGATGAAGTCATCATTCCCATGCCTTCGTGGGTAAGCTATACCGAGATGGTTAAGTTGGCCGAAGGAAAGGTCGTTCCCGTACAAACCACCTACGAGGATAATTACCTACTTACGCCCGGTCAGCTCCGTGCGGCGCTGACGGAGCGTACCCGCATGCTTATCCTCTGCTCGCCCAACAACCCCACCGGTTCGGTCTATTCCCGCGCCCAACTGCAGGCCCTCATCGATGTCTTGCGTGATTTCCCGAATGTCACCATCTTGTCTGATGAGATATACCGCTGCTTGACTTATGGTTGTGAGGCATCCGGCCTGGCTTCTTTCCCCGAACTGCAAGATCGACTGGTGATCGTGAATGGTGTCAGTAAGGCCTACGCCATGACCGGCTATCGTATCGGATGGCTGCTTTCCAAGAACCGTGACTTTCTGTCCGCATGCACCCGTCTGCAAGGGCAACAACTCACATGCGCTACGATGGTGGCGCAGAAGGCAGCAGAAGCGGCCTTAACCGGTCCGCAGGACTGTGTAGTTGAGATGCGTCAGACCTTTGCAGAGCGGCGCGAACTCATATGCCGTTTGGCTTCCGAAGTGCCGGGATTCCGTTTCCGCGAACCCCAAGGCGCGTTCTATCTGTTCCCGGATGTTAGCGCGATAGGCTCCGGTGACGAAGTGGCCGAACGGCTGCTTGACGAGGCACATGTAGCCGTTGTCTCCGGCTCCGCTTTTGGATGCCCCGAATGTATCCGGCTATCCTATGCCATCTCTACCGAAGAGATTGAGGAAGCCATGCGTCGCATCAAAACAGCCCTCTCTTAAACTGTCGTTATTATGCCTGAGATTCTGCTACACTACATATGGGAACATTGCTTGTGGGCGGGATTCCCGCAGCAGACTACTGACGGCCTACCCGTAGAAATTCTCTCGGTAGGCCAGCATAACGGCGATGCCGGACCCGACTATAGCCATGCGCGCATCCGTATCGGCGACCGCGAGTGGGTAGGGAATGTCGAGATTCATGTCCATGCTTCCGACTGGTATCGCCATCGCCACTATCAGGATCCTGCTTATGATTCCGTCATCTTGCATGTCGTACGCGATGCCGACAAACCGGTCTATAACAGCCGTGGCGAACTTGTTCCGCAATGCGCCCTCTGCTATCCCAGCGACCAAGACTACTTAACAAGTCTCCTCGCTGATGCGCGACGTATGGACTCTCCCTCTATGCGTATCGGCTGTGCGCAACAGTTGCTTGAGGATCCGCAGCTTCTGACCCAGGGATGGCGAAGTCTGCTTCTCAGGAAGCGTCTGGAGTGCAAACAAGCTTCCATCCAACGTCTTCTCCGTATCACGCAAGGCAGTTGGGAACATGCGTTCTATATCTCCCTTGCGCGCAACTTCGGCTTCCATACCAATAGTCTGCCTTTTGAGGAACTGGCTATCGCTACGCCTCTTTCCGCGATCCGCAAACATCGCGACAGCCTCTTCCAGGTCACGGCTATCCTTCTTGGGCAGTCGGGCCTACCGATTCAGGATGAGAATATGGCTCGAGAATACGAGTTCTTGCGCACCAAGTTTTCGCTCACGCCTATCGATGTCGGTCTATGGAAGATGGGACGCATCCGGCCGCAGAATAGCCCGGAGCGACGTATCCGTCAATTCGCCTACCTCCTGCATAGTTCCGAATTCCTCTTTAGCCGTATCCTGGAACTGCCGGACATCCGGTCTCTGGCTGCGCTCTTTGCACAAGAAGGCATGAGCCGCGCCTCCATCGATATCTTGCTGATCAATACGGTACTCCCGTACCGCTTTGCGTATAATCCGCAAAACCTACCGGCTATCATGCAGATGATGGAGCAGATCGCTCCCGAGAACAATAGCATCGTCCGTCAGTGGCGCATGCTCGGCCAGACGGTCCGCAACGCCGCCGACTCCCAGGCTCTGCTCCACCTTTACCAGAACTACTGCCAGCACCACGAGTGCATCAACTGCGAAGTCGGCTACCAAATCTTCTTCGCCGACCACACCCCGCGTCTATAAACTATATTACAATTGGTTTACCAGCGCATCGCTGATGTTATTGCCGAGTTGTCGGCAGACGTCCTGACTCCAGCGTTGCGCCATGGCGATACGAGCCTGCTGGTCGTCAAAGCCGCGCAGCTTGGCATAGATGTAACCGGCATTGAAATTATCTCCCGCACCGACGGTACTAACGGTATCAATCTTGGCGACGGGGTAGGTCTCGCAGCCTTCGGGGCTATAGACGCGAATCGTTCGTGCGCCATCCGTCAGGATGAGCGTCTGGCAGAGCGGACGCACCCGCTCGTAGATAGCATCCGCATCCTGCAGACCAAACAGGTAGTCAAAATCCTCCATCGAACCGCGCACGACCGACGCCAAGCGCATATTTTCCTCAATATTCGGCCGCAGTTCCGGCAATTCGGCAATATGATTCTTGCGGAAATTGACGTCGTAATAGAGCCATGCTCCTGCTTCGTGCGCTTCCGTTAAGAGCTTGCGTGTCACAGGACGAATGACGGGATTGATGGCAAAGAACGAACCGAAAAGCACCACGTCTCCGGCCGTGATCTGCGGCAACTGAATATCCAGCAAGTCCCTCTTGTGGTCCTTGTAGAACTCATACTGCGCGTCGTTGTTCTCATTCAGAAATGCCAAGGTGATATGCGATTTAGTGTTCGGCTTGCGGCAAACGAACTCGTCTGAGACACCATTCTTGCGCAGGAACTCACAGATAATATCGCCAATATGGTCACTTCCTGTCTGCGTGATCATGACGCATGGCACACCTGCACGTCCGAGCGACACGATGCTGTTGAACGTCGATCCTCCGGGGACGGCTTTTTGCGGCTGGTCGTTCTTAAACAAGATATCCAGCACCGTTTCTCCAATTCCGATTACACGTTGCATAGGTTCCAAATTTTTGTGCAAAATTACAAATATATTTTGATATGTGCAATTTTTTTTGTAATTTTGCAGCAAAATTACGAAGCATGACGATCATTTTTGATTTAGACGGAACGCTGCTCAATACCATCAACGATTTGGGCTATGCGTGCAATTATGCGCTGGAGAAGACGGGTTACCCGACTTATCCGATTGAAGCCTATCCGGCAAAAGTAGGTAACGGAATAAACAACCTCATTCGTCGTGCTCTCCCCGAGTCCGAACGAACGGAGGACAATATCCTTCGCGTACGCGCGCATTTCGTTCCTTATTATGATGCGCATAACTGCGACTACACGCGTCCGTATGAAGGTATTCCTGAACTCCTCGCCACCCTCAAAGCGCAAGGGCACCAACTGGCTGTGGCAAGCAATAAGTACCAAGCTGCTACAGAAAAGATCGTCAACCATTTCTTCCCCGGCATCTTTGACGTCATCCTCGGCGAACGCGAAGGCATCGAACGCAAACCGAATCCGCAGATAGTCTTTGACATTTTAGACCGGCTACGCCTAAAAGAAAAAAGATCGGCTTCGCCTGAAAGAATAAAGACTGAATTACTTTACGTGGGGGATAGTTTGGTGGATAGGGAGACGGCAAGGAATGCGAATGTGCCCTTTGTGGCGTGTTCGTGGGGATTCGTAAGTAGAGGGGTGCTAATAGAGAATGGTGTGGGACGTATTATTGATAAACCGCAAGACCTGTTGCTGGACGTATATATCGAGCAATCCATCCTGCCGCAGTACGATGCCTTCGATGGTGGGCACAAGCGGGACCATGCCGAGACTGTTATTATGGAGAGTCTCAAACTGGCTCGTGCGTATGATGCCGATGAGATGATGGCATACGTCATTGCCGCGTACCATGACTTGGGGCTGAAGTTCGATCGGGAGAAGCATCATATCCATTCGGGTGAGATCCTGATGGCTGATGAGAACTTGCGGAAATGGTTCACGGAAGAGCAGTTAATGACTATGCGTGATGCCGTGGAAGATCATCGTGCAAGCGGTAAGAATCCTCCGCGCACCATCTATGGTGCTATCGTAGCCGAAGCCGATCGGCAGATTGATCCGCTTACCGTCATTCATCGCACGATGGCCTATAGTCTCAAACTGCTTCCAGAAGCCGATTTTGACACGCTCTACCAGCGCAGCCTGGATCATCTGCACGAGAAATATGCCGAAGGAGGCTATTTGAAACTATGGCTCAACAGCGAACGTAACGTCCAGGGTCTGGCACAACTAAGAGCCATAATCAGGGATGAGAAGAAGCTCCGTGCGTTGTGCCAGGAATGGTTTGAGAGACAGTGATTTGAAAAAAATCAAATTCTTCAATTAGCGCTTATTCCACGAAGGGGTGGGCTTGTCGGTATTCGAATTGGAGGGAATTGAATTTCCACGCCCAAGCTGTGGTGTATGTCTTGCCGTTGGAGCCGATATGATTAGCGGCTTCGAATTCGGCTTTCAGTCGGGCTTTGCCTTCGGGAGTGCCGTAGTGCTCTGCCATATGGGCATTGGCATAGCCAAAGACTTTGGAGTTGTACTCCTGTTTGCGGGACTGGTTTTGCTGGTAATCTTCTTTACGATCACGGTAGTGTTGCTTGCCGTTACGGACATAGAAGTAGCCCGGATCGGATTTTTTGAGTTTGCCACGAATGTGGTGGATAGCGGATGAGGGATCAATTTCAGCCATACATTTGATTTTTTAAGGTATATTATATATAAATATATAATATAGAAAATTATACAAAAATTGGTCAGTCCTTGGTCAGACAGAGGCTTGACAGTGGTTTGACGTTGGCCTTGACTGTCGGTTGACTGTCGGTTGACCGTCGGTCCAATCTGAACATTCGGGGGACAAAGGTAGCGCTTTTTTCTGAGATATGCAAATTTTTTGGAAGAAATGTGTTAGTTTTGGTGAAAATATGCAAAATTTGCGGGATTTAATCCCATGGAAAAGAAGAAAGAGAAACGCGAGCCTGACGACTCGCGCACATAACAAAGAGAGAAACCGGATAAAATCCGGGGTAATGGACATACGTTTTGAACCAGGATAAAATCTCTGGAAACGTTGCCAAGTGGGCAGGTGGAATGTCGGAATAATATTCTTAGCCACAAGGGCACGATTATTCCCGACGCAATAGACAAAACTATGAAAAATATCGCCAAATGGGACGACCGGAATATCATTCCGGACAATGGACGATGTTATGAAGCCGAATAAAATTCGGAGTTAACGGACAAAGGTATTATTTTATGGCAGAGCGTTGTTCGGCGTGAAGGCGTTTGCGTTCGGCACGGTTACGTTTGATGGTGGAGTAGTAGCAGAAGCCGGCCATGGGATGACGCCATTCTTCATCCTCTATGCGCTCCCACTCGGCGTTTTCGCGGCGTCGGAGTTTAAGTTCTTGACACCAGAAACGGATGTCGGATAAAAGTCGTTTTGTATGTTTGAACATAATTTTAATGATGTATTGATTAATGGTGACGCAGATAAATCTGCTTAATGATGAACTTATAATTTTACTTTCTATTTAGTTTACGCTTCAAGAAACGGATGACACGTTGGTAGAAGTAGTAGCACTTGAACCAAGCGTAGTAAAGAGGAAAAGGAAGGAGATGATACATACGAACGATATGGTTCGGTTTGATCTCCGGATAGTTGGCTTTTAGGAACTTGTCCCATGCAGCAAGACGCGGTTTGGCGGTAGCTGCATCAAAGAGACTCAGTTCATAGTAATGCCAAGTGCCCATCGATTGGTAGTTTTCTTCGGTATAGGCCTCGCGTGTGCCACCTTTGGGTACGACATGACGGTTACGACGCACCCAATCGAGGAGGAATGTGAGCACTTTGGTGACATCATCTGCTGCGCGTACTGCACGTACTTTGGGATCGAACGATTGTCCCGGACGACCGATATAGTAGCGATAGACGTTCAGTTTGGTGTAGATGAAGTCTTTGGCGATCGCGATAGGAATGGCTTGAAGCGATACATCATCGTACATAACATGCTCGCAGAAAAGCGGCAGGTAGGCTTGCATCATAGATGTGCGATAGACGGTGTCATGCGCATAAGTCATGTCGTAGCCGTGACCTGTTCCGAGCCAATCGAAGGTGTCGGCATCGTAGTAATGTTCGGGTGTCAGTTCCCAATGTTTGGTCTTTTCCGTGTAGGTGTCGGTTGCTGCATGGTAGTTCTGTCCATCCAGCATGACCATATCGACATCCACTTTGCCGAGATAGGTGATCAGTTTTGATAACTGGTCGGTATCGAACCAATCGTCGGAATCAAGATAAAAGAGGTACTTACCGACAGCCAGTTCAGTGCCGTGGTTCCATGCACCACCGTGACCGCGGTTCTCTTGATCGATGACGCGGACGATTCCGGGATACTGTTTCTCGTAGGCTTTGGCAAGGATGGCCGAGTTGTCGGGTGTGCCATCATTGATGACCACGATGTCAAGCAGTTGCAGCTGTTTCTTGTCCGGCACAAGGAGCGAAGAGATACACTTGTCGATGAATTTCTCCACCTTGTACACAGGGATTACGATGGATAATAGTTTTTCCATATTATTGTTGTTTTGTTTGTTGTCAGTCGCAGGACATATTTCTAACAATAATCTTGTTTTGGTGCATTTCAAAAACATAAATAATCATGTTTTGGTGCAATTCCATCATAAAAATAATCATGTTTTTGTGCAAAATATTTGCATATGTCAATTGTTTTCACTATCTTTGCAGCGTTTTTCAAAATGAATAGTTATGAAACGGAAGATTTATCAGCAATTATTGGAGTGGAAAGAGCTTGAAAATGGCCGTGTTGCGTTGTTAATCGAAGGTGCAAGACGTGTTGGCAAGAGTTATATCGTCGAAGAGTTCGCCAAGAACGAATATCGCTCCTATATTCTCATTGACTTTGCACACATTACGAAAACCATGAAGCGTGTCTTTGATGACTATTTGGAAGACACACCGGTTTTCTTCCAATACCTGCAAACAGTCTCGGGAACAGCGCTGTATGAACGAGAGTCTGTTATTATTTTTGATGAGATTCAGAAATATCCACGTGCGCGTCAAGCTATCAAACATCTGGTGGCAGATGGAAAATATGATTACATTGAGACGGGTTCGCTGGTAAGTATCAATAGCACCGCAGGAGATATATTAGTTCCTTCGGAAGAGCGTTCAATGCAGATGTTTCCTATGGATTTTGAAGAGTTCTTATGGGCAATAGGAGATGAATTGACGATGCCGTTCATCCGTGATTGTTATGAGCATAAGCGTCCATTAGGTCCGATGCATCGCAAGGCAATGGACTTATTTCGGCAATATCTGATTGTAGGCGGAATGCCGCAGGCAGTTAATGAATATGCCACTACCCGTAATTTTCAAGCTACTGACAAACAGAAACGGGATGTTCTATCGCTCTATCGCAAGAGCATCGGTAAGTATGCCAAAGGCTATGCGGAAAAAGTACGCGGTGTGTTTGATCAGATCCCAGGTGAGTTGCAGAAACACGAAAAGCGGTTCCAATTGTCTTCCATCGAAAAAGGAGCCCGATATCGGTCCTATGAAACCGCTTTTCTCTGGTTGCAAGATGCACAAATAACAAACACATGTTATGGTGTAACGGAGCCGGCGGTGGGGATGCGTTTACGACGGGATGACGAAACTTTCAAGTGCTACATGATGGATACCGGTTTATTGCTTTCTCATGCTTTTGATGAGAAGACAATTCAGGGCGAAGAACTATACCAGAAGTTGTTACTGGACAAGTTGGAAATCAATTCGGGAATGCTGATAGAGAATATGGTTGCGCAGATGTTAAGTACTACGGGACATAAACTCTATTTTTACTCATGTCTATCTCGTGAAGATGCATCTTCGCGCATGGAGATAGATTTTCTGGTGGAAAAACAGACACTTACCAATCGACATAACATCAGTCCTCTGGAAGTCAAATCCGGTCAGAGATATACGACAAGTTCGTTGGA
>Ga0247611_10001667_pt1 | contig 39005 bp, 12 predicted proteins | sample 177DNAGHGhighgp2_FD_192422 | JGI IMG/M metagenome (GOLD analysis project Ga0247611, IMG submission 192422) | Sheep rumen microbial communities from Palmerston North, Manawatu-Wanganui, New Zealand - 1770 DNA GHGhigh gp2 | ecosystem: Host-associated > Mammals > Digestive system > Stomach > Rumen... | reverse complement strand
TTCCTGCATAGTTCAAATAGTTCTTGTCCTTCATTGCATTCATGCAACGACAGGCAGGGGTGGGCGGCGCGGGATATCCTGCCAGTATCTTGTAATTCTGGCACACAATAACTGCCCCCATAACTGGGCAAAGAAAGTATCTCTGTTTCTGTGGTTCCCGAATAACAGGTCATTCCATACGATATAATTGCCCAGGTGCTTTGTTGATACTCCGTGGAATCTGCGGATAAAAAGCTTCAGTCTGCTATGATAGGCATTAATCCGTTGAATTCCATAGTCCTCCCCTTCCTTTGCACTCGTGCGGCAGTCCGTATCCATCTGGACCAGCTCCAAGTCATTTGTGCCGGCCAAATCCAAATATGCGCGTTCCTTATCTGTACACAAAACCGCACGCGGGGCAATCTTTTCTTCAAAAGTGGATGTAATGCAAGTGGAACTGATTTTCCCAAGTTTTCCCGGTTTGGCATAGGAAATGCCGGTATCGTTGACAGCACAGGGGACGCAGACTTTCTCTGATGACAGCCCTTTCTCATGAACATCATTCCCTCTCTTATGGGCCTTACGCGGCATGGTAAAATCATGACTTCTTTTATGGTTTCCTTTAAATGACACATTGAAAAAAGTTTCATCTGCTTCGACAATCCCTGTCAGATATACCTTCTCTGTCAATTCCCTTAAAGTATCCAATATCTTATGCCGCCAGGTAAAGGCTGTAGACATTGAAATATGGCACTCCTCAGAAGACCGCTTCAATGTTTTTTGATCCATCATACATCTTAAGTAAGCAGCCCAAACCGTAATAGACTTTCGTGTACGAGCTGTGATGGAATCAGAGTTTGCAATAAAAGATTTGCGACAGTCCCGACACAGGAAGCGCTGAATGCCGTCTTTTCTCTTGCCATTTTTTACAACATGCGTTCCCTCGCAGTAAAGACAGGAGCCTTTCCCATCAAGTCGGGTTTCTATTAAGAATGATTGCATGTTATCTGAGACTGTAGTATCATTTGAGATGGTGGTGTAAAACACAATACGGTCACTAAATGACAGGTTATTGTATGAAGTTATAACATCTTTCAGTTGTGACATAGGTGTGGCCTCCAAGAAGAACGAATGTTCGATGATTTGATTATATCGAACGAACGTTTGCTTGTCAACCATGAAATAGAAAATAGCCAATAGTGTTTATATAAATGATATTCGGAATTGGTTTATATTTGGATTTTGAATAAAGAAAAAGAAGGAAGGCAGATATGAGGAAAAGACTGAAAAAATCAAATCATCTTTATACCGCATTTCGTAAAGCAACCGCAATGGTTTTGACCGGCGGTCTGGTAAGCTCGATAGTATTGGGTATGTTTTCAAACCCGGTACATGCAGAGACGACGAAAAAAATGATGAATCTAGTATCTGCGCAGAATTCATCGGGAAATATTCAGGGGCGCGGCACGAATTATATCTTTTTCGGCAAAAATACTTCGGAAGCGAATTATTTCGATGCCTGCTTCAGGGTATTGGACAATGCAAAAACCAATACCGGTGAACCCGGAATGTTTCTGGTGTCCCAGCGTTTGGTCGGTGATCCCGCGTCCGATTACGGCGGAACGATGTTTAATCCGTATGAAAAATATAACAATGTTTATCAGGGCAGCAATGCTCAAAGCTGGTGCGAAGCTTTCTTAGAGTCCAATTTTTCCGAATCCGAACAGTCGGCCATGATTGCTACGACAAAGAGCGACGGAGCATATACCGCACATGTTGTCTTCTGGAGCAATGGAGAAGAAAAATTCTACGATCAGGGATATGATGCGGTAGAGAATATCCTGAACGGCGACAAGCTTTTTCCAATGTCTGCAGAGGAAGCGGATAATGTCGATTATGGTTTTACTACGCTTGGTTCAAAGGCAGCTTTGTTTGGATCGGGGACCGGATTTTACTGGCTCCGTTCGCCGGTTTCCGGAGGCGTAATATATGGTGGGGATGTATGTCAGCAGGGAAGAATCGGCTGGCTGGATGTCCGCGGTGATATCTGCATGAGACCGGCATTCAATCTGGATACGTCGAAGTTGGTATTTACTTCGGCTGCTTTGAACGGAAAAGTATCTGGTGCAGTCGGCGCAGACTGTCTGCAGGCTGTAAATGCGTATACATCGAGGGAATGGAAACTGACGTTAAAAGAAGACAGCAGGAATGATTTTGGCGCTTCTTTCGTGAGTGGAAATAAGGATGCTGTGACGATTTCATATACCAATGCGAAAACGGCAGCAGAGACCGACGGAAATGAATATCTCTCTGCTATAATTGTGAACGGTAACGGTGAAATCAATTACTACGGAAATATAAAGAGTCTTGTAAATAGTGCGGATGCGAACGGAACGGTTACATTGAATCTTGCCGGCAAATATTCCGATGGTGATATGCTGTATGTTTTTAATGAACAGTGTAACGGCGATATGAAAACGGACTACACAAGTAGTACGATTGAAATAACAATTACAGAAACACCGGAATATCCTGTTGTTACCTTATCAAGTAATTCCGACGGAGTAAAGCTTTCCTGGGATGGTATTCCGAGTGCTGCAAAGTATCGTGTAATGCGAAAAGAGGGAAGCGGAAAATTTACTGCACTTGCAAAAGTTTCCGGAACAACGTATACAGACTCTTCCGTAGAAGCCGGAAAAACATATACTTATACGGTTCGTTGCATGGATACTGCGGGCGCATATTTCGGAGATTATGACACGGTTGGAAAGAGTATCACAGTAACGTCTTCGGGTTCTTCGCCGGTTGTAACACTGTCAAATGCGGAGAATGGTGTTGTAGTCAGTTGGAATGCAATTGAAGGCGCGGCGAAATACAGAGTTATGAAAAAAGATGAGAGCGGAACCTTCGTAGCGCTTGCAAAAGTGGGTGCGACAACATATGTCGATAAAACCGCTACGGAAGAAGGTAAAACGTATACTTACACGGTTCGTACAATGAATGATGCAGGCAAGTATTTCGGAACATACGATAAGACCGGAAAGAGCATTACATATACAAAGCCTGTTACGGAACTTATGGTATCGGATCTGAAGCTGAAAAAGAAAGATACCGGCATTCAGTTAAGCTGGACCGCAGTGGAAGGTGCTGCACAGTACCGTGTTATGAAGAAAGATGAAAGCGGTAAGTTTGTATCGATTTCCAAGAGAAGCAAGACGTATTATACCGATACGGATGTGGAAGAAGGAAAGACTTATACTTATACCGTTAAGTGTCTGGATGCGGAAGGCAAGACAATCGGAACATATGATACGAAGGGTAAGAGTTTGACATACTAAGATCCAAATCGAATAGGGGTTGGAGGTTTTATATGAGACGAATTTTGCGTAGTTTAGGTTATGCTGGTTTGGCTGTTCTGGCTATGGCATTTGTTTTCCTATTTTCAGGTAAAAATGTACTGGCGGATGCTGTAAAACACGATAATATCGATGATAATAACTATAACGGGAATTGTGCTGGGCCCAGATACTCTTATCTTACCGTTATGAAGGACGGTGGCTATATGATTTTTGATGCTACTGGAACTTCAGACGGAAGTCGTTGCTATATTGCGGAGTATTATGACAGTAATTATAACTTTGTGAAATCTCAAACCATTGCTGTAGAACTTCCCATTTTTGGAACTTTTTATTCGGATGGAAATTATTACTATTTAGCCTCAGGGCAATTAAATACGGACCATCTTGATACGGTAGAGGCATACAGAGTAACCAAATATGATACAAACTGGAAGCGTCTGGCTTCTGTAGGCGTCTTTGACTGTAATACATCAAGACCATATCGTGCAGGAACCGCGGAAATGATTTCTTACGGAAATAATCTTGTAGTTAAAACATGTCACGAAATGTACAGCGGACATCAGTCAAATTATATGTTCGTAATAAATACAACTAATATGAGTTTGGTATCCAAAGGATGCGGAAGTTACAGCAGTCATTCCGTTAATCAGTTTGTAGCATTGGACGGCGATCATCTGGTAGATGCCGATCATGGAGATGCTTACCCGAGAGCGATTGTTGTACAGAGCTATGGGAGTGATTTATCTTCTGCAACAGCACCGGTTTCTTCGGGTATAAGATATACCATTATGAGCATTACCGGTGATATAGGAAATAATTATACCGGTGTTTCTTTAGGTGGTTTAGCGGTATCCGATAATTATTATCTTGTTGCCGGAAATAGCATTAATCAAAGTGATTTTACAAATTCCAAAACAAGAAATATCTTTATAGGTACTGTTAACAAGTCCTCTGAGGCTACTTCGCTTAAGTGGCTGACGAATTATGCAGAAGGAACAGAGAGCGCATCCAATCCATTTATTGTAAAGGTAAACAGCAATAAATTTCTTGTTTTATGGAGTCGTGGAGACGAACTTCAATATGCCTTTGTTGACGGAAGCGGAACGCTTCAGGGAAGCATTTATTCAGCCACCGGTTTCTTGTCCGATTGCCGTCCGTCTTTGAATGGTAATAAAGTTGTCTGGTATACATTTGATGGATATCAGATTAACTTCTTTGAAATCAATACCACGACCGGTGAATTCATGTCTAAATATCCCGTTATTCTGGCACAATATTCCATCACTTCTTCGGATGCAACGATAATCTTCGACGATATTTCGACAACGTATACCGGCGAACCGTTTACACCAAAGGTAAACGTAAAATACGGGGATAAGGTTTTGACAGAAGGTGTGGACTATATTGTAACTTACACTAACAATGTTGAAGTCGGGACCGGTACAATAGTTATTAGGGGAATAAATTTGTATTCCGGAACAGCAATTTGCGGTCTTTATATCAATGCGGTTTCGATTCGCTCGCAAACAATAGAATTGTCGAAAACCACCTTTACATACACAGGGAAAGAAATCAAGCCGACAGTTACGGTTAAGAACGGCGACAAGATACTGAAAGAGGGTACGGACTATGAACTGACATATGAGGATAATATTGAAGTAGGTTCCGGAATTGTGTATATAAAAGGAATCGGAAACTATGATGGGACTTCAACTAAGTATTTTATCATTAACGCCAAAGCAATCAACTCTGCGATTACGGTTCAGACGGAAGAGGAAAAGATTTACTATACGGGCAGCGCGCTGACTCCGAAGATGATTGTGAAAGACGGCAGCGTAGTTCTTACCGAAGGAAAAGATTATTCGCTCTCTTATTCCGATAATACGGCGATTGGTGTCGGCAAAGTAACGGTTACCGGTCTCGGAAATTATACTGGTACATATAACTCAACATTTGAAATTTTAAGCTATGTTCAGGAAGTCAGCCTGGAGCAGGTTGCAGAGGGTGTAAAAATCAGCTGGGAAGCACGGCCGATTGCAGCAAAATATCGTGTTATGAGAAAAGAGGCCGGCGGTAAATTTGCTCCGCTTGCGAAAATTGCTGCAACAACTTATGTTGATAAAACCGTGGAAGCAGGAAAGACATATATTTATACGGTTCGTTATATGGATGCTTCCGGATCTTATGTGGGCGATTATGATACCACCGGAAAGAGTATTACGGTAACGTCTTCGGGCTCTTCGCCGGTTGTAACACTGTCAAATGCAGAGAACGGTGTTGTGGTTAGCTGGAATGCAATTGACGGGGCAGCTAAATACCGTGTTATGAAGAAGGATGAGAGCGGAACCTTCGTGGCGCTTGCAAAGGTTAGTGCGACAACATATGTTGATAAATCCGCAACGGAAGAAGGAAAGACATATACATACACAGTTCGCACAATGAATGACGCAGGCAAGTATTTCGGAACATACGATAAGACCGGAAAGAGCATCACTTATGTGAAGCCGGCTGCACCGGTTATGGTTTCTGATTTGAAGCTGAAAAGGAAAGATACCGGCATTCAGCTTAGCTGGACCGCAGTGGAAGGTGCTGCACAGTACCGTGTTATGAAGAAGGATGAAAGCGGTAAATTTGTTTCGCTTTCCAAGAGAAGCAAGACGTATTATACCGATACGGATGTGGAAGCAGGAAAGACATATACTTATACCGTTAAATGTCTGGATGCGGAAGGAAAGACCATCGGTACCTATGATACGAAGGGTAAGAGTTTGACATACTAAGATGTATGTCTGATTAAATGGTTAATTGAAGAACTTCGGGGAGTCGGCGAATGCCGGCTCCCCTTCATTTTATAATGGTTTTTTTATAATTGTGAGTCTCTATACAGATAGATAATTACAAGGGAAAGTGGTATAATTTACATCAAATAGAGTTTTTTAGTGAACATGTTTTTCGCTAATAGAGTTATAGGGGTTGGAGGTTTGATATGAAACGAATTTTGCGTTGTTTAAGCTATGTTGGTTTGGCTGTACTTGCTATGGCATTTGTTTTCCTTTTTTCGGGTAAAAATGTACTGGCGGATGCCGCAAAACATAATAATATTGATGATTATAACTATTCTTGGAATTGGGCTGAGCCCAGATACTCTTATCTTACCGTTACAAAGGACGGTGGCTATATGATTTTTGATGCTATTGGAACTTCAGACGGAAGTGATTGCTATATTGCGGAGTATTATGATAGTAATTATAACTTTGTGAAATCTCAAACCATTGCTGAAGAACTTCCTGTTTTTGGGGCATTTTATTCGGATGGAAACTATTATTATGTAGCCTCAGGACAATTAAACGAGGACCATCTTGATACGGTAGAGGCATACAGAGTAACTAAATACGATACAAACTGGAAGCGTCTGGCTTCTGTAGGGGTATCAGCCTGCGATACTTCAATACCATATGATGCGGGGACCGCAGAAATGATTTCTTACGGAAACAATCTCGTAGTTAAAACATGTCACGAAATGTACAGCGGACATCAGTCAAACTATATGTTCGTAGTAAATACAACTAATATGAGTTTGGTATCCAAGGGATGCGGAAGTTACAGCAGTCATTCTTTTAATCAGTTTGTTGCTTTGGATGGCAATCATCTAGTAGATGCCGATCATGGAGATGCTTACCCAAGAGCTATTATCGTACAGAGCTATGGGAGCGATTTATCCTCTTCAACAGCACCGGTTTCTTCGGGAACAAGATATACAATTATGAGCATTACCGGTAATACGGGAAATAATTATACAGGTGTTTCTTTAGGTGGTTTAGCGGTATCCGATAACTATTATCTTGTTGCCGGAAACAGCATTAATCAAAGTGATTTTACAAATTCCAAAACAAAAAATATCTTTATAGGTACTGTTAACAAGTCCACCAAGGCTACTTCGCTTAAGTGGCTGACAAATTACGCAGAAGGAACAGCGAGCGCATCCAATCCATTCCTTGTAAAGGTAAACAGCAATAAATTTCTTGTTTTATGGAGCCGTGAAGGCATTCTTCAATATGCCTTTGTTGACGGAAGCGGAACAATCAGCGGAAGCATTAAGTCGGCAAACGGTTTTTTGTCTGATTGTCGTCCAATCCTGAATGGAAGCAAAGTAATCTGGTATACCTTCGATGGTACGCAGATTAACTTTTTTGAAATTGATTCGTCTTCAGGTGCTTTCAGTTCTAAAAATCCGATTGCCATAACGAATGCTTCCGTTTCGAAAATTGAGAATCAGATCTATACCGGTGCTGAAATCAGTCCGGATGTTACCATTACTTTCGGAAGTAAGACACTTGTAAAAGGAACGGATTATACGATTACTTATGCGAACAATGTGAATCGCGGATATGCTAAGGCAACCATTACGGGCATTGGAAGTTTTAACGGAAGTCGTGAAGTGCAGTATTATATCAGTCCGAGAAACGTGAATGAACTTACTATAGCAGATATTCCGGATCAGACTTACACGGCCCGCAGCATCACACCTGTGCTGGATATTCGACACGGAGACTACAGCCTGGTAAAAGGAACGGACTATTCTATCAGTATTTCCGATAATACTACTGTTGGAGATAAAACACTTAAAGTAAACGGCTATAGCAATTATACGGGAACGAAAGAATTATCGTTTAAGATTGTTCCCGCAGATATCAATGATATGACATTCAGCAGTGTTACGGACAAGGTTTATACCGGTGCTGCAATTACACCTTCTGTATCTGTCCGTAACGGTTATTATTCGCTCACCTCTGGAACGGATTATACGATTGAATATCTGAATAATACCGCTATCGGTGAAGCGTCAATAAAGATTACCGGACTCGGTAACTACAAAAATGTCAAAATCATTAAGTTCAATATCACACCAAAGCCGGTGAGCGGTCTTTCATACACCTACACCGAATCGTTTGACTGCACGGGTGCGGCCATTAAACCGGAATTAATCGTAACGGATTCGGAATCGAATGTTCTTACAGAAGGAAAAGATTATACGCTGGATTATCAGAACAACGTATATCCCGGAACAGCCAAAATCATCGTTACAGGTAAAGGTATTTATGGCGGAACAAAAGAACTGACATATACCATAAAAGCGCTTTCCATCAATTCTTCAAATACAACAACAACCGTCAGCGGAACATCGACAACCTATACAGGCGAACCGTTTACACCGACGGTGACCATTAAATACGGAGATAAGGTTTTGACAGAAGGTGAGGACTATGATGTAACTTACACTGACAATGTTGAAATCGGAACCGGCAGAATGGTCATTTCCGGAAAAAATATGTATACCGGAACCAAGACTTATTATCTGTATATCAATGCGATTTCAATTTCATCACAGACGATTGAACTGTCCGAATCAAATTTTACTTATACCGGAAAAGAAATCAAACCGGCAGTTACTGTTAAGAACGGCGACAAAAATCTGAAAGAGGGTACGGATTACGAACTGACTTATACCAATAACATTGAAGTCGGTTACGGAAGAGTTTCCATAAAAGGAATCGGAATTTATACCGGAACAACTACCAAATCCTTCTACATTCAGGCAGTTGATATCAGCACCCTGAATATCAGTCAGCCGGCGGATGTAACATATAATGGTTCCCAGCACAAGCCTTCGGTAACCATTAAAGACGGAAGCTATACACTGGTAGAGGGAACGGATTACACAGTTAGCTATTATACGAATACATCTGTCGGCACAGGAACCGTAGTTGTATCCGGAAAAGGATATTACCGGAATACGAAATATGTGTATTTTACAATCAAGCCGATTTCTGTGGATACGCTGACATACGATTATACAAAGAGCTTTGATTATACGGGATCTGCGATTCGTCCGACTGTTACCGTAAAGAACGGAAGCACAACACTGGTTTCCGGAACAAACTATACGATTTCTTACAGCAATAATACCAATGCCGGAACCGGAACCATAACGATAACCGGAAAGGGCAACTATGGTGGCACGAAGGAATTGAATTTTACAATCAATGCCATTTCTCTTTCGGGATATGATTTGACGGTTCAGACAACATCTTATACATACAGCGGAACCTCAAAAGAACCCGGAGTTGTAGTGAAGAACGGAAGCAAGACGCTTACGAAAGGTACGGACTATACGGTAACGTATAAGAATAATGTCAATGCCGGAACTGCAACCGCAACTGTGACCGGAAAAGGAAACTATAAGGGAAGTAAGAGTGCATCCTTTACCATTAACGCCAAAGCAATCAATTCTGCGATTACCGTTCAGCCGGAAGAGGAAAAGATTTACTATATGGGCAGTGAACTGACCCCGAAGATGATCGTGAAAGACGGCAGTGTGGTTCTTACCGAAGGAAAAGATTATTCACTCTCTTATTCCGATAATACGGCAATCGGTATCGGTAAAGTTACTGTTACCGGTCTCGGAAATTATACGGGTACATATAATTCAACATTTACAATTGTAAGCTGTGTTCAGGAAGTCAGCCTGGAGCAGGTTGCAGAGGGTGTAAGAATCAGCTGGGAAGCACGGCCGATCGCAGCAAAATATCGTGTTATGAGAAAAGAGGCCGGCGGAAAATTTGCTCCTCTTGCAAAAATATCTGCAACGTCTTATGTTGATAAAACTGTGGAAGCGGGAAAGACATACATTTATACGGTTCGTTACATGAATGCTTCCGGATCATATGTGGGCGATTATGATACCACCGGAAAGAGTATTACGGTAACTACGGAAACCATTCCGGAAGTGGCTTTGGCAAATGCGGAAAACGGTGTGGCAATCAGCTGGAATGCAATTGACGGAGCGGCAAAGTATCGTGTTATGAAGAAAGATGAGAGTGGAAACTTTGTTGCGCTTGCAAAAGTGAGTGCAACAACATATGTTGATAAGACCGCGACGGAAGAAGGAAAAACATATACCTACACGGTTCGTACAATAAATGCAGAAGGTAAATATTACGGAGCTTATGACAAGGTCGGAAAGAGCATTACTTATGCGAAACCGATTCCACCGGTTATGGTTTCCGATTTGAAGCTGAAGAAGAAAGAAACCGGTATTCAGCTTAGCTGGACAGCCGTGGAAGGCGTCGCACAGTATCGTGTTATGAAGAAGGATGAAAGCGGTAAATTTGTTTCTCTTTCCAAGAGAAGCAAGACATATTATACCGATACGGATGTGGAAGAAGGAAAGACTTATACTTATACCGTTAAATGTCTGAATGCGGATGGAAAGATGATTGGAACTTATGATACGAAGGGCAAGAGCCTGACGTATTAAGCTTGGAACGAAAGATTTTTTGTTTCCAAAATCGTTTATATCGAACATCTATTATTGATTCAAATAAGGGAGTAAAACATGAAAAAACGAATTCGAATCGGCTTACGTAAAACAGGAGTGTGTTTGCTGACTGCTGTTTTGGTTCTTTCTGCGCCCGTAGCGGCATTTGCTTCGGAACCGGCGGGGGACGAGGGAATCATTTCGGAACAGACCTTTGGGGATGAAGGATACGATTTCGGGGAGATTCCTGAATTTGGTGTGGGATTGGGAACCGGCGCTGAAACCGGCGAGGGCATCGATGGCGATATTCAGACCGAAGTCGGTTCGGAGGGAGAGAATGGAAATACGGAAATAATCGGGCAGTCAGGTTCCGAAACAGACTTCGCAGAAGAGGTAGAAAACTTTTTGTCCGAAAATCCTGTTTCAGAGCCGGAGATTCAGGCGGTTGAGGATATTGATTTAACTGACAGCGTTGTTTTCCTGGGCGCGGATGAACAGGCACCGATGGCATCGGAAGACATTTCTCTGGATGATGAAAACGTATCGGATATTAATGACATTCTTGCATCAGCAGTAGATGCACAACAGTTCAGCGTGGATGTCTCCGATTTTCAAATTCCGATGGATGAGGCGGATGAAATTATCTCATCGTTCTTAAACGATAATCCGCGGTTTTTCTATGTGGAAGGCGCGTGTGCGGTAGGTCCTGAAGAAGACGTTGCACAGATCTGCTTTGATTATGCCGATGATGCCACAACGAAGAAGGCCGAATATGAGCAGGTGGTGGCAAATGTTCTTTCGGGTGTTCACTCTTCATGGACTACGGAACAGAAAATGTTTTATTTTCATGACTATATTGTTACCCATACCCGTTACGAAAAGGTAGATGGTAAAACAGAATATTCGTCATATGGATGTCTGGTTGGACACGAGTGTGTGTGCCAGGGTTATTCGCTTGCATTTAAAGATCTTTGCTATCGTGAGGGAATCTGGTGTGGATATATTTCCTCTACGCTGACCAGCGGAGGAAGACATGGTTGGAATATCGTTGAATTAAACGGTGATTACTTCTATGTGGACTGTACATGGGACGATTCTTCAGGTTCCCATAATTACGACTCGTATTGTGAGCATGAGTGCTTTTTAAAGAGCCAGGAATCTTTTGATGCAGGCGGTCACGAGGGTGAATCCTGGGAGTTGAATTTGAAAGATGAGGTACGTGGCAAATACAACAATACGAAATATGACAGTGCAGTCTGGACGGACACCATTTCTCCTGTGGTTTGCCTGGAAGACGGTTCGGTACTTTTCATCAAGTATGATAAATCCACGAAAATCGGCCATGTATTCCGCTATACCGGAACCCCGGCTTCCGCTGAGACGATTTGCGATGTGGCGATGAAATATAAGGTGTTCGGGAATGAAGGTAGTGTTTATACAACTTCATTTTCTTCGATTGCAAGACTCGGAAACACGATTTTTGTAAACAATTATAATACCATTCAGAAGATTGATCTGGCGAATAAAAAATCAACGGTTGTTTACACACTTTCCACGGATGATGCGGCAATCGGATTTATTTACGGAATGAGTGGTTCCGGAAAAACGCTTACCTGCAGTCTGGCTACGGACAGACATGTTGAGAACCTGAAAAAAGTTCTGAATCTGAATATGGAAAACATTATTGATACGCAGGAAACGGTTGTTACCCTGAACAAAAATTTTGTGGTATTAACCTCGGTGGGACAGACTGCGACGCTGAGCGCAACAGTTACACCGTCCGGAAGCGTTGAATCATGGGTCAGCTCCAATCCGAAGGTAGCGACGGTTTCTTCCAAAGGAGTTGTAAAGGCGGTTGCTCCCGGCGTTACCACCATTAAAGCATTTAGCGGCGACAAATACGGAAGCTGTACGGTTTCATTTAATTCTTCCTGGCAAAATGATTACGATACGGATTTTGATTCGGATGACAGAGAAGAGTTTAAATATTTCGACTTATCCAATTATCACGGAAGTGCAAAGAATGTGCAGGTACCGTTACATGCTTATACTGACGGAACGGAATATACCACGCGTTTAAGCGGCCGTTATTATTCCGCAACGGATGATAAGTATTACCTGTCAGGTGTGTTCAGTAAGAATACCTCGATTGAGAGTGTTTCAATCGAGCCCGGTGTTTCGCTTTATAAGGTCCTTTCGAACACATTCTATAACTGTTCGGCATTAAAATTCGTGAGCCTTGCGAATGCGGATACTTCCATTCTGACCACTATGAAATATACGTTCTACAACTGTACGAACTTAGAAGAAGTGGATTTTTCCGGCTGTGATTTCAGCGGACTGGTTTCCGCAAATGTGGCTAGTGTATTCACAAATTGTAAGAACTTGCGGCAGATTAAAACGCCGGCAGCCTACAATTCGGAAATCAGTATTCCGCTGCCGGTTACCATGTATGTACTGAATGCGGATGGTTCGGTAGGAACACAGGCGATTACCGACTTAAAGAATGCTCCTTTAAACAGCACACTGTTTATTGCGCCTCCGACCGTATCGTTATCAAGTACTACCAGTGGTGTGGTTGTAACATGGAGTGCATTTAAAGGTGCTTCTAAATACCGTGTACTTCGTAAGGAAGGAAGCGGAAGTTATGTGGCACTTGCAAAGGTTGGTACAACGACGTATACGGATAAGACTGCAGAAGCCGGAAAGACATATACCTACACGGTTCGCTGCACGGATGAAAACGGTGCGTATTTCGGCGGATATAATAAGGCCGGAAAGAGTATTACCGTGACAGTGGCAAGCGATGCACCGGTTGTAAAGGTTACGAACAGTGCCAATGGTGTGGTGGTAACCTGGAACGCGGTTTCCGGGGCAACCAAATATCGCGTACTCCGTAAGAATGTAAACGGTGAATATGAGCCGTTGGTTAAGACAACAAAGACAACATATACGGACACTTCTGCAGAAGAAGGAATGACCTATATTTACACAGTTCGCTGTATGAATGATGCGAATAAGTATATCGGTTCGTACGATAAAAACGGTAAGAGTATTTTATTCAAAAAACCGACTTCTGTAATGGTATCGGATCTGAAGCTGAAAAGAAAAGATACCGGCATCCAGCTTAGCTGGACTGCAGTGGAAGGCGCTGCAAATTACAGAGTTCTTAAGATGGATGAAACAGGCAAATTCGTAGCCGTTTCAAAACGCAATAAACTTTATTTTACCGATACGGATGTAGAGCCCGGAAAGACCTATACCTATACGGTAAGGGTAATGGATTCTGATGGCCATTACATTGGAACGTATGACAAAATCGGGAAGAGTATGACATATTGATAAGAGCCGGAAATGAGAATGTTTGAAGAAGGGGGAGTAGGAAAATGAGAAAAACAAAACGATTCCTTGCCTGGGCAATGGCGGCGGTTATGACGATTGCAGTTTTACCTGTGATAAACAAGCCGTTAGCTGTTCATGCAGAGAGTGATAAGACCATTGCAAGTGTAGGAGCAAATGTCATTGCGGCACCCAAGGCACCGACGAGCTGGGAGGATTACTGGACCGGCAATTATGTTTGGTACGGAAAGTATGAGGGTGAGCCGTTAAAATACCGTGTTCTCGATCCGTATACAGAGGAATTCGGCGGCAAAACAATGCTACTGGATTGTAACACCGCGCTGTATCAGGACGTATTTGCATTTTATGACGAGAATGGCGAGGAGATTTTTCAGTATGATATCGACGGACCGAAGCCGAGTGAGTGGTCAAACAGCTACTTAAAAGCCAATATGAACGGATATGGGTTCTATCTGGCGGATGACGGATTTACCGATGAGGAAAGAGCTGCGATTGCAGAAAGTACAAAAGCGTCTCATCCGTTAGTTCAGGGAACCGGTGCTGGGGAATGCCCTGAAACGATTTGCGAAGATATAAGTGAATATAAGGCTTTAAACGGAGAAAAAATCTTTGCGCTGGATGTAGAAGACGTTCATAATCCCACATATGGCTATATTAATTCAAGTGGCGACGCAGTATGCCGAATGAAATTTCTTGACGGCGGAACAACATACTGGTGGCTTCGCTCCAACTCGACTTACGGTGGTTTCGATACGGCATTTGTTTACGGAAACGGGAGCATTTTTTGTGAGTATTATGTATATGATTATGCCGGAATCAGTCCTGCATTTAATCTGAATTTATCCTCCATTCTCTTTACAAGTCTTGTTTCCGGAAATGTCGGAGACGATAATGCGGAATATAAGCTGACGATTGCTGATGAAAATATGAAGCTTGCGGTTCCGAAGGGACAGAAGGTTTCCGCGGACGGAAAGACGGTTACGGTTCCGTATTCCGTAACAGGCTCGGATGCGGCAAATACAACGCGAATTTCCGTACTGATTCTTGATCAGGAATATGCGCCCGGAAATGAGGATGGCGCAGAGGTGATTTATTATGATGAACTGAATGTTTCCGGTGATTTTGCAACGACGGGTGTCGGAACATTTACGCTTCCAAATCAGCTCGAATTGGATCAGTGGGGTGAAAGCTATTATGTCTATGTTCTTGCGGAAGATGAGAACGATTTATATGAAACCGATTATGCAAGCGAACCACTGTTAATCGAAAAACCGGGCAGCAGTGTGGATGACATTTATGCGGAATTATCCGATGTTACCAATTCAACTACAGGTGTAGTATTATCGTGGGTGGCACCGGAGAATGAAAATGTTGTAAAGTATCGTGTCCTCAGAAAAGAAAACGACGGAAACTTTACTGCGATTGCAAAGGTCGGCAACACGACTTATACGGATAAAAATGCGGAAGCGGGAAAAACATATACTTACACGATTCGCTATATGGATGCATCGGGTGCGTATGTCGGAACTTATGATAAAACGGGCAAGAGTATTACGGTTGCAGCTTTAATGGCGGATGTTTTGCCGGAAAGAGTGAGTAACGGAGTTAAATTAACCTGGAATGCAGTAGACGGCGCAGAAAAATACAGAATTTTCAGAAAAACGGAAGACGGCCAGTTCTCTGCGCTGGCAAAGATTTCCAATACAACTTATGTGGATAAAACCGTTGAGGGAGGAAAGACATACTATTATACGGTTCGTTGCATGGATGCTTCCGGATCATATATCGGAACATACGATTCAACCGGAAAGAGCATTACGATTGAGGCAGAAAAAAGGGCGGATTTTAATATTGAATCAACAGAAAACGGTGTGAAAATCAGCTGGAATGCAGTAGACGGCGTGGCAAAGTACCGTGTAATGCGTAAGGCCGAAGGCGAAAGCAAATTTACGGCTATTTCGAAAACTGCCGCAACATCCTGTGTGGATAAAACAGCAGAAAACGGAAAGACATATACATATACAGTGCGTTGCATGGATGAAACAGGGGCATATATCGGTTCCTATGATACTGCAGGAAAAAGTATTACATTTGTTACAGACGTGGAAATAAATGAAGTGAATTTCCCTGATGAAGCATTCAGAACATATCTGACCGACAATTTTGATTCAAATCATGACGGATTCTTCAGTAAAGACGAAATCGCTGCGGTTACGGAAATGACTTGTGACAATATGAGTATTCAGTCTCTGAAAGGCATAGAAAAGTTTAAAGCACTGACGAGACTGAGTTTGACCAATAATCAACTGACTGAGCTGGATTTGTCCTCCAATACGGAGCTGGTTGCTGTTGTATCTGCGGCGAATCCGATTACAAGTATCAATGTAAATAATTGTACAAAGTTAAAAACGTTAGGGTGCGATTTGAATTTGTTAACGACAATCGATGTCAGCGGTAATCCGAACCTGGAAACGCTTGGATTGTCGGAAAATCCGATTTCCGACATAAATCTTACAAATAACCGGAAACTGAAGCTGCTTTATGTCGGAGGAACCAATCTGTCTGATTTGGATATCAGCCGCTGCGACTTTCTTTTAGATGCTTATGAGAAGGGTTATATGTACACTTCGCAGGAAAATACATTGGCATATGAATTTCATATGGAAGAAGAGGTTTATTGCCTGGTATTCAATACGGATGTAATAATTATTTCCGAATTTATTGATCCCGACGCGGTAGACTTCAGCCTTGAAATCATTGACGGCAAGTATGTGTCTTTGAATTGGGAAACATTTGAGGGGGCTGAAAAATATCGTATTCTGCGAAAAGTGGATGGCGAAGAGAGCTTTACTCCTGTTGCAAAAGTTTCCGGCACATCTTATTTAGACAGGAATGTTGAATACGGGAAAAAGTACATTTATACGATACGCTGTATTGATTCTTCGGGAGTTTACTTCGGATCATATTATAAACGTGGTAAAGCTATAGAAGTGTATGGACAGACGGAAGCTGTTTTTAAATACAAATTTGACGGGAATGGTTTAACCATCAGCTGGCAGGCTGTCGAAGGTGCGTCAAAGTACCGTGTGTTGCGAAAGGTGGAAGGTGAAGACAAATTTACTCCGCTGGTTAAAACTTCGAAACTTAGCTATTATGATACCGCAATCGAGCCGGGGGTAGTGTACTATTATACGGTTCGATGCATGGATGATACAGGCGCATATATCGGAACATACAATGTCGAAGGAAGAATGTTTTCCTATACGATTAATGCGGACTAGCAATAATAAAAGAATTTGAAGTTTTGGGGTTCGGCAATTGCCGGACCCCTTTTGTTTAGGAGGGGGCGCTATATTTTTTTCGATTTTTACCGCTTCTGTTTTCTCTCCGAAATGTATCTGAAAAAGTGAGTGAGTAATCACTAACAAACCCAGTAAAATCAAGGGTTTCCTGGTTGACTGGACGGGAAGTATGATTTATAATTAAATATATTTTCATAGGGCAAAACAGTCGAAAGACTGCGACGCAAAACTACAGGGACTGTAAAATGTCAGCCAGTTGCAAGAAAAAGTTTTGCATCGCTCATAGGGGCGATTTTTTTTTGAGGAGGTATTTGTATGAGGGAAAGAAGATTATTACATTATGGGTTGGTTTTATTTCCTGCTGTTTTATTATGTGTTTTGATGTTAAATATTGCCGGAATAAAAGCAGAGGCTTCTACGAATGGGCATTCTCAGGCGGAAGCAGTAAATTGGATTCAAGATAGAGAAAATGAGGGATGGGCAGAAAATTACGATCATGTAGGTCCAAGTAAACCGCAGTGCGTTGACTTAATCCAGTGTTATCTTGATTGGTTGGGTGCAAGCAGTTTAAAAGGTGGTAATGCGTGCAGTTATATTAATAAAGATGTAGCATCTGTTGGTTGGTCCTATCAATCTTCGCCTCAACCTGGTGATATTGCAGTTTGGGATGCCTACGTTTTGGGTGCTTCTGATCCATATGGAGTTGGTCATGTGGCTTTAGTAAAGTCGGTAAATGGCAGTTCGTTCAATTTGGTAGAAGTGAATGGGAACACTGGTTTACCAGGAAAAAGATCGTGTAGCATTTATGGGCCAACAACGTATATTCATCCGGATTTTACTTCAAACAATAAACCTTTAATCACATTAGACGGATACTCTTGTACCGATGGCAAAGTAGTGGTAAAAGGCTGGGCTTATGATCCGGATGAACCGACTAAGGTTATAGATGTTCATGTATATTTATATAATGGCGGTGATGCATATTGTATAGGCGGAACGACTGCGGATAAAAAACGCGATGATGTTGATGCGTTTTATCATTGCGGAGCCTATCACGGTTTCTATGCAGAATTTTATCCAACAATTGGCGGAAATTTGGATGTTGAAGTTGTAGCGCTTGATTCTGCCGGTGGTGCACCAAACTGGAATGGCCGTCGTGCCATTTCTATTCCGATTGATAAAACACCTCCGGTTATTTCGAATATTGAAATTACCAACGTTACAGCAAGTGGGTATACAATTACATGCGATGTTTCTGATAATGTAGCAGTGAAGAGAGTTGCATTTCCTACATGGACTGAAAATAATGATCAAGATGACATTATTTGGCATGAGGGTGTGATAAAAGACGGAAAAGCATCCTTTACTGTTTTGAAAAAAGATCATAAAAACGAAACCAATTGCAAATATATAACTCATATTTATGCATATGATTATATGGGAAATGTATCTAGTGAACCAAGTAGTGTCATAATGCAGGAGCCGGCACGTGATGCCGTTCTTCCGGATGGAGATTATATTATTGCTTTTGCTGGTAATTCCGATAAAACCAGTTTCTATTTTTTGGATATTCAGGGAGAAGAACAACCTGCTAAATCGGCAAATGTCAGCGTGTATAATCGAGGAGCTTCTGCAGAAATACCGGAATGCGATGTTTGGACGATTAAATATTCGAAGGGATTCTATACAATTTGTCAGAAACGGAAAAGCGGAGAAACGGGCAAAGATGCCGCTTTGGATGTTCAGGGAGCAAGCACGGAAGATGCAGCAAATGTAATGGTATCCGAATATCATGGCAGAGATAACCAGTTATGGTCAATTACTCATAATGATAATGACGGTTACAGGATTCAAACAAAATGCAGCGGCAACAGTTTGGATTTGTACGGCGCAGTTCCTTCAAATGGTGCAAATGTAGTAGTTTGTACGAACAATAATACCATTGCACAATCTTGGTTGTTTATTCCGTATATACCGACACAGCCGATTGATAATGGTAAATATGTAATTACCAGTGCATTGGATTCAAGCAAGGTTATATCTATTGAGGGAAATGAAAAAGATTATGATCCTTCTTCTGAAGCAAGTATTACGGTAGCAGAGGATACGAATATTCAGCTTGGAAATGATACATTTTCTAACAAATATAATGAATTTGAGTTTGTGAAATTAGAAAATGGATACTATAAGATTAAACATGTTGCCTCAGGAAAGGCTCTTGATTTACAGTATGGAACATCGACATTAAAAACAAATATAGCGCTTCATACGGATAACTGTTCGTATACACAGCAGTGGGCAGTTATCGCCAATGATAACGGATACTACTTTGTTCCCAGAGCCAGTGGCATGGCCTTGAATGTGGAAGGCTCTAAAACAGCTGTCGGAACAAATATCAGCTCGTGGTATGTCAATAATTCAAGGGCACAGTCATGGACGTTCGTGCCGGCAGAATATATGGTTTCATATGATGTTAACGGCGGAGTCGGAACGGTATCCGCACAGAAAAAGTATTATCGAAATGATGTAATCATTACAGATGTTCTGCCCACCAAAGAGGGTTCTGAATTCCTTGGCTGGTCGGAAAATAAAAATGCGGAAGTAGCAGAATATATTTCCGGTAATCATTTCACGAAAGATCAAAACACTACACTTTATGCTGTATGGAAGAAGGAAGTGGTAATTCCGGAGGTTAAGGATTTAGCCCTTGAGGAAAATGCAGATGGAGTAAAACTTTTATGGACAGCGGTTGAGGGCGTTGCCAAATATCGCATAATGCGAAAAGCAGACGATGAAACATCCTTCACAGCCCTTGCGAAAATCAGCAACACAACATATGTTGATAAAACCGTAAAAGCCGGAAAAACTTATACCTATACAATTCGTTGCATGGATGATGCAGGAAAATATGTTGGAAATTATGACGCTGTTGGAAAGAGCATCCAGGTATCAGTAAAATTGCAGGCTGAGATTGCATTAGAGAATACATCATCCGGAATCAGGCTTAGCTGGGATGCAGTGGATGGTGCTGCAAAATACAGAGTAATGCGTAAGGCTGAGGGCGAAAGTGATTTTACAGCTCTTGCAAAGATTGCAGGAACCTCCTACGTTGATAAGACAGTTGAAGCAGGAAAGACATATACTTATACAGTTCGTTGTATGGATGATGCAGGAAAGTATTTCGGTTCTTATGATACAACCGGAAAGAGCATTAAGTACGAGGCTAAAATCGAAGCGGAATTTACTGTTGAGAGTACCGCTGAAGGTATAAAGGTTTCCTGGAACGCATTAAACGGTGCTGCAAAGTATCGTGTAATGAGAAAGGCTGAAGGCGAAAGTGGATTCAGTTCACTGGCAAAGGTTACGGGAACAAGCTATATTGATAAGACAGTTGAAGCAGGAAAGACGTATACCTACACGGTTCGCTGTATGAACGAAGAAGGAAAATATATCGGTTCCTATGATACCGTTGGAAAGAGTGCAACTGTTACAGCACTGATTAAAGCAGAATTTACCGTTTCCAATGCAGCTAACGGTGTTCAGATTAGTTGGAATCCTGTTGACGGCGTAGCAAAATACCGTGTAATGAGAAAGGCAGAGGGCGAATCAACATTTACAGCGCTGGCGAAGATTTCCGGCACAACTTATATCGATAAAACGGCTGAAGCAGGAAAGACATATACTTATACGGTTCGCTGCATGAACGGATCTGGACAGTATGTTGGTGTTTATGATACTGTCGGAAAGAGCATTGAAGTGCCGTTTAATGAGGCGGAAGAGGTTTCTGAAGAAGAAATGAGTTGTGAAGAAATTCCAGAAGAAGAATTATCTGTAGAAGAATCATTTACAGAAGAATCTGTGGAAGAGGAATCGGAAGAAGCTTCAGCGGATGAAACGGAATAGGAATTAATTAGCAAATTTTAGATTTTTGTGCTTATAGGGTCCGGCGAATTGCCGGGCCCTGTTTGTTTAGAAAAAGATGCCAGAATTTGCCTTGAAATATATTTCAAAATCACTCGAAAAGAGAGTGAGGAATCATTCACAAACCCAGTAAAATCAAGGGTTTCCAGGTTGACAGGGCCGAGCACGTGATTTATAATTTAAGTATATTTTATAGGGCAAAACAGTCGAAAGACTGTGACGCAAAACTATAGGGACTGTAAAATGTCAGCCAGTTGCAAGGAAAAGTTTTGCATCGCCCATAAGGGCGATTTTTTAGTATAAAGGAGGGAAACAAATGAAGAAAAACATGAGAAGGGTGATAGTTTTTATATCAATAATCGCATTCCTATCAATTTTAATAATACCTTCAATAAGCGTTGATGCGGCAAGTAACCCATATCCTGGCGATATGGATAGCAATTGTACTTATGCTGCTTGGAAAAAGACTAAAGATATTCTTGGGATTGAATTGCCGTCTTGGGGTAATGCCTGCAATTGGTATTCTGCTGCTAAATCGGCTGGTTATTCTACAGGGAGTACACCTAAGGCAAATTCTATAGTAGTTTTCAAGGCTGCATCTTGGAATGAAAATCATGGACATGTTGCTTTTGTTACTGATTATAAAAGTTCTACTGGTAAAATATGGAAGTTGGAAGGAAACTATAAAACGGAAGGCAATCCACCTGTTTATCATGAAGGATGGGGACCGGCATATGAAGATGATATGCTAGGATATATTTATTTTGATTCTGCTCCAGACACTGATCGTGAACCTTATGGAGCAGTAGATGAAATTACCGGTGGTGCACAGACAATTCATGTAAGAGGTTGGGCAATCGATTTTGATAACTATAACTATAAGTGTGCGATACATGTCTATGTTGGAGGTGAAGCGGGTTCTGGTGCAGATCATTATGTAATTCAAGCTAATAAATACAGATCTGATAATGGAATAGGATATCATGGATTTGATGAAACTATAAATGTAACAGAAACTGGAAAACTCGATATATATGTTTATGCAATTAATGATGCGAGTGGCCATCATAATCCAGAACTTGGCCACAAAACAGTAACCATTACACATGCTCCGGATGGTGCATTTGACGAAGCATCCGGCGGTGTACAAGAGATACATGTCTATGGTTGGGCTATAGATTTTGATGATTATGATTATAAAGTTCCGGTTTACATTTACGTAGGCGGAACATGTGATTCCGGGGCAAAATACTATAAGGTTACAGCTAATAAATACAGATCTGACAATAACATTAAGTACCACGGGTTTGACGAGACAATTAAAGTTACGGAAACCGGAAAAGTGGATTTATATGCGTATGCCATTGATAATGCGAGCGGTGGAAGAAAGGTTCTGCTTGGAAAGAAAACTGTAACGATTCAGAAACCCAGCGGCACGGAAATCAGCTCGACGAATTTCCCAGATTCCAACTTTAGATCAATTGTTTCGTCGAGTTACGATACGGATAAGAATGGTTATCTGAGTTCTTCGGAAGCAACAGCGGTTAAGAAAATGAGTATTACGAAAAGTACCATCACGAACTTAACCGGAATTAAGTATTTTACAGCTTTGACGGAGCTGAACGTTAGTGGTACAGCTATTACAAGTCTTGATTTAAGCAGTAACACCAATTTGACCGTATTAACAGTTACCAACAATACGAAACTGACTTCTCTGAATATCAATAAATGTACGGCACTGACACAACTTGACTGCAGCTATAATAGCGCACTTCAGTCACTTAATGTAGGCAGCAATACGAAGCTGCAGCAGCTTACTTGCAGAAACAATCAACTGACGAGTCTGTCTGTTACAAACAATACGGCTTTAAAGAAGCTTATCTGTGAGGGTAATAAACTGTCAGCATTAAATGTTGCATCTTGTACATTACTGGAAAGTCTGGATTGCAGTTCCAACAAAATCACGGCACTGGATGTGAGCAAAAATACATCCCTGAAGCTTTTGAGCTGTGAGGACAATCTGTTACAGAGCTTGGATATTTGCAATAATCCGGCGTTGGGTACTTTGCATTGTTACAAGAATTCTATTGAGATTGTAGATATCCGCAATAATCCGCTTTTAGTTGAAACCTACGTAAATGGAATGGAGTACACGAATTCCTGGGAGGATTTTGAACTTGGTACTATGGATGGTTGGTTTGCTGTTGTGGATGGTGATTTGACCGGACTTGCAGTCGATAAGACAACCGCGGTAATCGCTGAGGATGCATATGCAGAGGTGGATAGTATTTACAATTCTCCTACAGGTGTAGTACTAACTTGGAAAGCTCCTTTGGATAAAAGCGTAGTAAAATATCGCGTGCTTAGAAAAGTCGGCGCAGGTAATTTTGCAGCCGTTGCCAAAGTAAGCGGAACAACATATACTGACAAGAATGTCGAAGCCGGAAAGACATATACATATACGATTCGTTTTATGAATTCTGCAGGCGAGTATGTGGGTGATTATGATAAGAACGGAAAGAGTATCGATGCTGAGGCGGCATACTCGATTCCGAATGTAGAGTTAAAGAATACAGCCAGTGGGGTGATTGCTACCTGGAATGCTGTTGACGGAGCGGCTAAATACCGTGTACTCCGGAAGGCAGAAGGCGACAGCGATTTTGTCGCAATGGCAAAAGTAACAGGAACTAGCTATACCGACAAAACTGTTGAGTCAGGAAAAACTTATACATATACTGTTCGTTGCATGAACGATGCAGGAAAATATGTAGGTTCTTATGATTTGCAGGGTAAGAGTATTAAATTCGAGGCAGAGAAAGAAGCAGTCTTTACATTAAAGAATACTTCTAATGGGATTATGGTTAGCTGGGACGTAGTTGACGGAGCGGCAAAATACAGAGTTCTTCGGAAGGCTGAAGGAGAAAACACTTTTACAGCAATGGCAAAAGTAACAGGAACTTCTTATACCGATAAAACGGCGGAGCCCGGAAAGACTTATACCTACACGGTTCGTCTCATGAATGATGAAGGCAAGTATTTTGGATCCTATGATACGGTTGGCAAGAGCATTACAGTAGAAGAACGTATTATTGTAAACTATAGCATTTCCAATACATCAACAGGTGTTCGCGTTATCTGGGATGCAATTGATGGTGTTGCAAAGTATCGTGTATTGCGTAAAGCAGAGGGCAAAACAAGCTTCACTCCGCTTGCAAAGGTAACCGGAAGCAATTATATCGACAAGACTGTGGAAGCAGGAAAGACCTACACTTATACAGTTCGATGCATGAATGAATCCGGTCAGTATATCGGTACCTATGATACCGTTGGTAAGACCATCACGGTTCCCTTTAAAGATGCAGCTGAGGTTTCTGAAGCGGAAATGATTTATGAAGAAGCTGCAGCAGGAGAATTATCTGAAGAAATGATTCTTGCTGAAGAAACTGTGGAAGAAGAGTTATCTGCAGAAGAAATCTTTACAGAAGAACCTGAAAAAGAAGAAACAATGGGTGAAGCAGAATAAGATTTAAGTTATAAATTTCAGATTATTGAACTTACGGGGTCCGGCAAATTGCTGGGCCCTTTTTGTTTAGGAGGGGTCGCTATATTTTTTTTCGATTTTTACCGCTTCTGTTTTCTCTCCGAAATGTATCTGAAAAAGTGAGTGAGTAATCACTCACAAACCCAGTAAAATCAAGGCTTTGAGGTGCTTTTTGGGATTGAACAGGATAATGATTGGTGCTATACTTTTTTATAAGATTTGTTTTGAAAAAAACAAGAAGGGAGAGAAGGTATGAAACGATTAAACAGTGTGGGGAAACGTATTTGGGTAAGTGTATTAACAATCACTTTGATCGTGGCGATGTTACCGATGTTTTCGTTTTATTCTAAGGCTGATTCATGGAATATTAGTCAGGAAGAGTGGAATGAACATTTGAGTGATGGTTTGTATTGGGGATCATGTTGGTTTGAAGATGAGGAACCGGAACCGTCATTACTCGAGAATCGTGTGGAAAATAGTGCTAAGGTGTCAAACGGAAGAAGCCTATGGATTAAATCAAATGGTGAATTGAGACCGGTTCGCGCGAATGAAATTAATAAATTAACATTGTCAAAAGTGGGCTCAGATATTTTGCCAAGCGGCGCAAGGCTGTATTTTGAAACTACAATTACGGAGGAAGGCGCTTATGATAAAACTCTAGATGGCTTAGTAGATACTTACCTACCGGAAATAGGTGAGTATACCGTTACATATAACGATGAAGAGAATGGGGTGTCATATCAGGCATTTGTTGACTGCATACTGCCAGAGGTGGGACTGTACTCCGCTCCGGTTGCATCGCAGGATACATTTATTGGAAAATATTATGCGAATGTTAATGCGAATGAAACATATTATATTATTTGTAATCCTGAAGAGATAATCAATAAAACATGGTACAAAGAAGGAAATGAAATTAAAAGCAGGGAGGATTACTCCTATTCACATGAAATTGTTTCTGTGGAATTAATTGGAGAAAACGAGAGTTTATGGGAAGGCTCATACGAAATCAAAACGATAGAAGAAGGTTATATTTATGAAATAACTATATTACAAAAAAAGAGCAATGAATTCAATCTTATGTTGGAAATGCGTGAAAAACATAAAAGGTTGGACATATACACTAACGAATGGGTTGAACAAGGCTTTTCTGCATATACCTCTCCCTTGAGTCTTTGGTTAAATGATGGACAATATGTTATACCGGAAGGGCTGGTTATCGGATATCCTTCGTGGAATGGAAGCATACCATATTTTGACGAAAGCTATCCTCGCTTTGATATATATGATTCGTTTCTTGGAATAAAATTACGTGAACAGTCTTGCGCGACTTTGGCACTTCATTCGGATGGTCAAATAATTCCAATAACTGCGAATAATATAGATAAAATCAGCGTGTTGGATAATAATGACAATCCGACTACAGATGTAGTATTTGGACCATATGAGTATTTGGATAGTTATGGTAACAAAAAATATTGTAATGATGTATGGGGATTTTGGTTCAATAAAGCCGGAACATATAAATTGATTTATTCTGCGGACGGAGTTGAGGATTCTGTCATGATTTATGCAGATATTCAAGGGGTGGCTATATATGACAGTCTGGTTATTTCCAATGAATCCATTCTTGGAGAATCCGTTACTTATGACGATAAACGGGAATTTTACATTAATGTAAATAATCCCACTCACTATATTACAAACAGTGTTGGAATTGCATATTCTAAGGATGGATTTGCAGAGGAATATGTCTCTATCGAAGAAATAGAGAACGGAAAATATAAGATTGTGATAGACGATAGCTATAATTCTTCTTTTGTTGTTAAAGTGGATTATGATGAGATTTATTCGGGGAAATCGCATTTCCGAACAACATATCTCTATTTTGACCCACAAAACCCGGATGATATCCCAGCGGATGGAAGTAAATTAACTATTTTCTGTTGGAATGACGAATACGCTACCAGAGTAATCAATCTGCTCCCGGATTACAGAAAAACAGGAGAAAACACAGGCTATATCGGAAACACGGAAGTTGTTTGGAAAATGTTTTCTTCAGATAATGGAAATTACCGAAGAAATCTCAACGAATATTTAAACACTAATGCATTAGATGTGGATCTTTTCCTAGTCGAGGCGGATTATGCAAGTGAGTATTGCAAGCCGGGGGTTGCAAAGTCTTTAGACAGTATCGGAATTACCAAAACCGAACTGGCAGGTCAGTACGATTATACTAAAGAAGTTGTATCAACCGGAGGAAAGCAGTACGGGTCTTCCTGGCAGACTTGTGGTTCCTGTATGATTTATAATCGAGATATTGCGAAAGCGGTTTTAGGAACGGATGATCCGAATCAGATTCAAAGCATGGTATCGGACTGGGATAAGTGGATGGCTGTTTCCGCGCGAATGGAACAGGCCGGATATAAGATGACCCCTTGTGCAGAAACAACGTATCGGACGTATTCCTCGAATGTAACAACACCCTGGGTACAAAACGGAACGATTAATATCGATGATAATATTTTGAGATGGATTAATGATTCAAAAGATCTGGTAGATAATAACAGAACAGGAACATTTGATTTCTGGAATACCTATGAAGATTTTCTTACAAACACTTCGTTCTGCGTATTTGGGCCTGAGTGGTATTGGGCCTATTGTATGATGGCCGGATCAGGTGATTCGATTGCTGATCGGGGCGGATGGGCTGTTTGTGAAGGCCCTCAGGCAAGCTGGTGGGGCGGCACATGGGTTTGCGTTGCTGACAAAACCGATAATCTGGATTTGGCGACATATATCCTGAGAGCAACTACACTGGATGAGTCATTTTTAACTGATGTTGTAGAGGAGTACGGAGATAATGTCAATAATAAGAATGTTATCAACCGACTGGCACAGGATAATTCTTATGCAGACGATGTCCTCGGAGGACAGAATCCATATACTGTTTTAAAGGATGTTCTGGTACATGCACGTGGTAATCAGTATCAAAAATACAGTCAGACGTGCAATGATTGTATTCAGAATGCAATGAAGTATTACTTTTTAGGAAATATAAGTTACGAACAGGCTTTGGATAATTTCTACACCAGTGTAATAGATATATATCCTGAACTTAAAGCCGGTGTGATTGAAGAAATGCCTGAGGTTACCCTGGATAAGGTTGATGAAGGAGTGAAACTCACCTGGAATGCAATCGATGGTACAGCGAAGTATCGTGTATTCAGAAAAGCGGAAGGCGAGGCCAAATTTACGGCACTTGCAAAGGTTTCCGGTACAACCTATATCGATAAAAATGTTGAGGCTGGAAAAACATACTATTACACCGTAAGATGTATGGATACGAGCGGAAAATATTTTGGACCATATAATGCAGAGGGTTGGAGCATTGATATTCCGAAGTTAATCCAGGCAGATTTCTCAGTAGAAAAAACGAGTGCAGGAGTATCTGTTAAGTGGAAAGCGGTTGAAGGAGTGGCAAAATACCGCGTAATGCGTAAGGCGGAAGGCGAAACGAAGTTTACCGCACTTGCGAAGGTCAGCGGAACTTCCTACAGTGATAAAAATGTAGAGCCCGGAAAGACTTACACCTATACGGTAAGATGCATGGATGGAACCGGAGCATATATCGGAACATATGATACAGTTGGAAAGAGTATTGAGATTCCGGCAGTTATCCAGGCAGACTTCTCTGTAGAAAGTGATCCGGACGGCGTAAAGATTAGTTGGAATGCGGTAGACGGAGCTGCAAAGTATCGTGTTATGAGAAAGGCAGAAGGCGAAACCAAGTTTACGGCAATTTCGAAGATTAGTGCAACATCCTATATCGATAAGAATGTAGAAGCCGGAAAGACCTATACTTACACCGTAAGATGTATGGATGGAACAGGAGCTTACATAGGAACTTATGATACTGTTGGAAAGGACATTACGATTGAAGCATCGATTCAGGCTGACTTTACAGTTGAAAGTAATTCGGAAGGTGTAAAAATCAGCTGGAACGCAGTAAATGGAGCTGCAAAGTATCGTGTTATGAGAAAAGCAGATGGCGAAAGCAAATTTACTGCACTTGCAAAGGTTAGCGGAACTTCCTACACTGACAAGACTGTGGAAGCCGGAAAGACCTACACTTACACAGTAAGATGTATGGATGGAACCGGAGCTTATATAGGAACTTACGATACTGTTGGAAAGGACATTACTATCGAAGCTTCAACTCAGGCAGAATTTTCAGTTGAAAGTAATTCGGAAGGTGTAAAAATCAGCTGGAACGCAGTAAACGGTGCAGCAAAGTATCGTGTTATGAGAAAAGCAGAAGGTGAAAGCAAATTTACTGCACTTGCAAAGGTTAGCGGAACTTCCTACACTGACAAGACTGTAGAAGCCGGAAAGACCTACACTTATACAGTAAGATGTATGGATGAAACCGGAGCATACATAGGAACTTATGATACTGTTGGAAAGACCATTTCAATTGAAGCAGCAGTTCAGGCAGACTTTAATATCGAGATTTCTAACGGTAATGTAAGTGTTACATGGAATGCGGTAAACGGCGCAGCGAAATACAGAGTAATGCGTAAGGCAGAAGGAGAATCTTCCTTTACCGCACTTGCAAAGGTTAGCGGAATGTCCTATACCGACAAGAACGTAGAAGCCGGAAAGACTTACACATATACCGTAAGATGTATGGACTCAGAAGGAAAGTATATCGGCACATATGATTTGACAGGAAAGAGCATAGATGTTCCGTATGCTGTAGCTACAGAAGATATCGCAGAAACTGAATCTGTTGAAGAAAGTATTTCAGAAACCATCGATTTATATGATCCAACTGAAATAGAGGCTGGAATTGAAGCTGAAATTGTTGATGGAACTGAGACGGGAACAGTAGATTCCGCGATGGATGATGAAATCGTCAAATGAATTAATCAAATGTAATAGTTATAGAAATTGATGTTTTGGGGTTCGGCAATTTGCCGAACCCCTTTATTAGAATCAGGAATTAATAATTACATTGTTTCTTTGTGACGTAATAACACTCTAAGCATATGTGCAAATTATTTTAATAATTCCAATATTTTTTCTTCGCTGATATTTAATTTGACGGCAGCATCGGAAACGGAGAGTTCTCCGTTTTTTAACTGCATTAATATGCTAAGTGTTTCCTGTTTTCCTTCGTCTTTTGCATCATCAGTCATTTCCCGCATTCGAAGATAATCGGATCTGTAAATATAATTCATTCTGTTAACCTCCACTGCATGTTTTAAATCTTCCGTCAGTGCATCCTCTGCATTACCCGTTCTGACAAACTCATAAAAATGAATCAGTTCCTCGGGAATGTTTGCATCATCATATGTACAATTAAAGAAATACTTCCGTATGCCGTCACCCAGTGGTTCCGGCGGCACTTCATCGCTTCTTGTTTCAAATTCGTACACTGCTTTCCCTCTGCCGAAAGGATCGAATGTGCAGATAAAAATCACATTGTTTTCAGGCAAGGATTTGTATGAACCTCCGCGATTTAAAAAATCCACATCAATCTCACTCTGATAAAATCTGGATCGTTTGGGAAGGCATAGATTTTCCAGCGATTGTTTGTTGAGATTCTGCATTTCCACATCGAAAACAGCTTCGTCATCCTTCGTATAAATATCCAGACGAATCATTTTGCCATCTTCGGTTTGACACATTTGCCGCTCGGCAGTAACTTCTTTCAGGTTACCAACCGGGCGTCCCAAAAGACATTCAAGAACCTTCTTACAAAGTTCTTTGTCCTCCATGACCTTTGAAAACATAAATCTGTCCGAAAAGGTCTGTTTTTCATAAGGTTTTGCATTATTGTAATTCATTGTACCTCCGTTCTGCAGGAGGCTTGGATTCCCTCCTGCTTAAATCAAAATTATTAGGTTACGTTTAAACAGGAATAATCCGAAAGGATGATAACCATCCCCGGTGCCGGGAACCCGGCGTTAGAATCCTGATGGCGATAGAATTCGCCTTTGTGAAAGCAATCATAGCATTGTATAAAACGTATTGCAATGGTCTTTTCCGAAAAAGTAAGAAAACTGCGATATTTCTACAGGTTGCACAATAAAATCGAAAAAAGAGAGCATGAATGAATGTCAAATCCTTATGAACACTGTGTTTTTGTGTGTCAAAACCTATTTGTTCTGGAAGAAGATTTGGGTTTGAAAAAAGGTTCTTATCAGACCTTCATTTTTGTGGTAAAAAACGTGCCGAAAAGTGAGTGAGTAATCACTTACGAACCCAGTAAAATCAATGTTTTTCGGCACTTTTCATATTGAAAACAAAACCCTCAAAATGCTATAATTTTATTAACTTTATGATGTGATTTTTCGTAAAGAAAGGTGGGGGTTTTATGAAGAGGATTGAGAGAGCATTAGCATTATTTTTGTCGTTGTTATTGGTTGTGGTTTCGCTTCATGTTGGAACCATAGTGGATTTGACCGGAGGCGATAAGCAGGATAAGAATATCGTGTTTGATGGCGGAGAGAACCAGATTGTTTCAGAGGCTCCGGAAACTCCTTCGGAAAAGGCGCCGGAATATGACGACGGCAATCCGGTTCCTTATGTTCCGGATTCCACAAATGATGGAACTCTCATTGATCCGGAGGCAGAAGTTCAGCCGTACGAACAGGTGGAAAAATATGACTATGACACCATCGTGGCTGAAGCAGAGCAGAAGCAGGCGTATCGTGATTCCGTGGAATACGTGGAAGACACGATTGTATTCTCTGTGCTGAATTACCGTGCGCAGGGTGATGCTGCGACCTACCTTACCTCCAACGATCCTCTTTGTCAGAAATACAATCTTAAAAACATCTCTTTCATTCTTGAAACCAATAAATCCGATGTACAGCAAAAAGAAAATATGAAGCCGTATCAGATGTTCTACTCCGCGTCTGTTAAGGCAGATGACATCTGGCAGGTTGTGGACGAACTGGCAGCGGAGGAAAATGTTCTTTCCGCTGAGCCTGATTTTCTTTGGGAAAAATCTGATATTGATGATATGACCGAAATCTCCGGCGAAACGCTTGCGGCGGAAGTGGAAAGCTGTGGCTGGAGTTATACCGACCTTGACTGTATGAATATCTGGAATGGATTGACTTCAGGACATGCACCCGGTGAAGGTGTTGTGGTTGCGGTTATTGATACCGGTGTTGATTATAATCACATTGATCTTCGCAGAAATATGTGGGTAAATTCCGGAGAGATTTCTGACAATGGAATTGATGATGACGGAAACGGATATATCGATGATGTTCACGGTATTAACCTGATTGATCCAGCAAAGCAGGGCGACCCCATGGATGATATGGGACATGGTACCCATGTGGCAGGTATCATCGGTATGACTGCAGGTAATGGAGGTGGTGTCGGTATTGCCTATGGCTCAAAGATTATGGCAATTAAAGCAGGTCAGGCGAGTGGCTACTTTGCCTCTACTGATATTGCTAAGGCGATTGTTTATGCGGCAGCAAATGGCGCGGATGTTATTAATATGTCGTTTGGCGGAACAGGAAAATCGAGTCTGGTTGAAGCCGCATTGGCAGATGCCTTCGGAAGCTGTGTACTTGTGGCTGCAGCGGGAAATGATGGATTGCCGACAACAGATTGCCCATTAGATATACCTAAAGAGGATATTTATCCTGCCGGATACAGTTACGTATTGGGCGTTATGGCTTGTGATGACGGAGGAAACAAGGCTGGCTTTTCCAACTGGGATTATTATAAATATGCAAACTGTGAATACGAAATGATTGCACCTGGAGTAAATGTTTTTAGTACCCTTCCCGGAAATCGTTATGCAAAATGGAGCGGAACATCTATGGCAGCGCCGATGGTGAGCGCAACTGCAGCAATTATACGACGTGAATACAGGGATAAAAATAAGTATTCTCCCAGATTTGTTATGGGGCAGCTGTGTGAAGCTACAAAAGATAAGGTCAATTATGTTGATCCGTATGGTGGTTTACATGTTTATAGCAAGTTAAATATCAATGATTCATTAGGAAAGATACCGAAGCCATCTATTTCGGTATCGGATATTCATTTCTTTGATTCGAAATCCATTTCTGAATCCAATAATTCGGATGGCGTGATTCAAGCCGGTGAAACAATTGATTTAGGATTTGTGGTAACCAATCGCTGGGGTATTGCAAAAGATATTGAAGTTGAGGTAGATGCATTATCTGTCGCAGGTATTCCGAACCCGTATATCACATTTTTAAATAACCGAATTGAATTTGACGATGAAGTGGGTGCTTTCACAAGCATAAACAATGGGTTTGTTTATGACAATGATATGCTGGTTGGAGTAGATAATCCGATTCGATTAAAAGTATCCGATGATGCACCGAATGATTTATTGGTGACCATTAATTTTACTGTGAAAGGTAAAAATGGAATGGATGAGATTGACCATAATTATTATGGTGTATTTGGTGATAATAAATATGTCTATACATTTAATGTGCAGAGAGGGACATATCTTAGAGGAGAGATAAGTGAGGATATGACACTTACTCCTGACAAATTGTGGATAGTTGATCATGCTGTTTTGATTCCGGAGGGTGTTACAATTAGTGTGGATCCGGGAACTAATATTCAATTTTATAACGGAAACGATATGGTAAATACATGTTTTTATGTGAGAGGGGAATTGAATTGTAACGGCACACAGGACAATCCTATAAACATTTTTCCTTGTAAGGCAATGGAAAATTATGCCGTAGAAATGTGCAAAGCTTCCCCGGATAAAGGGATAATTAATTTCTCGTATACTAATATTGTGAATCCGTTTGTTTCTGCAGATAGAGGGGATCATTTAAAACTCCTTTATAATGAGCCATATGATACAAGAGTGATTAACAGAGACGGTATTCGAAACCTTGAAAGTGGTGTTTTATTAGTTTTTGATGATTTGTTGAATACTCGGATTATTAACAGTGCTCCTGGAAGGGTAATAGCTAATTTAGATACTGTATTATGTAACAAAAGTCTAGCAAGTTTTAATCCAATAGTGTATCAGGTTTATGCAATGAGTAACGAATTTGGTACTTTGAGCACTTTGATTGATGTTTCGATGCGATCTAGTAGAAATTCTGTTTTTTTAGGAAATTACGGGGAAGAAGAAAGAAATTACTATTATGTTGATGCTCTTGAAGCGGATAATTTCTTTGTGGAGTTTACCCAAAATGCCTTGCTTTATAGATTAAATTCTAAGGGAAGAATGATTATATCTCCACCATTCAATTCAATGGGATATGCTGAATATAACTTTTCTATGAGTGTCAATGGAAATTATTGGGGAACTACAAATACAGATGATATTGAAAAAATGATTTATGACAGATATGATAATCCTACATTTCCTCGAGCAGATTATAGTAATTATTTAACTCTTGATGATGATATGTCTTCTATCTATCCATTCGTAACAGAAGCATATGTTACGGATTTGGAAGGTAATAGGTTATCTGAAGTTGCTAACAGTCAGACGGTACAGGTTCATGTAAAATTCAATCGTGACATGTCTCAGGCTGCAGAATATAAACCTATGGTATCCTTTGGCCCTGCAGAACCATACACAGATTATGTTGTAAACGGTGATTGGGTCAGTGCAAGAGAATGGGTTGGAACGATTCAAATTGATCCTTTTATTAATCAGGGCACGGAATACTTAAGAATTAAAGATGCGGCTGCTGCAGATGATTTATGGCTTACAACCGGTACGGATGAAGCACGATTCAGTTTTGATATTACAAAGACCTCTGCAGAAGCTTTGACTCTTCAGGGATCCGGTGGAAGCAATTCAAACTATCTGAACTGGGTTCAGGATGATTATGATACGCTTGCAGGCTATAACCTGTATCGTTCCACAGCATACGATAAAGAAACACCTGTTGAAGAACAGGGATTTGAGAAAATCAATACCACTATTATTCCGAATGATGTGAAGGAATACACAGATACGGAAGTTGAGCAGGGTGTGGATTATTATTACTACTTCACGGTTGTAGATACCCAGTTTAAAGAATCACCTGCATCGAATGTTGTAAAATGTACTCCGTTAGATGAAGAAGCGCCGGTAATTATTACTCGTGCAATCGAAACAAAGACGGAGGGCACAACCGTAGCTATCGCTGCAGAGATTACCGACAATGTGGAAGTAAAAGGTGCGAAATTGTTCTACCGTATGGAAGGTGAAGAAAACTGGAAGCAGCTTATAATGCGCAACACTACGGGAGATACATATCAGGCTTCTATACCTGCGTATGATATCCTACAGGGTGTAGTTGAATACTATATTGTAGCTGAAGATGGAGAAAACACATCAACGGCTGGTTCTGCAGATATGCCGAATGTCTTTACGGTAAAGGGTGTTACGGCAGTTGAGTCCATTTCACTGGATAAGACGTTTGAAGAATTACAATTGGGTAGCACTCTGAAAATAACCGCAAGTGTTTATCCCGAAGATGCAACATATCCGGATGTAACATGGAGTTCATTCGATGACTCGATTGCTACCGTAGATGATGAAGGCAATGTTACTGCTGTAGGAATTGGAGAGGTAATTATTACTGCAACATCATCTGACGGAACCAAAGCGGCAATTTGCGGTATAACCGTAACACCGATTTTGGTCAGCGAACTGAATCTTCAGACGGAAGAAAAAACTGTACAGATCGGTAATGTATTTAGAATCATTGCAGAGGTACTGCCGGAGAAAGCTACAAAGAAGGATTTGATATTCAGATCGGATCATCCGGAAGTTGCTACCGTTGATGAGGAAGGCCGGGTAAGAACGGTTGGAGTCGGAGAAGCGAATATTCTTGTAACAACAACCGACGGCAGTGATTTGAGCAAGACGTTTAAAGTAACCGTCAATCCGATTAACGTGCAGGTTGTTGCGCTGGATGCGGTTATGAAAGAGCTGGAGGTTGGAGAGAACTTCAAACTTCATGCACTGGTATTCCCGGACAATGCAACGAATAGGACAGTATGCTGGACTACAAGCAATCCTGATGTGGTATCGATTGAAAACGATAGCGCTTCGGGCGGAGATGAATTAGCGGAAGGTAATCAGGACGGAGCAATCCGTGGCAGCAGTGTGAAGGTAACCGCGCTGAAATCCGGAAAAGCAATCATTACAGTCACTTCCGAAGATGGCAGCAAGAAGGCAATTTGCAGTATTACAGTTAAAGCCGATGAGGAAAGCATAGTTTCGGTAGAAGACATTGAACTGAGCAAGACTGAACTGAAACTTGTTCAGGGAGAGAGCGATACTTTAACTGCGGTAGTTAAACCGGATAATGCAACGAATAAAGAAGTAAAATGGAGTACAAGCAATTCAAGAATCGTAACGGTTGATGCTAACGGTCTGGTTTCTGCAGTTGGAATCGGTAAAGCATTTATCATTTGCCGTGCGGAAGATTCCTCCGATAAGCTGGCGGTATGTTCCGTAGAAGTAGTTGAAAAAGTAATCGTGACAGAATCGAAGGTAATCAAGGCGGAGCAGGATGGAAAGAGAATCAACATCGAGTGGAATGCATCCGATATTGCGGAAAAATATCGAGTTCTTCGTAAAGTTGATAACGGTGATTTCGTTGCATATGCGAAGGTCAGTGGAACGACATATGTGGATAAGAACATTGAAGAAGGAAAGAAATATACTTATACCGTTCGGACAATTGATAAAAACGGCAAGCAGTCCACAACATACGACAAAACCGGAATGAGTGTTGAAGTACTTGATTTTATGCCGCATCCGACACTTGAAAGAACGGAGGAAGGTGTTCTGGTCCAGTGGAATCCTGCATTCGGCGCTGCGAAGTACAGAGTCATGAAGAAGAACGAGAACGGCAAATGGATTGCGCTTTGCAAGACAACCAAGTTAAGCTACCTGGACAAGGATGTGGAAGAAGGCAAGACATATATTTACACCGTTCGAAGCATCGATGAGACCGGCGCTTACTATGGCGAGTACAATACGGATGGTGAAAGTATCGAGTTATCGGCGGAAGGAGAGAATCCGGGCGAAAATCCGGGCGGTGAACCGACCAATCTGGCCACGAGTGTGAATAGTCTTGAATTATCCGGCACAGAAAGCGGAATTGCTCTTTCCTGGAATGCGGTAGATGGTGTATACAGATATCGTGTTCTTCGAAAAGATGAAAGCGGCGATTTTGTTGCAGTAGTTAAGACAGCCAATACCACATATGTGGATACCAATGTGGAAGAAGGCAGGACGTATACGTATACGATTCGTATGATCGGTACGGATGGAAAGTACTACGGCGAGTACAATACTGAAGGATGGAGTATTCAAAAGTAAGGGCTTTTAGTTGAATTCAGTATAGGAAAAATGGTATAATAACTATTTGGGGAATTCTGTTTATCAAGTGTAGTGTTGTTTAGCTTTTATATGGATTTGGAGGATTAATTTGTGAAGAACAGGAAGGTATTGAAAACGATTTTGGGCATTTCTTTGTCTGCGCTTTTAGTGTCGACATCTTTTATGGGAGCTTTTTCCTTAAAGGCGGATGCCGCGGTATCAAAGAAGAAAATGAATTTGGTAAGCAGTTCCAACCCCACAGGAAGTGTTACAGGAGGCGGTACGGATCATATTTACTTTGGTAAAAATACAGAGACCACCAACTATTTTGACGGATGTTTCCGTGTTTTGGATTCATCGAAGACCAACACGGGTGCGAAGGGAATGTTTCTGCTTTCCGAGAAGGTTTTGGGAACTCCGGGAACCACCTATGGTGACGTAAAATTCCGGAATGCGGGAGAAGGCACAGCATATCAGGGCAGTCTGGCACAGAGCTGGTGCGCAAGCTTTTATGCTTCCTCTTTTTCGAATGAAGAAAAGCAGGTGATACTTGCTACAATGAAAAATGATCCGTCTGTTACGGTAAGAAGTATTCCTTCAAAAGCAACGGATAATATACTGAACGGCGACAGGGTATTCTTTCTTTCTTCACAGGAAGCATATAATTCCGATTACGGATTCATTTCGGATACGTCCAGAGTGGCACAGTTCGCCGGCAATAACAGTCAGTGGTGGACACGATCTGCACATGCATCTTATTCGAGTTATGATATTTTTATAAAATACAACGGACAGGCATATCAGCTTTCCGCATCTTCTTCTGCGGGCGCCGGTGCACGTCCTGCGTTCAATCTGAATTCTAACAAAGTGCTCTTTACATCGGCTGCAACCGGTGGAAAGAGCTCCGGAAGTCTGGGGGAGAGTTCCTTAAAGGCTGTAGAGTCTTATTCCGGATCGGACTGGAAACTGACCCTGAATGATTCGTTACGGAGTGGTTTTAAGCTGACCGCATATGCTACGACCGGTGAAAGATATTTCTTTGATTACAGCGGAGCAAAGTATGGTTCCAATGAGTATATTTCGGCAATTTTAGTCAGTTCCTCAGGCGAAATTAAATATTACGGAAATCTTGTAAAAGTGGATTCTTCTTCCAAGGCCAGTGGCAGCGGGCAGGTTTATCTTGGCGACAAGCTGGCATCCGGAGACCGTCTCTATATTTTTAATGAACAGTGTAACGGAGACAAGAAGACGGATTATTCCAGTGAATTACAGGAGATCCCTACGCTTCCGGTGAATACGGCTCCTACCGTCAGTGTTTCAAATACCAATGCGGGTGTTTCCGTCACATGGACGCAGAATGATGATGCGGTAAAGTACAGAGTATTGCGTAAAGAGGGAAGCGGTAGCTTCACAGCGCTTGCCAAAGTCAGCGGCACTTCTTATATCGATGCTTCTGCGGTAAACGGAAAAACATATACCTATACCGTTAGATGTATGGATAAATCCGGAAAGTATATCGGCGATTATGACGAAAAAGGCGTTTCCATTACCGTTTCCGGCATTATTACAGCACCGTCCATTACATTAAAAAATACGACAAGCGGAATTAATATTAAGTGGAGTGCGGTAAGCGGCGTTCCGAAATACAGAATTCTTCGAAAAGAAGGAAACGGAAGTTTTACAGCACTTGCAAAGATTTCCGGAACTTCTTATACGGATAAGACAGCAGTGGAAGGAAAGACATACACTTATACCATACGCTGTATGAATGATTCGGGATCTTATATTGGGATTTATGATAAAACCGGAAAAAGTATTACGGCTGAGTCTCCGATTTATGTCAGTGTTTCCAGAGTAGTGATTG